>Ga0181557_1004935_pt1 | contig 12281 bp, 8 predicted proteins | sample 011ome_23_FD_148632 | JGI IMG/M metagenome (GOLD analysis project Ga0181557, IMG submission 148632) | Coastal salt marsh microbial communities from the Groves Creek Marsh, Skidaway Island, Georgia - 011506CT metaG (spades assembly) | ecosystem: Environmental > Aquatic > Marine > Intertidal zone >... | reverse complement strand
GATTTTGTTTGTTGGAACAACAGCGCCAACGCTGCATCGTCAAACTACTGGGCTATCGCAGATGATTTCACATACGTGTGAGAATAAACACACCGCCTCGTCCACCCCGACTGATGCGCATCGTATTGTCGCAAAAAGTCGTATCTAAAGTCCCACGCGGTCGAGGAAGAGGAACCTTAAGAGCTGGTTCAACCCGATCGTCGTCATTCACACTCGACGAAGTAAAGCCCAAATCAAACGATGTAAAAATTACTTCGGCTCGACTGCCGCTCAAATCTCCCAAAAGTTTGACTTCACCCTCGACGCCGATGCGAAGAACAATCATATTTTTAACAAATGGTAACACCGCATGACGATCGGGAGCGCCGCGTCATTGATAAGGTTCGTGCAAAAAAAACACATGGAGTAGATTCACTGAGCACTGAGCCGCGCATTCTCGCCGGCACTCCGGATGTAGTTCGACTTCGCTGTCAAAAGTTACGGGTAAAAAGCATCAAAGGCCGGGGTAACAACGCATGACGCAGAGGCAACAACGCATGAAATACAGCGACGGTAATACGCCCACAGCACACACAGGTAACAACACAGGTAAAAACAAGGGTATTTCGCGTTGTTACCTCCGCGTCATGCGGTGTTACCCCTGCCTTTGATGATTTCTACCCGTAAATGTTGTCAGGGAAGTGGAATTGTGACAGGGAAGTGGAATTGTGACAGGGAAGTGGAATTGTGACAGGGAACAATAACCTTCGTTGTGGCGCTAAAACCGATCTGAACTCGAACTCGGTGATCCAAATGCAATCGTGCGAAAATTTTGTCGAAGCGCGCCCTTTTCAAAACTACATGTAGTGTATAATAAAATGCTACTACTTCGTCTACAAACGTTTCCCTGATCGTGTATGGCGCGGTGAAGGGTCACGTACAGCCTTACGATTCAACTCGATATCTTTGGCGCCGCGCTTAATCGCATTCAGTCTCTGCAGCATCTGTGGCACTTTGATGACGTCGTCTTCGTTTACTTGCTCCTTTGTAGTGGCGTCTTCTAGTTTTGCGTGTGCGTCGTCGTTGTCGGCTTCATTCTCTTCGGCGTCGTCTTCATTCTCCACTTCATCCTCGTCAACGAGCTTCGTTGAGCGGCGCATGTATCCGAAGTCATCAATTGTTTCGTGTGTCCGTTTGACGTATTGCACGGTTTCCTCATCGTCGATAATTGAACCACTTTTCGCAAGGAGCGTGTCAACCAAAAACGTTCCGCGATACAGACGCTCACATCGCGTCTGATGACGCTCGGTATACGCTTTGATCGCTTGAATGATTTGCGAAATACCGCGAACTTTACTCAACTCCTCCATGCCGTGTGTACGAAACACGGCGGCGAGAACGTGCTGAGCGACGTGACACGTCCTGGAGTTCGTGTTCCACTCCCGAATGCATTCCAAAACTCTAGTCAATTTATCAGCTTGCAAAGGCGCCACACACTCTCTCAAACGCTCGTCCCCGCGCTCGAAGTCGTCCTCCAACAGGCGCGTGAGCACGCGCAACAACGCACCGGGACGCTCGAGACGTAGTGCGAGATCAATCGCGCGCGTGACATCTCCCTGACGTTCGGCGTTGAAGAACTCTTGCTCACTTTGAACCGCGAGCGCGTGCTTCTCCGCCTCTTCTGCACTCGTTGTCGCCGTCGAATCGCGCCAGAGCGACATTGATGCGTCAGTGCCGCCAGTTGCAATCCAATCACCATCGCCGCCAACCGCAATCGCCCACGCTTTGTCTTCGTGCGCATCAATGGACGACACGCACGCGCCGGCGTTGACAGTCCAGAGATTCATCATGCCGTCACCACCAGTCGTGACTAACTGCGCGCCGCGAGATAGAAAACGAATGGACAACACCGCCGCACTGTGGCCTTCGAGTGTTCGCAAACACGTGCCATTCGTATCACTTCCAGCGCGATCGTCGACGCTCCAAATTTTCACAAGCTTGTCTCCGCCCGCCGTCGCCAATACGCGGTCTGACGGCGAAAACGCGCACGCCCAAACTCCCCGCCGATGTCCACGCAACGTGGCGAGTGGTACGAGATCTGGCATCTTCCAAAGCTTCGCCGTTTTATCGCTCGAACACGTGGCAACCATGCGCAAATGTGGCGCGACAGCTACGCCATTAAGCGGTTTGTCGTGTGCCACAGTAGCGGCGGTGGCGTGCAATTCGTGAGCATCGTCGGCGTCGCCCTCCGCCGCTACCCGCAGCGCGCCGTCAATATCCCACACGCGTAAAACTCTGTCCGCGCCACCAGAAACCGCAAATGGAGCACCTCGCTTCGATGACTTTGGAGGAAATGCTACGGCGGCCACCGCGCCGACGTGGCCTTCTCCGACGGCAACGCATACTTTCGTTGCGCCATTCCACAGGCGCACGCTATGGTCCTTCGCGCCAGTAATGATGAGCGCCGTTCCGTCACTCGCGAGCGCTGAATCGACGCACAAAACAACAGCACTATGGCCTGTAAGTGAACCGACACAGGACATCGTAGACGGATCGAATACGCGCACCGTTGGTGAATTTGTGACGACTGCCATTTGTTTTGGCGGCCGCGTCAGAGCGTGAAGCTCGTCGTCATCGTCACCTTCAGCCGCTGCTAATTCCTTCGCGCGATTCTCTTCTTCGGCGTCAGCTTGAGCGTCGGGTACGAATGTTAAACCTATGATTTCGTCAGTGTTCGCGACGATTTCGCGCTCAATCTCTAGCGCTTTCGATTCACTGTTAACGCCGTACGTCAGCAATCGAGCGTCGCCGCTCACGGCGGTGATGTGGTGCCCGTGGTGCGTAATCGCACATTTTGTAAACGTTCCCGCGGCGGCTTCAAAATCGTTATCCTCGTCATCGCCTCCTTTCGTGAGCGTTTTAGCCACAAGTGGTGCGGATTCAACCGATACTTTCGCCGCACCTTCGCGCCACACTCGAATGCGGCCGCTGTCGCCGCTTACGCAAAACACTATACCACCGTTTACTGGTGCCTTTATGCCAGTCTCCCGAATGATTGAAGAATTTCCATCTAGAATGACGCAGTCTTCGATTGTTTCGTGAACCGCCGTCGTCGTTCGCGGCTTCAACGTGTCCAGTTCAAATGTTTTCACGATCTTATCGCGACCAGCGGTGAGCAACGTATTCGATTCGACGTCGATGCGAATAGCGGTAATCGCACTCACATGCGCATCAGCCATACATTTCACCAAGCCATTGTTCTTCTTATCGTTAAGCGACCAAACACAGAGCGAACCATCGTCCGCTGCGGTGTACACACGCGCGGCGTTAATCGACGGATGAAAAGCAACCGCCGTGAGCGCGCCGCCATGAGCGCCGCGAAAAGCGTGCGTGCAATACCCGCGTTCAATATCCCACACGCGCGCGGTGCGATCGGCACTCCCCGTACATAACAACGATCCAGTATTATCAATCGCCATGTCAAGTACCGGTGACGATTTGTGCGGCTGCCATGTCTTTAAGCGCCTGAGTGCCGACGACGACTCGTACTCCAACCTCGTCACGTGTCCGCTTCGACTCGCGCAAAACACTTTCCGACCCGATCGATCGATCGCAATTGACGTCAACGCTTCTTCATCGCCATCGTAGCGCGCTAATTCGCTCACGCTCGACGTCACGCTCGTTTCCTTTTTTTCAGTCTTCTGCTTCTTGCTTCCTTGTCTCTTGGCAGCCATCATCGTCGTCGTCGTGCGACTGCGCACGAGAGCCACGCCACCCTCCGCAGTGGCGCACGCATAGGTAACGTCATCAATCGTTACATCACCCGTCGTCGACGACGACGTTTGCGTGAGCGCTAACGGCGCACCGCGACCGACATAGAACGCGTTCAACGTTGCAGCTTTAAGAAACGTCGCGCGAATCGGCCGCGAACCGGTTTGGCGGTCACCCATCGCGCGCGTCCGTCGTCGTCGTCAACGCGTGCTATGAATGCGTGCGCGTGATTTCCCTTGCGTCACTTGGTCGTCGTCGTCTTCGTCGTCTTCGTCGTCGTCGTCGAATCGTCGTCGCTCGCTCTGGCGTCGACGACTGACGCCCGTCGCAGCCGCCAGAAAACGACCGTGAACCCACATGTCCGACTCTGGACTGGGAACCCTACGTACGAATTCTGCTACTACACGCGGGAGTGTGCGACGCACGACTGAGGTTGACACGGAACGAGGGCATCATGTCTGCGGCGTCATGCGTAGGGCGTAAATCCGCCGTCGAAGAAGAAGACGCGTCCGAGCTGCGTCTCGGCGCCGACTTTGCCGATGCGCACTGCTTGAGCATGGCGGAGGTGAAGATCGTGCAGACGTCGAAATTAGAAGACGACGCCGAGCGTGGGGAAGAAACGTCGACGACGAGAACGCGGGTATTTGAAAAGACAAAGGCATATTGCGAACGTTTCACCGGCTCTACGTCGGCGGCGGCGGCTCAGACGATCCGGAACTTGCTTCAAGATGCTGGGTTGCATGATTTCGAGGGAGCCGTGATTTCCAACCTCAAGCCGGTGGATTTCGACGAGGCGAAGACACTCGTGCCTAGCTTAGATGTGGAGGATCGCGAATTCACGGAGGAATCGATCCAGGCAATGTTAGATGAAATGGCAAACGTGAGAAAGTTTGAATAGAGCAAGCGCGCTCGTTGTAATTAAATTGATCGAGAACCATGTATATACGCAGCGCAGCGCAGCTAGACATTTGTAGTGTTCGTTTCCGCAATCAAACCGCCAGCGCCGGACGGGAGCCACATTGCGCGATCGCTCATTTCTACTCCATCTTCGTCCTCATCCTTCTTCAATTGAAAATACATGTTCTCCTCTTCAGGGCGGAACAAGTACCCTGTGGCAACGTAATACGCCAACGTGGCGAGTTCAGAGAAGAAAGCGGCGGTCCATCTGAGCTCGTACTCCACCGTAGACTTTAACAAATATACAACGATTCGAGTGAAGTAAATGTACGCCACAGTCATGACGTAAAAGTGACGGAAAAGCTCCAGTTTGTGCAAATTTCTAGCTTGTTTTTCTGACGCATCCGAGCTATCGCGCAAGTGTTTTATACTCCATACAATCGGCACCAGCACCGCGCAACAGCACATAATGTCAATCATGATGAACATTGATTGCCATGCAAAGAATCCTTCGTCTGCTGGACCTTCTTCATCAATCACTAACGTCGCAATGTTCGCCAAAACTTGCAGCGGGATGACGGCCATGAGCAGATTCTTTTCACGCTGATGGAGGAAGGGCTTGAGAAAAGACCATCCCATGCCAACGAGCGCGATGACGACAAACAACAGCATCGACCTACACACTGTGAAGACGTAGAACGCGGCAGTCCAGCCTGCAGAAGAACCCGAAATACGCGTCAAGTGATAGCGACCGGCTTGCGCAAGCACGGACAGCGACTTAAACGTCACAAGCGCGAGCATCAACCAGTGTATTTTTCGCACCCCGCGGCGACCCTGAGCCTTTCCTAAGGTGTACGCCCAAGCTGCGGCCGCGCACACGTCTAGCAAAAAGAACAAGTAGTACACGCTGGGTAATGATTTCTCCCCCCTTCCCAAGTAGTCAAGTCTCCCGCTCGAATCTTTATTCGCAAACGTTGTGGTGATTCCGAAACTAACCACCGTGTGCGGTTCACAATTCGCGAAGAACAGCATATAATCGCCCCCATTCGTAATGTCTTGCGTGAATTCGTACGTGCTCACTTCACGCTCACCCGCCTTAAGCTGCGCGTCCATGTCCGCAAAGGTAAAGGTCTGCTGCACGAAATCCACATCTAAAACGCACGCACCATCCGCTAACGCCGCATCGAGCGCGCCCTCATCTCGTCCTGCGGTTAAGAAAAATCCAAACTTCGTTTTATCTGGCGGTGCTGCGTGCTCGGGAAGGTAAACCCGTGGCTCTTTCAGCGTGATCTCCACCAACCCACCCGGCGCGAATCCAAAAGGCTCGCGGAGGAGAATCAAGCTACGATCGTCGCGCACGACGTCGTAGTGCGTGATACGCGCGTTAGCTCCGCGCGCGGCGACGAGCATTGCCACCATCGCCATCGCCATCATCTTTGATGGCGACAACGACCTCATCGCCCTCGAGAGCGCGCCGTTGTGTGACGCCTGAGTTCCGGTCCTATGGATAGCTCGTCGTCATGTGCACACACACACACGCGCGCACACACGCACACAACATTTGGTTCACAAACCAAATGTTGATTTCCCACGAACGCGCTTTAATGATGTGAGAAATGATGTACAACTACAAGTGATCTACTGCTATGCACGTATACTCCGCGCGCGGCGCCGAAACAAAAGCTAATACACTTCTTTCGCCGTCGTCCGACTCGCTCGCTTCAAGACATTCTTGTCTCGTTTTAAGAACCTTCGGTCGCTCGCGGCCAAAGCTTTTTCCAACGCCTTAGCCTTGCGCTTGGCGATAACTTTGCGCACAGGTGCGGCTTTCACGCGCGGCTGATTCACCGCCTTCGCCGCCGCCGTCGTCAAAGTCGGCGTCTTTCCCACGACTGGTAGCGGTACGGTGGCGGCGTACGCATTCGTCGATGGAACGACGGTAGGCGCGTGTGCTGCCAATGCTACTCCACCCCCACCCAGACTCATGTCGCAGTCCGTATTCGCCATCGCTTTTATCGCTCGCATGCGCTCCTTCTTCCGTCGACCTTTCGCCATCGCGAGTGAATATCTCGCGCGGCGCGTTGTGCCAAGCCTCAGAACGCGATGCGTTGTGTCTGGCGCACGGCGTGCGTCGATGTCGTCGCACGCCTGACGACATTGACGTCGACGTCGACGATACCGACGTGTGCGTTCTTCGCGCAGCACCAGCGACGACACGCGACGAGCACAAGGAAAGATGCGAAAGACGACGACGACGACGACGACGTCGAGACCTCTGACGACTATGAAAAGATGATGGCGATGGAGGATTCGTACGGGAGTGGGGTGATGCAGGAAGAAAAGTCTGGACGCGCGGAAACACCAGAAGAGAAGCGTCAAAGGATTGCCCTCGACCTCGAACGACGAGGGGTGCTGGTTGGTGATCGCGTGCGCGTGGCGGTGCGCGTTGGAGCGCCTCTCCCAGAACGTGCCAAGAAAACTCGAGAAGGCGTCGCGAGCGAAATGGTGCGTCGAGAGACGATGGCCACGCCATCGACGTCGACTGTAAGCGATCATAACATCAATGGCGCTTCTAGTAGCGCGCCGAAGCAGAGACGCTGGATGACGCGCGCGGTCACTGGATACGTCGTGTGCGTGCGTAACGGGCGCGTCGGCGTCAAGCGCACTGGGTTGGCCGACTCCGACGAGTGGTTTCCAACGTATCCACAATCGTGGGTCACGGTTTTAGACGTTGGAGAGATGTGGGAAATGAATACGGGTCCGAGGAACTTGGCTGGTGCTAGCGACGACGATATGTATGAATATCAAAAAGCCACCGGGCAGCTGAAAGACGAAGACCAAGACGTTAAATAAAAGGCACAGCAGAGCGGCGTAGAATGCAACTGTAGAATAGATGTGTTAGAATCGGTACAGTAGAATAGAATAGAAATACAATGAATGTGACGCATACAGTAGCGCCTTCATGCATGAAACTCTCTACGCAGACATTGTTGAGGTGCGAGTGATTTCAAAAAAACAAGCCCGGGACTGGGCCAGCTGGATTGATGTCGTTATCCACGACGACGACACACGACGACGCACGACGAGGACGACGACAACACGATGATGATGGCGACGACGATGACGACGACCACGACGACGACCACGCCTGGTGGCGTTTGCCGCGCGACCGTGCGCGGTCGACGACACGGCGCGGCGCGGTCGACGGGACCCACCGTTCGCGCGTCGCCGCACGCGATGCATATCATCGCTGATGTGGCCAAGGCGGATGATTCAGTGATTGGACCGGCGGTGTGCGTGGTGTCGGCGTTGTACATCGGTCAAGTGTTTTGGAATGGGTCTAGGGAAATCTTAGCCATCACGAAAGAGCTCGAAGGCAAGGGGTATGATGTGAGTGCGATTCAAAAGCTCAAAGAGTTGAAGTTCTTGAAGCGCGCCGTGGACACTGGAAACAAGGGCGAAGTGCAAGAAGCGTTTGATAAGATTTGGTTTGCGCGAGCGAAGACGATCGCGGCTACGGGTGATATCATGCAAGTTCGACGCATGCAGGAGTATTGGGGCAAGCGAGGCGTTCGCGTTAAGGAATTGCGCGATCTCGATGACTTGCAAGCCTTCATGGTTAAAAAATACAACAAGAAGCGTTAATACATAAATGCGCGCGGACGGAGGATAGTACCGGTAGAGTAAATATAAAGAAGTATTCTATTGCATTACATTGCGCGCGCGCGCTAGAAATCGATGTCAGCCTAAGCTTTTCGCTGTAAATTCTTGATCGCCTCGGCAATGTTTAAACCGCCGAGCGCGGCGCTGAGCTGCGCGGCCGCCGCCGCCGCCTTGGCGACATCCGACTCTGTCAACTTTTGTTTCGGTTCAGTCTGTCCAGCAATAGTAACCGAAGTAAACATCTCTCCTTCACCCAATCCAAGTTGATCGTACACTTCCTGCAAATCCTCCACCGTGCACGCTTCGTACATTAATGGAAGTTCAGCGATGCAGTCAATCTTCTTCATCGGCGCCAAATCCGGCGTGCCAGTGCACTGCATCAAATCTGTCCAATACTGGTTCGTCTTCAAATCCATCTCATGTCGACTGAGCAATGTCAATCGAGCGCGATCCACTTCACGTTGGCTCACGCGCTGCATCTTGAACCCACGCAAAACACGGACGCCGGCGTTCAACGCGTCGTCAATCTTCTCTGGCGTCGACGTGACGAGCAAACGGTACGTCGTCGCGTCGTTGTTTTGTAAACCAAACGACATGGTGAAGTTGCAATCGTACGTCAAACCCAAAGCATCGCGAACTGTGGTGAACAATCTCCCGCCAGCAACTTCGGCGAGCATCATACCTGCGCAGTACGTCGCTAATGGATTGGCGCGTCTGACAGACTGTCGCGCAAACGGGTTACCCTTGGCTTGCGCAACCTCGTTCACCGGATCTCTCATCGCTTCAATTTGCGCCGTCGTGTACGCTTCTTGATTCACAAAACTGGGAATTTCAGAATACAGACTCGGCATTTTCGCCCACATGCTCGGTCCAGGTCCTGCGGCGACGGCACATGCGCGTTCATCGCTGTCCTTCAACCACAAACGTTGTTTGCGCACGGGATCATTTGCGGGTACATCCTTCAATGTGAGAGGCACCGCACTCGCCGCCACCGTCGGGTCCACCTTCATTTTAATTGATCCCATAAATGCAAGAATCAAGTCATCAACCTCTTCTGGGATGATATCGCCAACGATATTGAGTTCGAGCGCGCCGGTGGCGAATTGCTTTTCGACGACTTCGCGTACTCCTTCAAGAGTCAACGCGCTCAGTGCCTCACCATTTGGATCCATCATGCGGCGATCTTGGTAAATCACCGAGTTCACCGTGTCGTGCGTCAGCAACTCGATGTTCTTCTTGGTATTAATTTGAAACATGCGGTAAATGTCTTTAACGCGTTCGAGCGCTTGGGCGTCCCAGTTTGGCTTGGTCAGCGTAAGGTGGATGACTTCAAGAATGGTTCGCAAACCACCATCGGTGGCGAAGGCCGAGTCCATAAACATATACTCCACTTCGGGTTCGACGTCATACACGAGCAAGTGCTGCATCGTGAGTAACTCGACTTGCTTGCGAGACCACTCGCCGACGTCGCCCGCCTCTTGAATCGTACGCAAGCCCACCGCCGCGGCGCCAATGCCTCCGGGTCCAACTTCAGAAGACTCGCGCGAGCGACCACCTGGAATGACGAGTCGCAAGAATGCACTGCCTGGTTCGGCATCGAGCACTTTGTAGTTGACGCGAATGCCGTTACTGAGTGTTCGCTGATACACGCCCGTCGGTTCGTGCATCGTAGCCTCGGTAAACGTCGGCTGCGTTTCCTCAACCAAAGCGACAATATCTTCGTCCGAAATCAACACTTCCGGGACGAAGATGTCTTCTGGAGGAGTGATTTCGCCATAATCCGCCGCAAGGACCGCCTCGATACGCGCTGGCGTGATGTCAAACGGGACGATTTCGCCCTCAACCGTGGTCATCGTCGCCGGGACGCACGCCACGATTGCTGTCGTTTTGCCGCTCGTTTCACGTCTCTCGTCATCGGATACGCCATATTCACCAATGAATCCCAGAAGCTCGTCACATGCACCATTGCATGCGTCGAGCGTGATGCACTCAGACATGCGCACCAAGGCTTCGTGTCCAGCCACTTGATCCATGACGGTGTGTCCGCACGCGTCGTGCTCCATGACAAAGTCGAGGTTCTCCAAGCTTGGCACACATCCAGCCTGTTGTGCGAGCTGTTCGCTGTCGCGTAGCATTGCCGCCTTGAAACGATCGAGTTCACTCGATGTCAAACCAAACTCTTGCAAACGTCTGGCTTCTTCGACGGCGACTTGCAAGGCAAACTCCCATTCGCGTGGTTCGCACGTCACCGTCACCGTGCTCACGCAACATCCTTCGCGCGCGCTATCGCTGTGATCGAGCTCTACTCGCTTGTAGTCCGCATTTGTCTCAGTGTATCGAGATTGAATGCGACTCTGCAAAACCAACAACACAATACGCTGCAAAACCGTTCGGTGCAAATCACCCATGCGCTTCAAAGGCTTAATCGGAAGCTTTGAGAAAATATTAAAGCTCGCGTTGCTCAAGTGCTCGTGTTGGAACATGGACACCTTACCCTCGGGGGCGACAAACGGCATGAATGGATCATCCTTCCCTTGCGCTTTGGCTTCGTCATTTATGCGTTGGATCTCCCCAGCTTCGTGTGCGGGTGACCCGTATGCGTGCTTCACCGGCGGGCGCACGGCGTGGCGCGCGAGCGGCGACTCCGCCTCTTCTGCACCCTCAGCCGGAGCGGCGTTTTCAAACGACGTCTCAATCATCTTCTCCACTTCATCCACGTCAGCACCGAAATCACCGACGACGTACAGCGTGGCGTTCGCGGGGAAGTACCAGCGCGCGTGAAAGTCTCGCACGGCTTGCGCCGGCCACGCTTCCACTTGGTCGAGTTTACCAATGGGAAATCGCGTGCCGAGCAAGTTATCCCAGTGCAAGTGCTCTAAAAGTTGGCAGTCAACGCGATATTCAATCGTGTTCATCATTTGCGCCTCTGCAAGCACGGCTTTCTTTTCCTTTGCTACGCGAGTATCCAACAACGCCGGGTTGAACGCGACGTCGTATAAAATGTCAAGCACGTTTGGAGGCATGTAGTGCCCATCCTTGTTCGTCGTCGGCGCGTGGATGTGGAACACGGTATGGTGGAAATCCGTGTATGCGTTACCTCGAGTGCCCGACCCAAGCCACTGGTCACGCTTTCTGGATCCGAGAAACGTCACGTGCTCCACCAAGTGCGCCAGCCCCTGTTCGGTTTCTCGTTCGTCGACGCTCCCCACGTGCATCTCCAAGTGCGCCTCGAATCGCCCTTCGGGAACCTTGTTGGGCAAAATCACATACTTGAGCCCATTCTCCAGCGTACCTCGTCGAATTTCTTCGTGCGGCGGGAGTTCCTCGTCGAGTAACGCCTCCGCGACGGTCGGGTCCACCGTCGTCGCGAGCGATTGCAACACGCGCGACCAGCGACTCGTTCCCGCCGCGGGTGCGTCCCCACCGCTCGCGCTCAAACTAACCTCACGCATTCGTCGCGATTCACGCCCACTCACAAACGCACACGCCTTGGCGTGCGTCTTTAAAAACGACCAACCGATCGCGCGTCCCAGTCGATCCTCCTCGGCCCGCCTCACCGCCCCTCGTCTCGCCGCTCGAACGCCGCGCGCGGCGATCGTCCCATGCGGTCGCCCCCACGCGCCGACCGCCCCTCGCACCGTCATCGCACTCCGCGGTCGCGTCTCGCGTGCGCGCAACGCGCGCGCAGTCGACGACGACGACGACGACGACGACCGCGAAGGGGCGATTCTTCGCGGCGCGCCACCCGCGACGGCGTGCGTCGTCGCTCGAGCGCCGCGCGCGTGCGCGTGCGTCATGGGCGCCATGGGCGGCGTCGCGTTTGCCATGGGTGCTGACGCGGCAAACATCGATGACGAACCTCACGCTGCGCGTCGGCTATTGCCGCGTCGTCGGGCGTCGGGCGTCGGCGTCATTCGGCGTCATTCGGCGCGCCCCCCGAGGGCCTCGGTCGTCGTGCGCGCCGCGAGGCC
>Ga0181557_1004927_pt1 | contig 12294 bp, 12 predicted proteins | sample 011ome_23_FD_148632 | JGI IMG/M metagenome (GOLD analysis project Ga0181557, IMG submission 148632) | Coastal salt marsh microbial communities from the Groves Creek Marsh, Skidaway Island, Georgia - 011506CT metaG (spades assembly) | ecosystem: Environmental > Aquatic > Marine > Intertidal zone... | reverse complement strand
TCGCCACCGATATCTTCTGGGTATCAGTGATCGTTTTCGTCGGCTGGGGATTCATGCTGAACGGCAGCGGGATTATCATCCAGTCACTGATCCAGGCGAATGTGCCGAACGAAATCCGCGGTCGTGTGATCAGCCTGTATGGCATGCTCTGGCTCGGCGTGCCTGCCGTGGGCGCCTTTGCAATGGGCGCCGCCGCCGATTTTGTGGGATTCCGGATCCCCGTCGCGGTGGGCGCCGCCGTTATCCTGATCGCCTTTCTCTGGGCACTTCCCCGCCGACGCCGATTCCGTGACGAAATCGCCCAAATGGTGGGAGACCGGCCCGAAACCGGCGGGTAACCGGGCTTTTTCTCCGCCCGCATGGTTAATGTTGCGGCGCAACAAAATCATTGAAATCCGCGCCGATTCCGACCAGTTTCAGGGAGTAGAGCAATAGTGGAGTTTCGCATAATGAATGGCGAAATCATTACGATCTATCTCCCCATCTTTGAGGAGAAACTGGCGAAGCTGGAAGCCAGGGGACAGGGAAATTCGCCCGAGGCCGCCCGCCTGCGCCGCGTAACACGGCGGGCTCAAAACGGCCGCTCCCGCGCGGCCGGGGGCGAAGAACAGGCCGCGGCCTGAACCGCTACTTCGCGAAAACCTTCTGAAGAATCTCCGTCGTTCGTTTCGCCGGATCGGCGCGGATGGCGGCTTCTTCCTTTCCAAGATACAGAAATATCCCGGCAATGGCCTTTTCAAGGACATGGTTGGTCAGATCCGCTTTGACATCCGGCACGAAGGGCAGGGATTTGTACTGGCCCATCATCCTGTCATAGCTGTTGATGGCGCCGACATCGGCAAGGGACGCGTTTACGATCGGCTCGAATTCCGCTTTCAGCGGCGACGACATCTTTCCCTGAAAGAACCGCGTGGCGGAATCCGACGGCCCGTTGAGAATTTTCTTAACATCCTCGAGCGTCATCGCGGTGATCGCATCGCCGAACAGTTTTTTCGCTTTCGGCGTCGCCGCCTCGGCGGCGCGGTTCAGGCGCACCTCCAGGTCGTCGGCCATGCCGGACATCCCGAAACGGCCCAATGTCGACTGAACCTTCTTCAGGGTGTCGGGCAGCGGAATCCGGACCTGGGGATCACCGTTGAAGCCGTTTACGGAGCCGAGCTGCCCGACCAGGCGTTCCGTGCCAACGCGAAGGGCTTCCTTGATCCCCCTGCCGATTTCGTCGTTCGACAGCGTGCCGGCGGCATTGCCGCCACCGCCGAGTCCCAATTTGCTGCCAAGGCCGCCGGTGGCCTCATCAAGCTGCTTCAGAAACCCCTGTCCGCTTGCCGGGGACGCGACGATTGCCACGGCGAATGCCACCGCCAGTATTTTTGACCTACTCATTACTTTTACTCCCTGAAGATGCGCTCTACGGATTCGCACACCGTTTCCTTTTAATACGGAACAGACGTTCAACCGATCATTTGAATGCGAGGTTAGACGGCCTGCCGCCGGTATCCAGGGGCACAGCACCGTGCGCCTTGACCCGATCGGCTAGTAGCTGCGCCTCGGCTTTGTAGTTGTACCGGCCGGCGTTAAAGTGCGGGATCACGTAGCGCGCGAACAGTTCGAGCGAGCGTTTCATCTTCCCGGTACTGGCCCACTGGTGGGTCGCCAGCATGACGCCGCCGAACATGCCATTGTCGGCGATCTTCTGTTCGATCCAGGCAATTGCATCGTCGGGTGTGCCGACCACCCAGTCGCGCCGCTCCACGACGGATTGGGGCGTGAACTCAGACACCGGTTGGCCCTTGTAGGCTTCATAGAGTGGTGTGAATCCGATGGAATTGAAGTAAGCGGTTTCGCGCATCAGCCCTTCGCTGATATCGGCCCAGGCCTCCTCGCGCGTATCCGCCAGATAGAAATTGCTCACCAGATGCCAGCGATCGCGGTCCGCAGTCCGGCCGTGCCGGTCGCAGGCGCCCTCGAAATTCTGCCAGAACTCGGTGAACAGCCCGCCGCCCGGGCGGTTGAGCCCGCAGGGAGTCCAGAGCTCCATGTCGTGCCGCGCCGCTATATCGAGGCTCTCTGCGCCGCCGGTTGTCGGCAGCGCCAGCGGCAGACGCGGTTGCTGATAGGATTTGAGCTGCAGGCGAAGGTCGTTGAACTGCCAGAATTCGCCGTCATGGCTGATCGGATCGTCCGCTTCGAGGAGCCGGACAATCACATCGGCCGATTCCACCATCATCCGGCGGGCGGCATCGCTGTCGATATTGAACAGCTTCTTGTCGGTCACGAGGCTCGACGGTCCGATCCCCAGGATTGCCCGCCCGTAGGATAGATGGTCGAGAAAGGCGATGCGCTCGGCGACCTGATAAGGATGATGGAACGGCAGGTTGATAACCGACGTGCCCAGCCGGATTCGGGACGTCTTCGCCGCCGCCATCGCCAGCGCCATATCGGGAGACGGCATGGTTTCCCACCCGCCCGAATGATGCTCGCCGATATGAAATGAATCGTAGCCCAGGCTCTCCACATAGGGGATCAGGTCGATATCCTGATGAAAACCCAGGGTCGGGTTCTCCGACGGATGATGTATCGGCATCATGAAGAAAGAAAATTTCATCTTTGGTCCCTGTTCACACGCTGGCGTTTTCCCGGCGATACCGTCATCGCCCGGCCGCTGTCCTACCGGTTCAATTGTTCCCGATAAGCTCGGTCGGAACAAGTCCCGGGGGTTCAGATCCGTCCTTCATTCCGGTCCGGGGCGAAAAACCAGCCAGAAGCCCGACACTGCTACAGCAAGGCCGCCAATGCCAAGCCAGCCGAATGTTTCACCGAACAGGAACCAGCCCATCACCGCCGTCGACGGCGCCATCAGGTAGAACATGCTTGTCACCCGGGTCGTCTCGCCCTGCTTTAGAAGCCAGTACAACAGCATCCACGCAACGCCCGAAAGCAGCACCACCTGCCAGGCGATTGCGATTACCAGTTCATCCGCCCACTCTACCGCGCCCCCTTCGAGCGTGAGCGCAATAATACCGCAGACGACGGCGGACAAACCGAGCTGGATCGCATTGGTCGCGGCGATCTCTCCTTCCCCGCAGTAGCGTTTCTGGTAGATCGTCCCGATGGTGATGGAAATCAGGCAGAGGAACGCCGCCACGAAAGCCGCCACGGGCGTCGCCTCGAATGCTGCTTTTTCCCACACCACCAGCAGCACGCCGGCAAAGCCCAGCGCTAACCCGTACCATTGGAGTCGCGTCACCTTCTCGCCGAACCCCGCCGCGACGACGACCCCTGTCAGGATCGGCTGAAGACCGGTGATAACGGCGAGCGCGCCGGCGGAAAGTCCAAAATCGATCGCCGCGAACACGCCGCCGAGATACCCGGCATGGACGAGCAGCCCGGCCCCACCTATATGCCGCGCATCCCACAGGCTGCCGGGCCAGCGTCCCCCGACAATAAGGACAATGGGCACCATCAACAGCGTAGACAGGCTGAAACGGATCGCGAGAAACGTGAAAGGCTCGATATAGGGATCGCCGAGCTTTGTGGCGATGTGTCCGGTACTCCACAGGAAAATAAATACGAACGCTGCACCGCCAACGATCAACCGCTGTCGATTGATCACGGCCACCACGATCAATCTACCAGGACGAGACTAATTTCCGGAACGTAGGTGATCAGCCCCAGCATGAAAAAGGCAAGAACAAGGAACGGCGCCGTCCCCCGGAAAACCTCGCCGACCGACACCTTGCCGATGGCGCTGAGCGTAAACAGGTTCAGGCCGATCGGCGGCGTGACGGCCGCTATTTCCATGTTGATGATGATAATGATCGCGAAATGGATGGGATCGATATCCATCAGGGCGATCAATGGCAGGAATATGGGCAGCGTAATAAGCAGAGCGGAAATGACCTCCAGGAACATTCCGAGGAAGATCAGCAGGACGTTCGCCGCCAGCAGGAAGCCCGCCGCGGCGAGCTTCTGCTCCGTAATCCAGCCGACAAGGGATTGGGGTATACCGCTATCCGTCATCGCGTAACCGAACACGGCGGCGCCCGCCAGCACGACCAGAATGGCCGCCGACGTGATACAACCGCGCGCGATAACGGTCACGAAACTGCGAAAGCCCTGCCGCCGGTATTCGGGCGCGGTGATCACCAGCGCATAGACGACGGCGACGGCGCTCGCCTCGGTCGGGGTGAATATCCCGCCATAGATGCTGCCGAGAATGATAACGGGCAGGATCAGGACATCGGTCGCGGCAACCAGCGCCTCCCGCCGTTCGGCAAAGCTCGCAGGCGCCCGCCGCGTTTCCCGCCACGACCAGGTCCGCACGATGACATAGGCGCAGAGCAGCGCGCCGAACAGCAGGCCCGGCACGATTCCCGCCTGAAACAGCTTGCCGATGGATTCGTTGGATACCAGACCGTAGATGATGAGCGGGATGGACGGCGGGATCAGGATACCGAGCCCGCCGGACATGGCGATCAGACCGAGACTGAAGCGCTGCGGATAGCCGCGCTTGATCAGTTCGGGCAGCACCACCACACCGATCGCCGCGGCGGTGGCGATAGAAGAGCCGCACATCGCCGAAAATATGATGGTCGACACGACGGCGACCACGGCGAGTCCGCCGGGCAGATGTCCGATCAGGGCATCCACCGAGAACACCAGCCGCTTGATCGCCCCCCCGCGGCTCAGGATCTCCGCCGCGATGATGAAGAAGGGAATGGCGAGGACCGGCGTTTTATCCAGCGCGCCAAACATGATGCCGCCGGACACCGGGAGAACGCCGTTGGTGATATAGATGTAGGTCGCGCCTGCCGCCGCCAGGGCAAGGCCTATCGGCACGCCGATGATCGCGAGGATCGCGAGCACGCCCACAAGGATCAGAGACGCGGTGCCGATATCCATCAGACGGACCCCGCCGCGCTCGCGTCTTCGGCGATCCGATCACCCGGTCGCCAGACATCGACGATCGAGCGGATCAGTTGAAGGCTCAAGAGCACCCCGCCCGCAAAAACCGCCGCATGGAACGGCCAGACAGGCCAGCGCAGGGCCGTCGGCATGACTTCGTTGAACATCTTGGTTTCATCGGCAAGCGTGTAGCCGGAGACGGCGAGTGCGAGGGCGATCAGCAGCGTCGCGACATGCGCAAGGGTTTGAAGGATCTGCGTTCCCCGGTCGCCCAGCAGGTGCTCTATCAACGTAAAACGGATATTCACGCCATACCGCATGCCGGCGGAAATGCCGATGAAAGTGCCCCAGATCATGAAGTATCTGACAATGATCTCCACCGACGGGTCCGACCAGGCGAACCCGTAGCGTGTCACGACCATCGCGAACATGAACACGGCACCCGCAATGAACAAAAGCCCGGTTGCGGCGTCGCACAGGATATCCCAGCCCCGCAGCAGGGTGCGCACCCTGCTGCAGGGACCGGTCGCAGTCACGAAGCGCTACTTCTTGATCTTGGCGAGAAGCGCTTTGATTTCCGGGTCGAGACCGTCATAGAGCGGCTTCAGCGCGGCGATCCAGCGGTCGCGTTCCGCAGCGGAGAATTCCACCACTTCCATGCCGTTCGCCGCCATGTTCTTGTAGGCGTCGTCGATGGAGTTGGTGATTTCCTTCAGATTGTAGGCCTTGGCGGCCGCCAGCGCGTCATTGATCATTTTCTGACCTGCCGCACCCTGCTTGTCGTACCAGGCCGGGTTTACAACCACGACATAGCCGAACGGAAACAGGTTCACCTTGGTTACCGCTTTCAGCACTTCATAGATTTTGATCTGGTTGCCATAAGGCGCCGATGTCCAGGCGCCGTCCGCAACGCCCTGTTTGAGCGCGAGAAAGACCTCGGCGCCCGGAATGGCGGTCGGCGCCGCGCCAAGTGCCGTGGTCGAACTGGCAAGGACCTCGGACGGGAATACACGGATTTTCTTGTCCTTGAAGTCCTCGAGGGTCTTGATCGGCTGGTTCGCAAAGAGCGCCACGAACCCGTCATACCAGAACCCGGCGCCCATCAGACGCTTCGCGCTTAGCTTGCCGAGCAGTTCCTTGCCGACAGGCCCGTTCAGCGCCGTTTCCATGGAATCATAGCTGTCGAACAGCATCGGCGTCTCGAGCAGCTTGAACGCGGGCTCTATCGTCGAGACGTAGCCGATTGTCGGCATCGCCATCTGCACCTGCCCGCGCGCGACGGCAGGCACTTCGTCCTTGCCGGCCATCAACTGCCCGGACGGATACAGGGTTACCGTGTATTTACCGGACGACATCTTTTCGAGAGTTTCCTTGAACACCACGGCGGTCCGCGTCTTGATATGCGCGGCCGGGGTTTCCAGCGGAATCTTTATTTCGATTTGCGCATTTGCGCTGCCCGCTCCTGCACCAAGGGCAAATGCCACAGCCAGGGCCGATGTGGTTGCTAGTATTTTTCCCATCGCAATTCTCCAGGTTTGTCGTGTGATCGTGTCTCGGGAGGCTCTATCGAACCTTCTTTCTTATACGCCGCCATACGGAATCTCATTCTCTCTGTTACACTATCGGGGTCTCGGCGTCACGCGGCCCGCGGCAGATAGGGCTTGCCCATCATATGATCGCTGACTTTCTCGGCGATCACCAGCACGGCGGCATGAATATTGCCCGAGACAAGGTCCGGCATCGCCGACGCGTCGACGACCCGCAGGTTTTCCGCGCCCTTCACGCGGCATTCGGTATCGAGCACCGCCTCTGTATTCGTCCCCATCGGCGTTGTACAGGAAGGATGATGGGCCGTGATCGCCGTCCGGCGGATCCAGTCGTCCAGTTCGGCATCGGATTGAACCTTCGTCCCCGGCGCCGTCTCGCTCCCCCGGAACGCATCCAGTGCCGGCTGGTGCATCATCTCGCGCGCCAGTTTGACGCCGGTGCGCAGGGTCTCGAGATCCTTCGGCACGGAAAGGAAATTCTGCCGGATGCGCACCTTGTCGAACGGATCGGCGGACCTCAGCAATACCTCGCCCCGGCTTTCGGGATGAAGCAGGACCGGCCGCACGCCGAAACCATCCAGATAGGGACGCTTGATACCCGGGAACCACATATGGGCGTTTCCGGGAGCGCCGCGGAACAGGAACTGGATATCCGTTGCCGACAGGTCTGACCGCGTTTTGATAAATCCATGCAGACCGCCGGGCAGCACCGTCGCTGGCCCCGTACCGAACAGATGCGCGCGGACGATCGCGGTCGCCATCCGGTCGAACCGCATCGTTGCGCGGAACGGCCCCGCCTCGGGCCGCGTGGCCGTCGGCTGTACGGCGAGATGGTCCTGCAGGTTCCGGCCGACATAGGGAGAATCGATAACCGGTTCGATGCCGACGCTGCGCAGATGATCCGCAGGCCCAATGCCCGAAAGCATCAGCAACTGCGGAGAGTTAAAAACGCCTCCGGAGAGGATCACTTCCTTGGCCGCACGGACGATTTCGGTCCTGCCGAGGCGCGAACAGGCGACACCCGTCGCACGATTGCCCTCCATCACAACGCGGGTCACATACGTGCTGTCCTGCAGGGTCACATTTCCGCGGCGCATGGCCGGGCGCAGGAACGCCGTCGCGGCGCTGTGGCGGCGGCCCATGTGAATATTCGACTGGCTGCGGCCGAGACCTTCCTGTTTCTCGCCGTTGTAATCCTCGGTGAAGCCGAATCCCATGGCGTGTCCGGCCTCGATCCAGGCCTCCCAGAGCGGGTCGTCGGATTTCGCGCTTTGTGTATGCAGCGGACCTTCACCGCCGCGCCAGTCATCTGCGCCCCCTTCCCAGCTTTCCATCCGCCGGAAATAGGGCAGCACATCCGCATAGGACCAGCCGGCGGCGCCGTTCGCCGCCCAGCGATCGTAATCACCCCGGTGCCCCCGCACATAGGCCATCACATTGATCGACGATGAGCCGCCGACGACCTTGCCCCGCATGGCTTCGATCTCGCGGCCGTTCAGGTTTTCCTCGGGCTCGGTATCGTAGCCCCAGTCATGGGCGCGCTTTTCGTGCATCTTGCCGAGGCCGAGGGGGATATGGATCAGCGGGTCCGTATCGGGGCCACCGACTTCCAGCACCAGTATCCGGTTGCTGGGGTCCGCGCCCAGACGATAGGCAAGCATGCATCCCGCGCTACCCGCGCCCACAATCACATAATCGTATTCTTTCGTCCCGGCCATTCCGTCAGATGCTCCTTGATAGGTGGGCTCGTCTGCGGCATATCCCTGCCGCCCCGTTCAAGACCGTATTCTAGGGGTCCGAGGCGCGATAGAATAGTACGCTATCTAAGTTTCTGGGCCATTTTGTCCGGCGGCCGCCAAAAGCAGAATTGAAGACATGACCGAAATCTACGTCGATGCAGATGCCTGCCCTGTAAAGGACGAGACCGTCCGCGTTGCGGAACGCCATAATCTGGCGGTTCACATGGTCAGCGACGGCGGTATTCGGCCGAACCCGCACCCGCTGGTCACCACGACAATCGTCACCCAGGGGTCGGACGCGGCGGATGACTGGATCGCCGAGCGGATCGCCGACAAGGACATCTGCATCACGAACGATATTCCGCTGGCGGCGCGCTGCATCGAGGCGGGTGCGCGCGTGGTGCGGCCAAACGGCGAGCCGCTGGACGCGAATTCCATCGGCAGCGTGCTCGCGACGCGGAACCTGATGACGGACCTGCGTTCCGCCGGCACGGTGACCGGCGGCCTCCGGCCCTTCGACAGGAAAGACCGGTCGCGGTTTCTTGATTTTCTGGAAAGAACGATCCGGGACCTCCAGCGTTGAGGCCCCTGGGAGCTATCCCTTGATCCCGATCCGGCCGGAATAATCGAGCCGGTTCAGGAGAATATTGCCCTCGGCGGCGAAATATTCATCCGTCGCCTCGCGGGAACCGCGCCAGTGGCCGTAATCGTCAATGATCAGGGCGCCGCCGGGCGACAGAACGGGGAACATGTGTTTGAGTTCGTGCGCGGTGGATTCATACCAGTCCGTATCGAGCCGCAGCAGGGAAATGGCCGCAGGCATGCTGTCGGGTATGGTGTCTTCCACACGGCCTTTGACCAGATGAAAGCGGTCGCGCGGCAACCCGGTCAGGTCGAGGTTCTTCCGCACCATTTCGAGAGACGCATAGGCCCAGACGTTGGACTCGCCATCGACCCGGTCTCCCGGATCGAGAAAATCATTGGCATGGACGCCCTGGTAATTGACATCCTGTTCCGTCGGCGGGGTCATCCCCTCGAACGTATCGTAGAGGTGAAGCTTCCGGGAAGTATCGCCCACAAGATCGAGCGTCATGGCCGCGACCATGGAACTGCCGCCCATCCAGACTCCGCATTCGACAATGTCGCCGGGTATGTCGCGCGCAACGATATATTTCACGGACTGATAAAGCCCGTACATGCGCTCTACCGAGGTCATGGTATAGGGCTGGCAGACCGCCAGTATCTTCATGAAGGCCTCGTCCGACAGGATATCCGGATCGATCTTCTTCCGCGGCCGCACGACCTCGTAGCCAAACGGCCGCACCAGCCTGTTGAGAACACCCCGCACTGCTAGCCTGCCTTCAACTGGTTGAGCAATTTGATCTTTTTCTCGGCGAGAGACTCATGAGCGCCGATGATGATTTCCCGCGCCGTGAAACTGTCGGTCCAGAATATCCCGATCCCGGATTCGGCCTCGGTCATTTTTCGGCCGAGTTCACCACGGGTAATATAGGAATTGCGATCAATGCCCACTTCCTGACCCTTGTGGAAAAAGTGCAGTTCCCCGTCGTTCAGTTCGCAAAACCAGCGGTGATGCGGGAAACCGATTTCGGGCATCTTGCCAAACAGCATTTTCAGTCTCGCAAAGCGGTCTTTTACGAAGATCTCCCGCGCGCGCGACGGCACCTCGACATATCCCGCCTTGGAAACCCGGACGAGTTCCTTCGCAACAACGATCGGATCGCGAATATCTTCCAGCGTATGCGAACACACCGAGAAATCGAAATATTTGTCGGGCCAGGGCCAGTTTCCCTCGCAGGCATCGTGAATCTGCCATGTCTCGCGCGTAAACCGTTCGGCATCCTCCGGGTCGAGGGCATCGTCCCGGCGCCGGGTCTCGTACGGCATGATATCAAGAACATGGGTCGCCAGATTGAATGGATTGTGCCATCCGCCGACATCCAGCACACTTGACGCATTGCGGCAGAGGTCGCGCAATCTGGGTAAGTTGGACCTGAGTATCATTTGCGCGGATTATCGCTGGAAACCGTCATGATGCAATAGACGAACAAGCCGTTCTACCCGGTAGCGGCCCGGCGCCCCACCCCATAGATCTTCAGTCTATTCTACCGAGAAAAAACGAGTCCAAACTGCCGATAGCATTCTCCGCACGGTGCGGATTACAATAGCGAATGAACAAAAGACGCCGTTTTCTCGCTTGCCTGACCACGACCGCTCTCCTGCCGCTTCTGCCGGTTCGCCGTCCAAAAGCCGCGCCTCAGACCGATCCGGAAAATGCCGAGCTGATTCGGATATTGCTGGAACTCCTGCCCGATAACCCGGCATCATGCCGCCTCGGCGACCGGGCGCTCCGGCATTACCGGCATATTGGCAACGCCGAGGACTTCCCCGACCGTCTGCTCGGGTCGGCGGCCCGAACAGCTGTACGAACGACGGACCAGATGCGTCGTCACCTCCGGTCTTTGTCCGACGCGGATTTTGCAGCAGGCGATACCGTTACCCTGGACGGCTGGATCATGGCGAGGAGCGAAGCCGAGGCGATTGCGCTCGTGAGCCTGTACAGGACCGGCTGAGATGTTCGCCGATTTTCGCGAATTACCCGATCAACACCAGGTCGACTGCGACCTCTGCATAATCGGCGGAGGCGCTGCGGGCATATCGATTGCGCGGGAATTTATCGGAACGACGACGAAGGTCTGCGTCGTCGAGAGCGCGCAGGAATACGAAGACGCGACGCAACACCTTTATCAGGGCGCGCCGCAACCGGCCGCCAAACGCGCGCGCAGTATCGAGGACGGCGTTCATTACGGCGTCCCGGCGATCCACAGCAGGTTGCGCTATTTCGGCGGCAGTACCAATCACTGGGGCGGATATTGCGTCCCGCTCGATCCGGAAGACCTCGAAAAGCATGACTGGATTCCCGATAGCGGCTGGCCCATAGAATGGCGGGAACTTTCGGGTTTTTACCCCCGCGCCCAGGCCGTCTGCGAGATCGGCCCCTATATCTACGATGACCGCCTTTGGCGGCGAACGGTAGACGCCCCCTACGCATTCGATGCGCAGTATCTGGTCAACCGCTTCTATCAGTTCAGCCCGCCGACACGCTTCGCGGACCGTTACGGGGCGGCGTTGAAGACCGCCTCGAACATCACGGTCCTGTTCAACGCGAATGTCATGAATATCGGCCTCGCCGCCAATGCGGCGTCTGTCGACCATATCACGCTCAAATCGCTCGCCGGGAAAAGCGGCCGGGTGACCGCGCGGCACTTCGTGCTGGCCAGCGGCGGCATCGAAAACGCGCGGCTCCTGCTGGCATCGAACGACGTCGCATCGCGCGGGGTCGGGAACAGCCGGGATCTGGTCGGCCGATACTTTATGGACCACCTGTACGATTCCGTGGGCTCTTTGCTGGTCTCGGAAAATCCGCAACGCCTGATGGCCCAGTATGCCGAGATCACCCCCGAAAGTTCCGGCCATCCGCTGGCGAAAGCGGGACCGGAATCGGATTCGGTCATGTTCCAGGCGGCGCTCAGCCCGTCGCCCGCCGCCAAAAAGCGAAACAGCGCAGGCGCGGTTGCGCTGTTTATCCGGGGCGACTGGTCGCGGGTCGACGAGGGCGTGCGCGCGGTCTACGAAGCCGTGGAGCGCGACGGCAACAGCGCCTCGGAGAGCTATGGCAGCTACCTGCTCGACATCCTGCGCAATCTCGACACCGCGCTCCCGGCGGTCAAGAATCTCGTTCAGGGGAAAAGCCCGCCGCACCTGCCGGTTCTGTTTGCCATTGCCGAACAGGTGCCGAACCGCGACAGCCGGATTACGCTCGCCGGCGAGAAGGATGCGCTTGGCATGCCGCGCGCCCGGATCGACTGGCGCCTGTCGGAACAGGACCGCCGGACTTTCGCACAGATGCCCGACCTGCTGGCGGCCGAATTCGGGCGGCTCGGGATCGGCCGGGTCCACAAATCGCCCTGGCTGGATGAAGACGCGCTTTATCTGTACCGGGGCGATTTCTCGCGCATTCTTGAACCCGGGCGGCATCATTCCGGCACCACCAAGATGGCGCACGATCCGGCACGCGGGGT
>Ga0181557_1004914_pt1 | contig 12329 bp, 8 predicted proteins | sample 011ome_23_FD_148632 | JGI IMG/M metagenome (GOLD analysis project Ga0181557, IMG submission 148632) | Coastal salt marsh microbial communities from the Groves Creek Marsh, Skidaway Island, Georgia - 011506CT metaG (spades assembly) | ecosystem: Environmental > Aquatic > Marine > Intertidal zone >... | reverse complement strand
CCAATACGTTCAATTTCAGCTCCCCCTACCGCTTTAACGGCAAAGAACTCGACCCTGAAACCGGACTAGCCTATTACGGCGCCAGGTACTACCAAAATAAAATCGGAGTGTGGTTGAGTGTGGATCCGATGGCACACCTCAGAGAATCCCTTACACCCTACAACTTCGTAAGAAATAATCCTATTCTTAGAATAGACCCTACAGGAGCTCTAGATGGGGATTATTATGATTTGGATGGGAATTGGTTGTATAATGATGGCATTGATGACGGAAAGGTTTATGAAGTAAGTAATCATTTGCCAATTCCATCAGAGTTGGGAGGAGGAGAATATAAGGTTCAATACGTTGGGCAAGTTGAAAACGTAAAAATGACTTTTTCGGGTAGTGCGAATTCAGACAACAATAAACAGGCTGATGGCAAACTTAATGTGATTCAAGTAGTCAGTAATGGTAAAGAATATACAAGGGCTAGTTTTAGTGCCGTAGGTGGGCCATGGGGGGAGGGATCTCCGGAAAATGGTAATTATACAGTTGACAATTTACATGATAGAGGGCCTAACAGTAATTGGTCAAATCCTGGAATGACTGTAGACGGAGTTGGATTTAGTTTAAATCTTAACCCTCAATTTGAAACAGGGCGTTCACTTCTTAGAATACACCCTGATGGAGGAAAGTATTTTGGAACACAAGGATGTATTGGGTTGACTTGTGGTACAAATGGCTTACAAGAGTTTAGAGATTTGATGCAAAGCACTTTATCTAATCAAGGTAATATTCCTTTGAATATAAATATTCTAAACAACCCAAATAACAATGGCTATAGTCGCAAGGTCGAGTCCAATGGAGAATAATTTATTTTACAAACTAATGCTTTTATTTTGCTCATTAACTATTATGAATTGTAATGGTCGGCGAACTAGCTATGTTAATAATGACAAGATTGATTTTAAACTGCAAGATGTAAAGCCTATTAAAGAACCTACATTTTTACCCGATAGTACGGTCAATAATATATTGGTTTTGGGTCGTTCAGAATCAGCTGAAAGTTTTTATCCCTATATTTCTTCCGAGCAGTATATTACCCATTTAAGGGAAAGTCCAGTTATTGGATTTAGTAATAAAGACAATAGTGAGTATTTGCTGCTGTATCAGTATGAAGGTGGAGTAAGAAATAGCTTTGGTTGTTTTGAAATTGGTTATACCAATGATTTACAAAAGAAAGTTACAGATATAGATTATGACAAGTTCAGAACAGAAAGTGGGTTGATGTTGGGCATCACTATTAATGAGTTAAAAAGCATAAAGGGAAGTTCGTATACTCAGGATGGAGATAAAGTTGTTTATCAATTAACAGACTACTCCAACTCTAGCTTTTTAAGAAGACACAATATGCCATCATTTTTTATAGAATGCACTCTGAGAGATGATAGAATTATTAGAATAAAGTATGGGTTTAATTACCCGTAACCACAGTTGTCCAAGTGTATTCCGGCAGTGTCCCGAGCAGGGTATGGTCAGTACCATGGACCGTAGCATAGCCGGTAGCTTGCTGTCACAGTCTTCGTTGGTAAATTACCACGACAGCTATTCCTACGATGCCTTTGGTCGATTGGAGGGTCACCAGCAGCTCAATGGCACCACGCCGCAGTATGACCTTACCATGAGCTACAACAAGGCCGGAGGTATTACCTTCAAAGACGGCAATGGCAACGGTTTTATGAACGCTCAATCCCTTAACTACAACCTTGAGTACGGCTACAGTCCCGCCAAGCCGCACCAGTTGGAGCATATCTGGGATGCCGACAATGCCATTACGACGCAGTTTCAGTACAACACCAGCGGCAGCATCACGCAGATCGACGACCCCAGTCAGGGCATCCCCCAGGAGTTTTATTGGAACGAGGCGCAGCAGCTCACGGGCGTGAAGAACCAACAGGGGGTGCACCACTACATCTACGACCACCAGGGGGAGCGCATAATGAAGTCCTCGCTGATCACTTCGACGGTCTACCTCAACGACCAGGTCATCGATGATGTGAATAACCTAGATCCCTATACCGTCTATGTGAATCCCTTCTATGTGGTCACGGGGTTCATGGGAGGTGACCGCGTGTCAAAGCACTACTACATGAACCAGCAGCGCGTGGCCACGGACATTTCCATTAACTACGACCCCAACGGGAATGGTGGCGCGGAGGCTCGAGAGGCTTCCCCACGGGCAAACGCACAAAACCTAGCGCTTGTGGACCTATCGAAGGTGTTGCGCGCGCTGGACCAACCCGAATTGGATACCACGGCACTAACCTTACCGCGTATGGAATCCGTTTATCCGGAACTCCAGCCATCATCCACCACCAGCACAGCTCTCACCGAGAACATCACCAACCGAATTCTGTTCTGGTACCACCCGGACTACCTGGGCAATGTGGACCTAGTAACCGAAAAAGACGGCTATGCCTACGAATTCTTCGTCTACACCCCCTGGGGAGAAGAAATGCACCAATGGAACGCCAATACGTTCAATTTCAGCTCCCCCTACCGCTTTAACGGCAAAGAACTCGACCCTGAAACCGGACTAGCCTATTACGGCGCCAGGTACTACCAAAATAAAATCGGAGTGTGGTTGAGTGTGGACCGCTTTGCTAATAAATATCCAAATGTGTCACCATATAGTTTTTGCTACAATAATCCTCAAATATTTAATGACCCAACAGGTGATACAATAGTAAATAAGGCACAATCTGGAACTGAAGAATATATAAGATTAGAAAATGGAATATTAAATTTTAAAATTAAATGCCCATCGGCTTATGCCGAAATGCACGCTGCTCCCCAATTGATAGAAATAAACTTCTCTGATAATAACCTAATTTCGGATTTAGGACGTGAATTAAATGGAAACACAACTACGAATTATTTGGTCGAAAATAATACTTCAATCTTGCCTCAATCACTAACTAGACTAGTTATAGAAAATGATGAGATTTTTCCTGAAAAAATATTCAACGGTATTTTTGAAATAAAAAGAGGTCATGACCCATCTGAGTGGATGACGATTTACACAAGAAACCAATCAATAGTGGAGGTTCAAGGGTTTCAGATTACTATAGATCGACATTTATCCGGATCTGAATTGAATTCAACAATAGGTCATGAATTTGGCCATTCGCTTTTTGCACTTCAAAATCCGCTATTGAGTTATATATGGGGGTTAATACAGAATAATTCTCATCCAAATGGACGCGGACATGATAAATATAATCCCTCAGGACATGAAGCAGTATATTATGGCAATCAAGCAAGGTAACTGTAAATACTTTTCACGGAAAATAATAATATCCATATTTTTTCTTCTAATTGGTTTTTCATTGACATCACAAACACTGCAGTTGGACGTAGTACAAATCAAAAAGATATTTAATCAAATATGTGATGAAAATAATGCTAGTTTAGAAATTCGTCTTTCAACAAACGACAGTGTTTCAATTGTTCCAATATTGATATGTAGTGATTGTGTTAATAATGACACAATGTTTATGAAATTATTGAACAGATTAATTGCATTGGATCAGGTTAAAATACTTGATCATCGGTTTGAATCTAAAATACCTAATAAAATTGGCCACATAAGTTTTTCAAGTCATTTTCCTGAAATTCGAATAATTAGCATTTACTATTGTGCTAACGAAATTTTTCGTATTGAAGGGATTGATTTGAATTTATTATTAAAAGTTGATGGGATATTTGGACTTTCTGATAAACTTGAATTTATCCGTATTTTTCAGGAGCTTTATTTAGTCGATCCTTCGCATTGATATGGGTCACGGGATATTTCTGGGGACCTAAGGGTTAAAACAAAGATTTTCTCAAGCCGATAAAGGAAGAATTGGGTATCAATTACCCCAAGCTGACTTTTAGCTTCGCAGGGAGCATTATCCGCAAGCTTCATATTTGTTCAGTAATTCCTGAACCACGTTTTGGAATGACGGGAGGCCTGCAAGTCGATCATGGGTTACGGGGTTCGGCCAAAAGGGACTTGGGCTGCAAGACATAACGTAACATGTTACGTTACGCCCTATTTCAGATTATTTTGCACTACTTGTAATCTGTAGTGGCCATATAATCAGAATATTACGGGCCTCATCAGAGCGTAACACCGTGTTACGATCGGGCCAAAACGTAACATCATGTTACGCGTTATCACTGGAGCCTTCTCGTGCGAGTATTCGGCTTACGCGCATCTTATTGACCCCAACTTGTCGTGCAATTTCTGCTTGAGAGAGATCGGGGTATTGTGCGTGCAGACCCATGACTTGTTCGTTGATGTCGGTACGGTCGGCGGCACGCAGTAAGTCGGACTCCTCGCAATAACCTTCAAACACAAAGCCGAGTAATCCATTTCTTGGGGCAAGCCGGCATTTAATAACATTTTCGGCGCCATAGTTGAGCATTGCCGAGCGCACCTTGATCTGCTTGATGTAGCGCTGGTCGGTGGACTCGCAGCCTTTACCGATGGCGACAAGGCTGTCGGCCAAGCGCGACAAGCCGGCAGATCCGGCGAGGTCTGCTTCGCTGATCGATAAACTCTTGTTGCGCTTGGGGGTATGGGCTAAGAGCATGATTGATAGGCGAAATTCCTCTTTAAGGGATTTCATCTCGCGCATAAAGTCAATGGCCTCCTGAGCGGTTTCAAGCGAATTCCCCGCGAAGTAGGATAGATTATCGATGATCAGCACACGGGAGCGGTAGCTTTCAATGTGGCTGCGGATTTCGGCAAAGACGTCTTGGCTTCGTATTCGTGGTGCTTTGCAGTCGGGATTGTAGCCGATTCGGTACAAATTGGATGAGAAGGTGAAGGAAATCCCAGGGGGATTGGTGTAGCGCTGCTCAAACTGCTTGTCGTTGAATTCAAAGTCATAGTACAGCACCCCCTGTCCCGGGACGCCGAGTTGAAACCCGGGGATGACCGTCCCGCTGGCTATGGACTGGGCGACCTGTACGGCCAGCAGAGACTTCCCCACGTTGGTGTCGGCAAACAAGATGCACAGTTCCTGCTCAAACCAAAGTTCGTCGAAGAGCATCATGGGCGTGGGTACCTGCTTGGCGTCTTCGATGCATCGGTTGGCGGTGCGCACGGTGAAGATGGGCGATTTCATGTTCCGTGGTACAAGGCGTTAAGGGACAGGTAGTAGGGACAGCCCGCGGGACGGTCGTCCCGAAATCGATACACCGCCAAGACGGTGTTCACCTCGGGGTGGTGCTTGAGAATGTGCCGCAAGGTACGGCGAAGCGGCGTCTCCCCTAGGGATTTCTCATTGGAGCCTTCCAGAATCCGTTTCAAAACGTCTAGATGCCGTACCAGGGATTCCTTCGAAAGTGTGACGCCGCCCTCTGGTGATGATTCTGCAGCGAGCGCGGTGTCGATGGCGCAAATGAGATGCTGCAGCTCTGAGCGTTGAGTGCGGGTCATTGCGCGGTGCCGCGTTGCTTGGCATCCAACCAGGCGTCGAGTTGGCTCTTGCGAAACAGCACACGCTTACCCTGCTTGATGTGGGGAATGCACCCTTTGGAGGTATAGCCGTAGAGGGTATTCTTTGAGATGCGTAGGTATTCGACGGCTTCATCGACGGTCAGCAGCGGCTGCGGGTCAATGGTGATGATTGTGGGCACGGCCTCTTCGCCCTCGCGAAGTGCCCGGTAGGATTCGCGGATTAACGCTTGAAGTTCTTCTTTGCTGGTGAGAATGATGGGGTCCATTTGGCAGTTGTTTTTATGATTACTGCGCAAAGGTTTTGGGTGCCTGTCCCTAAGGGTCACCCCACAGAGTACCCTATGGGTCACCCTATATTTTCAATTCTTGCATTTTTTTGTTGAATCTCAGCATGATAGAATCACTTTGGAGATCTTCCAATAAGGGCTTTATCCGCGTCATGCGCTGCAGCACCAAGCGCTTTTTACCCTGAAACGGATCGCGGATTTTCTTGTAGAGGTTGTCGTATCCCCTTCCGCTTAGGGCCATCGCGAGCCGAGTGACGGCGGTCATGTCACATCGGTTGACATTTGCCTCGCGAAGCAGAAAGTGCATGACCATAGCCATCTCGGCGTTTTCAAGAGTTTTTGAGTCGTTGCACTCCTCGCCCTGCTCATCATCTTCATCTAACTGGGATTCCATAATTTCTTCCATCAACTCAGGCATGCTGTCCTTGAGCTCCCTCAGTAATTTCTCGGGTACCTCGACCAATTCCATTAAAGTCCGCTGGGTTGTGGTGAGAAGGGCGTTGATGGAGGGCTGCTCTTGAGCGAGGATGGTCCACGCCATTTTAGTAGCGAGCATGGCCTTGTAAATAAATGCCATCTCACTATAGCTAGCACGGCGGCAAATCACCGGCACAGGGGCCGTCGCACCTTCAGGATCAGTAAACTCAAAGTCATCCGCACGGTCATGGAAAAACTCGCGTGCCACGACAATCCATTCACTGAGCCAGGCCGGGTCGCCGTCGTAGAGCATGCCGATACACCGCTGCAATCCTTGACAGTCAAATTCACCCGCCTCTTCCTGAAAGTGGACGTAGCGTTTGCGAAGAACATCCATGAGCAGTGGCTTGGCAAATTCAGCACAATGGGGAAAAAAGTATTCGGGGATCACATTGAAGTGTCCGAAATCAAACGCTTGAAATCGTCGGGATGGCTGAAATCGGGTCAACTCATCCAATTTATCATACAGGTCTTGGCAAGGGACTTCTTGGTCCAAAGAGAGTAAAGTAATCGCATTCATAGTGGGGACAAGTAACAGCAAAAAACCACCAAGAATGAGGTACGAAATGGGACAGCAAATCCCTATTAACAATGGTGCAATGCCATTAAGTCGCAGGCAATCAAAAAGTTAAGGTCAAAATGAGGCGCGATGCCTTCTCACTACCTGCGTCGAAGTGCAGCATATTGCGCAGTGAAAAGTGGAAAATGTTGATAAGTTTTAGTTTTCAACACCCTAAAAATGAGTGTTTTGGTACAATTTGGTACGGAACGGTACAGGCAGTTCACGGGACAAACGGCAGATTTTGGCGCAGCAAGTGTCGAAAAGCGAACAATCTCAATCAGCCGAGGAGTCCCCAAAAGAGACCAGGACGACCACCCAAACGACCATAACAAAACCAAAATCACGGCTCAGCTGCACTGGCCAAAGACCCGTTTGTTTGCCGTCATTTGCGGACTCATTTCAACGTTTTGGTCCGATTTTGTATGCAAATTGTATGCAAATAATGAAAAAAGCACCTACGTCTTTCGATGTAAGTGCTTGATTTTCAGTGTGACCCCGTCAGGATTCAAACCTGAAACCTTCTGATCCGTAGTCAGATGCTCTATTCAGTTGAGCTACGGGGCCAAATCGCAGAAGGACCAGCCTTCGTTGAATGAGGGTGCAAATATACGCCTTGGCCAGGATTACCAAAGCAGTGCGTAAAATTATTTAGCGACGTTTTCGGGCCGCACATAAGCCTGTACTCCTAAGGAAAAGAAAACCAACTGTTTACTTTTCATCCTCTGAATCAATGATCTCTTCGAGGCCATCCAAAAAGCGCTTCATATTTCCCCTCGTGGTGGTGACGTAGGTATAATAAGGCAATCCGTCTTTCGCGGGAAGAGAGCGCTTCTTGGTGTCGGTCGCTAAAATGGCATCCATGTAGGACTTTTCAGTACTGTAAAAGCGCAGGACATTGCGTTTGAAGAAGAAGTAATGCTCCAGATTAGGGTTCAAGTACAGGGAGAATTCATCGCCTCCACGGCGCTTTCGCAACTCGAGGACCCCTTCCACATAGCGGTGAACAGCGTTTCCGCTTACCCCACCCACCCCAAGGGCCCCTTGACTGCGAAAGGCCCGCAGGTTCTTATCCCAAAGAAGATCCACCTCATCAAAATAGAGGGTCTGCCGGAGTTCGCGGGGCAACTTGTCATCCGTCGAGGCCGCATAAAAGCGATCTCGGTCTCTCGGGGTCATGAGTCGATTGAGGCCTTCAAGAAGGTAATCATTGGCCCAATCCGTGCTGAGGCCTCCCATACCCGGGCCCATTTCCTGGGGCAAGGCTTTGAGAATATCCTCTTGGAAGACAAAGTCCATGGTCACCGCCGCGGTTGCACTGAGTTTGTTTCGGTACAAATCATGTTCGATATGCCCGAAGGCCCCCAGTTGGACCCGCCCCATTTTAGCACCGAGCGACAACTGCCCCATACCCGTTACGGTGCACTCCTTCGTATTGAAGACCAAATGATTATCCGGAGCGTTGGGGTCCAGCAGTCGGCGGCGCGTCGTGACGACATAGGCATCTTCTTCGGCATCATAGAAAAGAATGCCGCGGGCACTAATGAGCTCTACGGCGATGGACGGGTTGTTTCGGCGTATGAACGCGGTGTATGGACTCGCAGAGTCCTGCATCAAGTAGATCCCGCTGTATACTTTGTGCGCAGGTCGCGCCGTGTCGGGGTCCGGTAGATCGATGACGATATCTAGGGGGTCGATTTGGGTGGTCGTCATGATCCAATCGGTCTCCAATGCGGGGCAACTCGTGACAATGTGGATTCGCCCGCGAACGGTGAGCATCGGATCAATGGACTCCATGTTGACGATACCGTAGTATTGAAAATGAGGACTTAACTGAAAACCCGCTTCTTCTACCAGTTCCCCTTGAGCCACCACGTGGTCCAGACTGTCGACATCAATACGCCCCATGGGAATGGGCCAAACCTTCCCGAGTTCATCCGTGTATTGGTATTCCCCCGCACCGTAGAGATCATTGCGGCCTCGCACTTTGAACTCAGCTTTTTCGATTCGGTGATACCCGCCTATCCGCGACGCTAGCAAGGAGGCGTTTTTGAGCGGACGCATGTAGGCCGCTTCTTCGATGGTGACTCGTCCGCTATCGGGGAAAACGCGCGAGTCCGCCACATCTATGTTCGGCACGCCATAGGCTTCTAAGATGCTGGGGAGCAGAAAGAATTCGGCCCGATGCGCAAGGAAGTTTAGCCCCTCCTGCGACGCACGCGTGCTCGTCATTCGCGCCTCTATCCCGGATCCCTTTTGGATGGAGATTTTCTTGGCTCGGATATCCCAATCTGCCTGGTTCATGTCGGCCTCATATTCATTGCGAGGAAAGCCAAGGCTCGCATCTCCCCCAAGCAACTCAAAATGCCCACTATTCTTGGCAAAGTCGACCATGGCCGTGGCGCGCTGCATCTGGAAACCCCAGGCCAAATCCGGAGCCGCCCGCACGCGAAAATCCGCCTTGCCCGACTCTAACCATTGGGCATGCATGCGAATGAGACCACCTTCAAGTTCGGCATCATCAAACGCCAGCAATCCCCGTGCCTCCAAACTCCCGGGTTGATATGTCAACCGCCCCGTTGCGGTCATGGGACGTTCCGGATACGTCGTAAAGGCTTGGCTCATACTCTGCGACCACCAGGTTTTCTGATAGGGCAACCAATGCATTGAAGCATCCGAACCTTCAGCAGATGGATGCCCACCTCCTCGCGGAGGCCCCGCCACGGAGGCGAGCGTGTATTGCCCTTGTCCCCGAGCAGAATCGGGGAAGAGCACAAACTCAGATGAGTGCCCCCTGGACTGCTGATAGACCAAATCCCCATCCACGCGTAAGCCTGCGATGGAAAGCTGGACTTTTCCCTGCGCTTGGCCCGCCCCCTGATAGGCTCGCCAACCCTCAGGACCGGTTTCCTCGGTAAAACCAAGTGAATAATCCCGTTGTACACGGATATCCTGGCGCTTGACCGGAAAGATGCCCGCAGAGGTGAAGCTCCCGCCAAAGACCAATCCCTCGGTGGATGTGTTATCCAACGAGTCAATGGTAAAGGGGTCGATGTTCACGAAGAAGTTGGAGCGTTTGTACACGCCCCCATAGGCTTTGTCGTAATAAATCTTTGCCGGGGCGGCGGACTTAAAAATGGGATACTCGGGGTACCGGAGATAGCTGGACTTATTCGTGGGGTAATCAATCCATAGTTCCCCAGAAATGTCCTGAATGGTGTTTCGAACCCGAACCAAAGGACGCGTTCCGTCGACCGCCAAATCAAAGCTGGGCACCGAAAAGCGCATGGAGTCGATCGCCGGCATGTTGAACTGAAATAGGTCGTAGTTGAACTTGTTTTCACGACTGTAAAACGTGAAGCGCCCCGCCTCAACCCTGCCGTCAAAATCAAAGTTTAAACCCTTGTGAATCAACACTTTTTGCTGGGTGGGGTAAAGTGCTACTTTTTGACTATCTGACAGGGCAATGGTCTGCACTCCCACCACCTCCATATCAAAGTTGAGCAAGGACAATCGGGCATTCATGCCCTGCGCCACCTCTGATACGAACCGAATCACATCGTAATCTCGGCGGTTGTCATGATTCAATATGTACTCGCTCGTTTTGGGAAGAACATCAATCAAGCGCTTTTCAATGTCATATCGGACAAAACCCTGTACCGCAAGCTCCATCATAAACCGACCGCAGGGTTCTAGCGGCATACCCAAGCCTACCGCCATGTCGTACAAGGTGATGTTCTCGTTCCCAAAGGCGATTCCCACTTGATCCACTTTGACCAAGGGATTTTCCAGGCTCAAGCCTTGCAGCGAAGCATAGCGAGCACTTCGGAAGTATTGATCGGACTCCAGGACCATGGGTGAGCCGCTCCCCATATTTAGACCGCCCAAGTATATACTCGGGTCGGTGACTTTCCATTGGATTTGGTCCAACTCCATGACCAAATTGTGGTAGCTATCCACGTAGGGCGTCATGGCCAACCCTTCATCCGGCCGATTGATGCGCAGAAGTTGACCAATGGGATCATACTTCACCTCACTCTTGAGGTGGTAAATGCTGTCCGAATCTCCCAAGCGAATGATGATCTCTGACGTGGGACTGAGCAGTTCGTCGGACCGAATAACGAAGCGCTCCGATTTGAGCTCCAACACTTTGGTGCTGTCGTAGGTAAAGGTGAAGCGGGCCTTTTGCTCGGGCGAACCCGAAGCAAAAAAACGCTGTCCGATGATCGAAAAGCCCCCCCTGTAATCCACGCCCTCAAAAAAATCATCGATTTCAATGTTCTGGTCGTAGGCCTCAAAGCGGGGATAAATGGCGTTATCCGGGGAGTTGCGTCCGGTCAACCGATCTTCAAATCCCCCCAAAGAAAGAATGGGTACCGCCTCCCCAATCATCCCTTCCTTCATGAAGGATGAGGTGAAAAGTGTCACGGAATCCACCTGAATACCCGGCGTATGCAACGCGGCCTCCCAGCGTGGGAAATTGGCATAAAGCTCCCCCGGACCAAATCCGGCACGCAGCCATTCCACCCGACCGCCCAAGGCCTGAGCCACCCCTGTGATGGGATTGTACAACAGTTCCACCTCCGCCACTTCGATGCTGTCTTGCTTCATCCGGCCGAGCAGCCGCCCCTCAGTTAAGCGGAACAAGGCCGTATCCCCATCATTGGCCGGAGACACCTCCAAGAGCCCGTCCAGGTACCACCAGCTCAGCTGCCCATCATCGTACAATCGAATGGCCAAGGGATTGGTTGCATCGCTAAGACCCTGGTAGGTGTGTAAAAAGGTCTCCATTTCCTTCCGTGAGGCGCGCTTGAATTCCCGCTCCAACTCCAGGAAAAAGCGGTCGCTTTGGCCCTGCTCGTAGTGGCCGGCAGGCCAACTCCAGGTTTGGAAAAGTTGGACAAGCTCCAACCAGGGCTCCGTGGTCACAACACGGCGGCGGAGCATTTCACGGGCCACACGCATGAAGGCTTCCCGCTGGGCGTCATCCCCATCCCAGGTTGGGTCTAGAAAATACGGTTCGAAGGCCGCAAGGATAGGCTCTACCTCCTTTTTCCCCACCAACTCAGTCAGGTGCTTCGAAAAATCCTTGGCAAAATCGCCGGGATCTTGACCAAAGGCCCGAACCGACTGCCCTTGGAGCGGTCCTGCCAAGCAAAAGAGGGTGAAAAAAAGTGTCCCAATTAGACCCCGAAGGGATCCAAACTGATGGTCAGGAGTGGGTGGTTTGGTCATGGGGTTGATACACCAAAGTAAGGCGCATCCAGCCGTCTTTAGCCGCCTCCCCCTCGCTTTGATATCCACAACGTTTTGCACATTCTAGCAGGACGGGTACGTCCGCCGCATAGAAGCCACTGAGGTACAACTTGGCACCGGGCCGGCTGACTGACGCATAACGCTCCATGTCGGCCAGTAAGATGTTCCGATTGATGTTGGCATAGACGATATCGTAGGGACCCTCCGCCACAGCCCCGGTGGCGAGTAAGTGGGCGTCCCCCGCCCAGATTGCCAAACG
>Ga0181557_1004905_pt1 | contig 12351 bp, 10 predicted proteins | sample 011ome_23_FD_148632 | JGI IMG/M metagenome (GOLD analysis project Ga0181557, IMG submission 148632) | Coastal salt marsh microbial communities from the Groves Creek Marsh, Skidaway Island, Georgia - 011506CT metaG (spades assembly) | ecosystem: Environmental > Aquatic > Marine > Intertidal zone... | reverse complement strand
CGCCGCTGCCGGTGAGCACCCTCGATGACTCACACCTCGCCGCGCTGCTTCAACGCCTCGGCATCGACACCCTCGGGCAATTTTCCGCAATGGACCCTCATCAGGTGCGGGAGCGCTTCGGACCCTCCGGCGAGCTGCTTCAGCAGTGCGCGCGAGGAGAAGACCCCCGAAGCAGCAACCAGCAAAGCATCCCGCCAGGAACCGATGTGGTCTGGCGCAGCGACGACCCCATTAGTGATGTCGACACGATGAGTTTCGCGCTGCTCACCCCCGCGACCAACTTCATCGAGGGGCTCGTCGCCGCACACAGCGTGTGCACCAGCATCGGCGTGGACATGGTTGATGACCGCGGCAGACAACACAGCGCCCAGTGGACCCACCCCCGCTATTTCACCGCGAACGACGTCATCAACCGTGTGCGCTGGCAGTGGGAGAGCTTTGCCCGCACAGCAGAAGACGACTACGAAAACGTCGGCATTATCGAAGTGACGCTGCGGGCACTGAGCCCCGACGAGATCACCTGGCACGAACCGGGTTTGTGGTCGAGTGCGGTCAACCACCGAGTGGAACACGTTGTGGCCCAGCTGCAATCACAGTTGGGCTATCAGTCAGTGCGTCGTGGTCACGCCCAGTCGGGTCATCGCCTGAGTGAAACAGACACCTTTGCGCCTTGGGGTGACGGGGTGAACCAGGAAAAAGAAGAGGAAGCGAGTTGGCCGGGGTCGCTGCCCAAACCACTACCTGCGACCGTGTTTTCGCCACCCCTGCCTGTGCAACTGCTTTCCCCGCAGGGTGAGCCCGTCACCGTGGAGTCCTCGCAGTTGTGTGCTGAACCAGCCCAGCTGATGTCGACACGGAGCCGCCGGATGGTGACCGGTTGGGCAGGGCCCTGGCCGGTGGTGGAGCGCTGGTGGGATCAAGAGCACTCGCACAGCCGTTACCGCCTGCAGATACTCGATCACGAAGGTGTCGGGTGGTTACTGAGTTGCCCCCAAGAAGGCGGCCCGTGGAGCGCTGAGGCCCGGTACGACTAATGGGCTGGCACAACCCGCCTATCCCCTGGTCAGAACACGAACGACTACTCAGTGACGCCACGCGGCCATCGGACGCGATTCCTCCGGGTGCTGATGGTTCGGACTCTCCCGCCTGGTCGAACTATCGCGCCCCCTATCAGCCGCCCCCAATCGAACCGGAGGAGGGTGAGTATGTCGATTACGCCGAACTGCACGTGCACAGCAGTTTCAGCTTCCTCGACGGGGTCTCCTCCCCCGAAGCTTTAGTCGCCGAAGCGGCCCGGTTACGTCTGCGCGCCCTCGCCATTACTGACCACGATGGTCTCTACGGCATTGTCCGCTTTGCCGAAGCCGCTCAAGCCCACCAGATGGGCACTGTCTTTGGCGCTGAGCTCTCACTGACCCGAGGCATTTCCCGCACAGAACTCGCCGACCCACCCGGGCCGCACCTGTTGGTGTTGGCGCGAAACCCTGAGGGCTACCACTCGCTCGCTAGTGCTCTGACCGACGCCCACCTCGCCAGTGGGGAAAAGGGTGAGGCGGTGTATGACTTAGACGACCTCGCCCAGCAGGCCGATGGCAACTGGTTGATTCTCAGTGGCTGTCGCAAAGGAGCGGTGCGCACCCCCCTGCAAGGCCCCCACGCCCCCAGCTCTTCAGCAATCGAGCGCGCCTCTGCGGCCCTGGATGACTTGGTGGCGCGCTTTGGTCGAGACAACGTCGTGGTGGAGCTTTTTGACTTCGATCACCCCACCGACTCGCTTCATAACGACGTGTTGTGGGAGTTGGCGGGTGAGAAGAACCTCGCCACCATCGCCACCGGGGTCGTCCACTACGCCACCGCGAAAGGCCACCGTCTCTCGAACGCCATGGCTGCGGTGCGGGCCCGACGCTCCCTCGACCAGATGAGACCCCACCTCCCCGTTGCCCCGACCTCACATTTGCGTTCGGGCGTAGAGCAACTCAGACGCTTCCAGCGCTACCCGGGGGTGGTGGCGCGGGCTGCCGAGTTGGGTAGAGAGCTCTCCTTCCCCCTGAAAAAAGTCGCCCCACAATTGCCGCTGTCGATGGTGCCCGAGGGCTACACCTCGATGGAGTATTTGCGGCAGCTCGTGCACCAGGCGATTCCTCGTCGCTACCCCGATGCAGACCACACCGTGCACGAGCGAATCGAGCGGGAGTTGGCGCTGATTGAGTCCAAAGGCTTCGCCGGGTATTTCCTCATCGTCCACGACATTGTCCAGTGGGCTCGGACTCGAGGCATTCTCTGCCAAGGGCGTGGCTCTGCGGCCAACTCGGCGATTTGTTTCCTGCTCGATATCACCGCTGTCGATTCGATTTACTACGACCTGCCTTTTGAGCGTTTCCTCTCGGCCCTGAGAGACGAAGAGCCCGATATCGACGTGGATTTTGAGTCGAATCGACGCGAAGAAGTCATCCAATACGTTTACGAACGCTACGGCCGCCGCAACGCCGCCCTGGTGGCCACGGTGATCGAATATCGCGCGAAGAACGCGGTGCGCGATATTGCGAAGGCATTGGGGTTTAGTGCAGGCCAGCAGGATGCCTTCTCCAAAAGCATCGAGCGGCGCAGCCGCCTCTCCGACGACGAAGGGCTTCCCCCCGCCGTGGTGGAACTTGCGCAGGAGATTCTCACCCTGCCCCGACACCTCGGCATTCACCCCGGCGGGATGGTGCTCACTGACCGGCCGATTGGTGAGGTGGTGCCCATCGAACACGCCCGAATGGAAAACCGCACCGTTCTGCAGTGGGATAAAGACGACTGCGAGTGGATGGGGCTGGTCAAGTTTGATTTGCTCGGATTGGGCATCCTCGAAGCCATCCAACACACCCTGACCCTCGCGCGGGAAGAGCTCGGTGAAGAGTGGGAATTGGCGACTCTCCCGCGAGATGAACCCGCGGTCTATGACATGCTCTGTCGGGCTGATTCAATCGGGGTATTTCAGGTGGAATCCCGGGCGCAAATGGCCCTGTTGCCCCGGTTGCAACCCCGACGGTTCTACGACTTGGCGATACAAATCGCGATGATTCGCCCCGGGCCCATCCAGGGCGGCGCGGTCCACCCGTTTGTGAGGCGGAAAGCGGGCAAAGAACCCGTGCAATACGCTCATCCGGCGTTGGAAGAGTGTTTAGAGCGCACACTCGGCGTGCCCGTCTTTCAAGAACAAATCATGCAAATGGCAATGGCGGTGGGTAACTGCAGTGGTGAAGACGCCGATGTGTTGCGCCGAGCGATGGGGTCAAAGCGCGGGTTGGAGCGTATCGAGTCGGTGCGCGAAACGCTCTTTCGTGGCATGGCCGATAACGGCATCGACGAAGCCACCGCCACTCGGATTTACCAAACCATCCAGGCCTTCGCGAGTTTTGGTTTCGCCGAGAGCCACTCATTAGCCTTTGCCCAGCTGGTCTATTCGAGCTCCTGGCTGAAACTTCACTACCCCGCCTGTTATCTCACCGGACTCTTACGCGCCTGGCCGATGGGCTTCTACTCCCCCGCCACTTTGGTCTCTGATGCGGAGAGACACGGGGTGAGTGTGCGTAAGCCCTCTATTGCCTACTCCCACGTGGAGGCCTCGATGGAGCCGCTGGAGCCCGAGGGTGCACCCGTGCCCAGTGGACTGGAGGGCTGCCGCCAGTATCACCAGCCTCCTCCGGGAGAATTTGACCCCGACGCCCCTGACGAATCTGAGCGGCATCGCCGTGATGCGGCCCTAGCCGTCAGGTTGGGACTGGGAAGTATCCAGGGCATCGGTAGCGCCACGGCGGAGAAAATCGTGGCCGAGCGTGAGGCGTATGGGCTCTTTGCCGACATCTATGACCTCGCCCGACGGGTGGGCCTGAGTGACTCGCAACTAGAAGCCCTCAGTGAGGCGGGTGCGTTAGAGGACCTGGGTTTGGCGCGACGAGAAGCACTGTGGCTAGCGGGACCTGCCACCACGGCACACCCCGAGTTTTTGGAAGGCACCCACCAATGGCTCAACCTCCCTGAGCTGCCAGCGATGAGCGCGTGGGAAGAGATGGCCAGTGATCGGCGCACGACCGGGGTATCCACGGGCGACCATCCGATGCGCCACTTGCGCTCTTGGCTGAGTGAGCAGGGGGTGGTGTCCAGCGACGAGCTCACACGCTACGAAGTGGGCAGGCGGGTGTGGCTAGGAGGTCTCATTACTCATCGACAGCGGCCCGCCACTGCTTCAGGAATCACGTTTTTAAACCTCGAAGACGAATGGGGTTTGACCAACGTGGTGTGCAGCCCGGGGATGTGGAAGAAACATCGCCTGATCTTGAAACACAGCGGGGCAGTCATTATTCGCGGGATTCTTCAACGCAGCGACGAGGGCGTCATTTCTGTGGTCGCCGACGGGGTGAGCACAATCCCCCTCAGCATTCCGATTGCGGCGAGGAGCTTTCACTAGCCAGAGAACAGGCGAAGCGCGTGCAGGGCCACCGCACCCGAGGCGGCCACATTCAACGAATCCACGCCGTGTCCCAGGGGAATTTTCACCACCACGTCGCAGGCCGATAAGGCCCGAGGTGTCAACCCTGGCCCCTCACTCCCGAGCATCATGGCCACCTTGGCCGGTGGGGTGCGCACCCACTGGTCAAAATCGACCGCTTCTTCTGTCAGCGCCAACCCGGCGACCAACCAACCGTGGGAGCGCAGAGTGTGCGCGAGGTCGACCAGATCACCCGAGCGCGTCCACGGCACTTGCAACACCGTCCCCATGCTCACCCGCACACTGCGTCGATAAAGCGGGTCGGCGCAGCGCTCAGACACCACCACTGCGTCTGCCCCCATTCCCGCGACGGAGCGAAACAGAGCACCCACATTGGTGTGGTCAACAATGTCCTCCAACACCACCAGACGCGTCGCGTTCGCCATCAGGTCTTCGAGCAAGGGAAGCGTGGGTCGGTTCATACTCGCCAGCGTTCCGCGGTGAAGGTGAAAGCCGGTGAGTGACTCTAATTCGCTATCACCTCCCACAATTACCGGGAGGTTTTCTAGCCCCTCTCTCCCGGCCAAGAGTTGTTCCAACTGCGGCAGCCACTTGGCGCTGGTGAGAACAGAACGCGGAGTGTGGCCCGCCTCCAAGGCCCTGCCCAAAATAGTCAACGACTCGGCGATGTAGAGGCCTTCCGCGGGCTCACTCACGCGACGCAGCGCTGAATCGGTGAGGTCGCGATAGTCCGCGAGGAGCGAGGCGGGGGCATTGTCGGAGGAGATGACCTGCATACCCACCCCCACGAAACATGTTGGAAAAAAACAACGTCTACTCTCAGCTTAGGAAACTGTGAGGAGGTCTCTCGCCGTGGTGCATATTGCCCCTGTCACTCCTCTCCACGCCCCCCACGTGCCGGGCGTGGATGACGCCCTCCGCGTGCTCTCTGGGCGCTCCTTCGCCGTCTTGACCGGGGCCGGTATTTCCACCGATTCGGGCATCCCCGACTATCGAGGAGAGGGCGCTCCGAAGAACCATCCGATGAGCCTGAACGAATTCCTCAACTCAGAGGAACGCCGCAAGCGCTACTGGATGGGTTCTCACTTGGGTTGGCTCACTTTCCACGCCGCGAGGCCCAATCCTGGACACCACGCCATCGCGCAACTCGAGCGAGAGGGAGCCGCCACAGGGGTCATCACTCAAAACGTTGATGGGCTTCATCACGAGGCAGGGTCGCGCCAAATTGTTGACCTGCACGGGCGTTTAGACAAGGTACGTTGCCTCGACTGCGGCCAATCCTTCGCCCGTGGGGCGATTGCGCGCCAAATCGAAAACGACAACCCCGGATTCTCGGAGAGGTTTGATGACTCCCAGGTAATGCCGGATGGTGACGTGAAAATCTCGACTGACACCGAGTTCACGGTTCCCGTCTGTGACCTGTGTGAGGGGATGCTCAAACCCGAAGTGGTGTTCTTCGGGGAGTTTGTGCCCACCAGTGTTTTCCAAATGGCTCAGAAGATGGTCGAGCGCTCTGACGCACTCGTGGTGGCTGGCTCGTCACTCGTGGTCAACACCGGAATGCGCCTAGTCGCTCAAGCACAGAAGCGTCGTAAACCTGTTGTCGTCATCAACCGGGGGCCCACCAAGGCTGACCAGCTTGCGACCGTTAGGATAGAAGCTGGAACGTCCGAGGCGCTCGTCGCCATTTCGGAGGCAGTCCGCGTATCTGTCGCTTAGCCCCCTAGCTAGCGACACAGTCTGGAAGTGTGATGACTCGATTTTTTCTCGTGCGCCATGGTGAAACAGAGTGGAACCGTATCCACCGAATTCAGGGCTCCAGTGATATTCCCCTCAACGACACCGGCCGGGCTCAAGCATTGAATGTGGGAGGGGTCCTCGCCCGCCACCGCTTCGACCTGATTGTCTCCAGTCCGCTCTCCAGAGCGATGGAAACAGCGACTATCATCGCGCGGCGGATGGGAATGCCGCTACCTTTACCGGTTCAGTCACTCGTGGAGCGTCACTACGGAGAAGCCGAGGGGTGCACTCGAGAAGACCTCGACCAACGCTACCCAGGAGACACCCCTGTGCCGGGACGTGAGGCAAAAGAAGACGTGCAAAAGCGGGTGGTGCGCACTCTTCACGATTTGGCGATTCGTCACCCCCATGCGGACATCCTGGTGGTGAGCCACGGAGGAGTCATTCGCTCCGTCGTCGAATACGCTGCTCCCGGCCAGCATTCAGAACCAATCAAGAACTGTTCTGTCCACAGCTTCGAACACTCGCCACACGTATTACGTCTGGTGCAGTTTGACGACCCCATGGAAGTGATGGCCCGTCGTATCGGCACGGAAGAATTCGCCGAGCAAAACCCTGTTGAGGCGCGGGAGCGGGCGAGTTAGTGTCCACCGATAAGGGTGTGGCGAGGTTTCTCGAGCGAACAGTCGGCCTCGATCTCGATGTGCGGGAGATGTCGGAGACCACCCACACCGCAGCGGAGGCCGCTGCCGCTGTAGGTGCCCCGGTCGAAGCCATCGTGAAATCTCTGGTGTTCGCTCTCGATGGCGAACCGCTGCTGATTCTGGTGTCGGGTCCCAACCGCGTCGATACTGCCCTTGTGGGTCAGTGTGTCGACGGAGTGTTGGACAAGGCCGACGCTCAGATGGTGAAAGAGGCGAGTGGCTATTCGATAGGTGGTGTTCCGCCCTTTGGCCACACCACGCCCCTGCGCTGTCTGATGGATGAGGACTTGTTGGCGTTGGAAACCGTGTGGGCGGCCGCAGGAAGCGCGCGGGCTGTGTTTCCCATGTCCCCACAGCGCCTCGCTGAGATCTCGAGCGCGGAAATCGTGCGGGTGCACTAGCCCCTAGACTTTTTTCACCACGACCGCTGGGCCATCGCGGGCCCCCATCCCCGAGGGAATCACTTGAGCTTCACTGTTCCTTTTGGCCAGCCTGGGCTACAGCACAACCCCGCGTGGTATCGCCGTGCAATCTTCTACGAAGTCATGGTGCGCTCTTTCGCCGACTCCGATGGCGACGGTGTGGGTGACTTTGAAGGGCTGCTCTCGAAGCTTGACTATTTAGAGTGGCTCGGGGTCGACGCTCTGTGGCTTCCCCCCTTCTACGCTTCTCCCCTGCTCGATGGCGGCTACGACATTGCCGACTACCGTTCGGTGCTGCCCGAATACGGCACGGTTGATGATTTCCGAGAGTTAGTCACCCAAGCCCATCAGCGCAATATGCGCGTGATTGTCGACTTGGTGCTCAACCACACCTCGGACCAACATCCCTGGTTCCAGGCCTCGCGCAGTGACCCGCACGGCCCCTATGGCGACTACTACGTGTGGTCAGACACCGATGACTTGTGGCCGGATATCCGCATTATCTTTAACGACACGGAAACCTCCAACTGGGCGTTTGACTCGGAGCGTCGACAGTTCTTTTTCCACCGCTTCTTCAGCCACCAGCCCGACCTGAACTACGGCAACCCCGCGGTGCAGCGAGAAATGTTTGACATCGTTCGCTACTGGCTCGATATGGGCGTTGACGGGTTCAGACTCGACGCTGTCCCCTACCTCTTCGAATCAGACGAGGGAAACGGTGAGAGCGAACCAGAAACCCACGAGTTCGTTAGCACACTCCGGGCGATGATGGATAAGGAATACCCCGGCAAAGTTCTCATTTCGGAAGCGAACCAGGCCCCCCTGGAGACGGCCAAGTATTTCGGCACCGACGAGGCACCCGAGTGTCACATGGCCTTTGATTTTCCGGTGATGCCGCGTATTTTCTACTCTCTTCGCTCACAAACCGTCGGCAACCTTCTCGAAGTGCTCTCTGAGACCACAGAGGTGCCCCGCGACGCCTCGTGGGGGTTGTTCCTGCGCAACCATGATGAGCTCAGCCTGGAAATGGTCACCGATGATGAGCGGCAGGCGATGTACGGGTGGTACGCCTATGACCCTCGAATGCGCATCAACGCAGGTATTCGGCGTCGATTGGCTCCCCTTCTGGATAATTCCCGCCACGAATTGGAGCTCGTCCACGCCCTTTTGCTCTCACTCCCCGGCACACCATTCCTCTACTACGGCGATGAGATTGGGATGGGTGACAACATTTGGCTCAATGACCGAGATGCGTCGCGGACCCCGATGCAGTGGACACCTGATCGCAACGCCGGGTTCTCCACGGCGGATCCGGGCAAGTTGTATTTGCCGGTGGTGCAGTCGCTGAGTTATCACTACCACTCGGTCAATGTGGAGACGCAGTTGGCGCAGTCGCGTTCACTGCTGCACTTTGTGCGCAACCTCGTCCACACTCGCAGGGCGCACCCCGTGTTCGGAGTGGGCTCTTTCACCCTGTTGAGCTCTCACAATGAATCGGTGCTCGCTTTCGTGCGCGAGCTCACCGCCGAACAATGTCTCCCTGGCGACCAGCCGGAAAGGGTGGTCTGCGTGTTCTCCGTCGCACACCACCCCGTCTCCACAACGGTGACGTTCGACAAGAGTTTCGCGGGACGCTCGACCAGGGATCTCTCCAGCGGTGCAAAGTTCCCCTCCATCGGCGCCGATGGCACCTTGACGCTCACCCTGCCCAGTCACGGCTTCTACTGGTTGTCGATAAGTTAGCCGGCATCCGCCACTCCCGCGGATAGTGTGGTGGGGTGAGTCATTGGTCAGACACCCTCGCCGTTTTCGACACTGAAACCACCGGTTTGTCCACCCGCGACGACCGCATTGTGACAGCGTTCCTCGGTGTCATGGGCCCCGATGGGGAACTCACCGAGAGCTTTAGCTGGCTCGCAGACCCGGGTATCGTGATTCCCCCACGGGCCACAGAAGTCCACGGCATTACGACCAAAATGGCGCAAGAGCAGGGTCGGCCAGCTGCGGAGGTCGTCGCTGAGGTGCTCCGTGAGCTCACCCGGCTGCTAGGAGCGGGGATTCCCCTCGTGGTGTACAACGCCAGCTACGACCTCTGCCTCACCAATTCGGAGGCCAAGCGCTACGGCCTACAGCCTTTGGACAATCCCCGCCCCATCATTGATCCGCTCGTGATTGACCGTGCACTAGATACTTATCGCAAGGGGAAGCGCACTCTCGACGTGGTGTCGATGCACTACGGAATCATCAATGACAACGCTCACAACGCCGAAGGAGACGCGGTGACGGCCGGTCGGGTTGCCCGTGCCATTGCGCAGAAATTCCCCGAGGAAACCGCTGACGTCATGTCGCTACACGACCGACAAGTCGATTGGGCGTATCAGTGGGCAGAGAGCTTCAAGCGCTACCTAGAAAGCCAAGGGCTCCCCGCGCGGGGGCTTGGCGGCCGATGGCCATTGGATGAGTAGCTTCTAGGCGCCGAAGTTCTTGAAGCGCTGGTTGAACTTCTCCACACGACCTGCGGAGTCCAGAATGCGCTGCTTACCGGTGTAGAAGGGGTGCGAGGCGCTGGAGATTTCCACGTCGATGACCGGGTAGCTGTTGCCGTCTTCCCATTCGACCGTCTTGTCGCTGGTCGCGGTGGAACGGGTCAGGAAGGACTCACCCGAAGTGAGGTCGCGGAACACAACCGGGTGGTACGTGGGGTGAATCTCAGCCTTCATTGCAGTAATCCTTGTTGTTATTGTCTTTCGGAAATCTAAGCCAAGGGGAAACGATACCAGGTTTATCCTGCGTTTTGCGCGCTATAGCGTCCAGCATTCTCCGTGACAACTAAAGGTCGATCGAATAGTTCAGTGAGATTCTCACTGGTGATGACCTGAGCAATAGGACCCTGCCGGAAAATTTCACTATCGCGCAGCAACAGCGCGTGGGTAAAGCTCGGGGGAATCTCTTCTACGTGGTGGGTCACCATCACCATGGCCGGTGCGCCAGACCACGCCGCGAACTGATCGAGCAGGTCAATCACATCCTCACGGCCGCCTAAATCGAGGCTTCCCGCGGGTTCATCCAACAGCAGCAGCTCGGGATCGGTCATTACCGAGCGGGCAATTTGGACCCGTTTGAGCTCTCCGTCGGAGAGTGTGCCAATGGTTCGTTCGGCCAGGTGGCTCAGATGCCACTCCCCCAACACCCGCTGTGCACGCCGAATATCAATATCGCCGTACTCTTCGCGCCAGCGACCCATCACCGAGTTGGCCGCGGTGAGTACTGCGTCGAGCACCGATTCCCCCCGGGGAATGCGCTTGGCCATCTCGCTGGAGGCAAACCCCACTCGGGGGCGCAGCTCAAAGACATCGGTTTTGCCCACCAGCTCCCCCAACACCGTCATCTCACCCTCAGAGGGGTGCATGAGTGTGGCGAGGAGGCTTAACATCGTGGTCTTTCCCGCGCCGTTAGGCCCCAAAATGACCCACCGCTCGGCGGAATGGACATTCCACGTCACGTCGTGGAGTAGCCAGTTGCCGTCACGTCGGACGCTCACAGAGTTGAGCTCGGCAACGGTCGTCATAACCCGTCCAGCCTACTTGAGCCAGCGCACCCTCCCGCTCGGCGAAGGGAGCGATTAGGCTGATGTCATGGTGGCTCCGAAGGTGTTCGGAATTGTCCTCGCCGGGGGTGAGGGCAAGCGTTTGATGCCGTTGACAGCGGATCGAGCAAAACCCGCCGTTCCCTTTGCTGGGCACTATCGGCTGGTTGATTTCGCCATCTCCAACCTCATCAATTCGGGGTTGCGCCAAATCGTGGTGCTGACTCAGTACAAATCACACTCCCTCGACCGTCACGTCTCGCAGACGTGGCGTCTTGCCGGCATGTTGAATGCCTACGTGGCGTCTGCCCCCGCGCAGCAGCGGTTGGGCAAGAGATGGTTTGCGGGCTCCGCCGACGCGATTTATCAGTCGCTCAACCTCATTCGTGATGAAAACCCGGACATTGTGGTGGTTGTGGGTGCTGACCACGTGTACCGGATGGACTTCCAACAGATGGTGGTTGCGCATATTGCTTCCGGCGCGGGGGTTACCGTCGCCGGTATTCGCCAACCCAAACAACTCGCCGACCAATTCGGGGTGATTCAAACCGATGCGGCCCATCCGTCAAAAATTGCTGAGTTCCTCGAGAAACCCTCGAGCGCAGAGGGCCTGCCAGACTCCCCCGACGAGATTCTTGTGTCAATGGGCAACTATGTCTTCGACGCTCAAGTGTTGATTCGGGCCGTGACGGAAGATGCCGAGCTGGAAGATTCAAACCATGACATGGGCGGTGACATCGTCCCCGCGTTTGTGGAACGCGGGGTGGCGTATGTCTACGACATGACCGAAAACGACGTGCCGGGTGCGACTGAGCGTGACCGGCTGTATTGGCGTGATGTGGGAACCATTGAGTCGTTCTACGAGGCACATCAGGACCTGATTTCCGCCCAGCCGGTGTTCAACCTCTTCAATAACGAATGGCCGATTTACACCCAACAGTGGAATTCCCCACCGGCGAAGTTCTCTCAAGACGACAAGGGTCAGCCCGGAGAAATGAGTGAGTCTCTGGTGGGTCTGGGTTGCTTAGTCCAAGGCGCTCACGTGACCCGCAGTGTGGTCGGGCCCTGGGTGCGAATTCTCTCTGGCGCGCAGGTGAGCGATTCTGTCGTGTTTGAAAAAGTCACGATTGGTGAGGCCGCTCAGGTGCGCCACGCCATTTTGGATAAGGGTGTTGTGGTCATGCCCGGCGCCACGGTCGGGGTCGACCCCGACCTGGATCGCCAACGCGGGTTTACCGTCACCGAAACCGGCATCACGGTAGTGGGTAAAGGCATGGTCGTGGCGTGAGCGAAGTCCCCCTCCTCCTGGTGTTAGACGTCGACTCGACGCTGAGCAACGAAGAAGGAATCGACGAGATTGCGCGAGAGGCCGGCGAGGACGTCCAACGCACCGTTGCCCAGATCACG
>Ga0181557_1004896_pt1 | contig 12370 bp, 8 predicted proteins | sample 011ome_23_FD_148632 | JGI IMG/M metagenome (GOLD analysis project Ga0181557, IMG submission 148632) | Coastal salt marsh microbial communities from the Groves Creek Marsh, Skidaway Island, Georgia - 011506CT metaG (spades assembly) | ecosystem: Environmental > Aquatic > Marine > Intertidal zone >... | reverse complement strand
CGCTTTTTTCTTACGGCACCTCCGCTGCGGCTTACTGGCGCGGTTGGTTCTCCCGTTACACCTGTGGCTACTGTATAGATAAAACAGGGTTACTGGAGCACTTTCCTATTTCAGAATGACTTTGGCCGAGGGGGGTGGGGCCTAAACTGGGTCGGGCCTTGTGCCTTGAAACTCGGAGCTCGATGGGGTGGTAAAGGCAATGAGGTGTTATTTTACCGCAGATTGATTGGTTCTTCGAGGCGGGCGGAACCTGGTTGCATGGGCAAGTCCTGCGGTCCGCGAGCCGCGAAACTCGGTGCTTTGTCACCAGCAAAGGTCAGCTTTGGTAAGGTTATTGTTAAGGCGGCGCGGTCTTTTGCGGGCACCCGCAGAGTGCTACTCAAAGCAACACCGCGCCAGTGGTGTTTGCCCGAAGGTGCACTGTTGCTCCATTCTCGAACCAAGAATGTTCGGGCACGTGACTCTGATCAACGACAATCTCAGCACCTGCAGCGCGCACCAAGTAGCGAATCTGACTACCCAGGAACTCTCGATGCAAGATTTCACCTTGGAATGTGTCTTTGCTCTCGGTTTGTTGAATGGTGATGTTTTGGGGCCTAAGAACGACGTTGGTTCCAGAACCAATAACGCTAGGCAGGCCAAGTGTGTCCCCCGTTTCAGTCACAAACCGCATTTCGTCGCCGTCGATCTCGACTTTTCCTTTCAAGATGTTGGCGGTTCCAAGAAAATTCGCAACAAACAGGTTTGCAGGTCTGTCATAGAGTTCCTGCGGGCTTCCAACCTGTTGGATTACGCCCCCATCGAGTACCGCCATCCGGTCCGATGTCGTGTTAGCTTCTTCTTGGTCGTGGGTGACAAAAATCGTTGTCAAACCCAACTGACGTTGAAGACGTAGCAGCTCTCTGCGCATCTGTACGCGTAAGCCCGCATCGAGGTTGGATAGTGGCTCGTCGAGAAGTAGAACCTCGGGTTCGACGATAATGGTCCGCGCCAGGGCAATCCGCTGTTGCTGTCCGCCAGACAACTGGTTTGGCATACGCTCGGCCAAGTGCGCTAGGCCAACAAGATCGAGCACTTCGCTAACCCTCCGTTTCGCATCGGCAGTCGGTACTCGGCGTTCCCGCAGACCAAATGCCACATTGTCGCGCACTGACATGTGCGGCCACAAAGCATAGCTCTGGAAGACCATTCCCACATTGCGCGACCAAGGGTTCAATCCAACGACATCGCGCTCGCCAATCAGGATCCGCCCTTTCGGTGTCGGTCCGAAACCTGCGATGGCCCGAAGTAGCGTGGATTTTCCTGAACCCGACGGCCCCAAGAAGGCGAAAAATTCTCCAGGTCGGATCTCAAGGTCGACTCCTTTCAAGACCTTGGTCTTGCCAAAGGACAAATGGACATTTTCGATTTTTATGCCTGCTTTCGCCATGGTTTTCGCTCCCCTAGTGTCAATCACCGGATTCTTTAAGTTTCTTGTCGCGCTCAATAATGATCTGGCTTGCGACGGTGCCAATGGCGACCACGATCACGGCGACGATACCCAGCGCCGCCCCAGCGCCACGTCCCGAAGGAGTCTGCATGAAGAGGTAAATGCCATAGGCAAGCGGCGCGTCATTGTTGCTGGAGACCAGCATAATCGTTGCTGAAAGCTCGACTGCTGCCGTGGCAAAGCTGGTAACGAAACCCGCCAGAATACCGCCCGTCATCAAGGGCACCACAATCTTCTGGATGGTCCGCCGTTTGGTTGCGCCCAGGCTTTCCGCTGCCTCCTCCAAGGCAAGACTGACTTGCTGCAGGGCCGCAGTGCAGGCTCGCAGGGCATAGGGCAGACGTCTGATCATAAGAGCCAGGGCGATGATTACCCACCAGCTCGCCAGCGACTCGTCCGTGAACGGCACATCGACGCCATGGAAGGTCCGGAGGTAGCCGATTCCCAGTACAACACCGGGCACAGCCAAAGCCGCCGTCGCCAGGTAGTCCAGCCATTTGCGGCCAACGATACCGGTGCGGATAACGATATAGGCGATTGCGGTACCGATGATCACGTCCAGCGTCGCCGCAATTCCAGCATAAAGGACTGTATTGAAGATGAAGGTCTTGGAGCCTTCCCACATGGTCAAATAGTTCTCGACGGTGTAGCCATCTGGCAATGGAGCGAAGCTCCAGATCGTGCCAAAGGAAAGCAGCAACAAGCCAATGTGTGGGCTCAGAACGACGAGCAGTATGAAGATGACCACGCCGTAGGCCAACGTCTTCTCGGCAGGTTTAAGATCGCGCTTGGCCATGCCGCCACCGCCTTTCTGGACGGTCGCGTAGTCTTTGCCCCGCATAACCAGGAAAGATGCCCAAAGCGAGAGAATGGAGAACACAACAAGGATGCAGGAAATCACATATCCCATGGGATCACTGATCCCGATACTCGAAATTCGCAAGAATGCCTGCGGGGCGAGCATGTTGTTTACGTTCAACAACAGCGGTGTGCCCAGGTCGTCAAAAACCTTGATGAACACCAACGCAGCGCCGGCGATATATCCTGGCATTGCCAGCGGGAAAACGATGCGCTGAAAGAGCCGCAATCCATAACTGCCGAGACTCTGGGCTGCTTCCTCCATTGACCGGTCGATGTTACGGAGCGAAGCAGAAAGGTTGATCAGGATGAATGGGAAGTAATGGATTGACTGAACGAGGATCACGCCATTCAACCCGTCCATAAAGGGAATCGAAATCCCGACGTGGTCTCGCAAAAGCAGGTTGATGGTACCGTTGCGGCCAAATATGAGCTGCATGGCGACAGCACCAACAAACGGCGGCATGATCAGCGGTATGAAACCCAGAGACTGGATCAGGATTGAACCCGAAAAGTTAAATCGAGTTGTTATGTAGGCCAACGGTAGAGCGATAACCGTGGCGACAACCACCGACATGGCCGACACGTAGAAGGAGTTCCAGAAGCTCTCGCGGAATAGAGATGTTGCAAAGAAATCGGCGAAGTTCTGTAGCGTCGCTGCACCTGTGGCTGGGTCTTGGAAAGCCACAAAGATGACTTGTGTAACGGGTACGACCAGCAATCCGAATAGGAGGAGTGCGATCAGAACGGCGACGACGTGCAGATTGCTCAAGCGAGGGATAAAGGTGTTCTGCAAGCGCCCCGCCAAGGCGGAGCCAGTCTCATGGGAAGGGGTTGTTGTCATGTTAAGATTTCCGCGAAAAGCGCTGCCGCCCCGTTAGTGATGATTGGGGCGGCAGCAGGAGAGGAACTGGGCGAAGTTTCGCCCGCTGCGGCACTCACATTCCGGCGGCTTCCACCGCCAGAGCCTTGGCCTTCGCGTAGTTTTCAACGACCATAGCGTCCCAACGGGCCTCAACTTCAGCCTGGCGCTCGCCGACCTTGTCGGTAGCCTTTTTGCGCTTCTTGGTGAAGATTGCAGCGAATTCCGCATCCAAACTCTTGGCCTCATCGATCGGATTGGCGTCTACCAGAGCCCGCGCTTCAGCGATCTTCGCCTTTGCCGCTGCGTTGTTACCGTCGGCGTGAATTGCCTCCGCTTTTTGGATGGCCGCAACGGTATCACGTAGGTCATCTAGTCGGTAGGTGATCATCACATCGAACATGGAGTTTACGAGGTTGTAACGTGCGCCCGACTTGGCAACATCGAACTTGACCGTCGCACCTATGGTGCTGTCTTCAAACGGATTGGGGAAGCCTTCAGGCGCGTTCGCATAGGTCGCGGGGTTGATCGGCAGACGCATAATGGCCGGATCCAGAAGAACCTCCTGACCCTCAGGCGTCAGCAGGTACTCAATGAAGGCAATTGCCCCTGCTTCGTTGGGCGCATTCTCGACCACGGCGACATTGGCCGGAACCAGTGCCGTGATGGTCGGATATTGAAAGTCGACCGGGAAACCTGACGCTTTCGATGAGAACCCGAAAAAGTCAATGACGATGCCAAGGCCAAAGTCACCCGTGTTCACGCCATCCGGCACCCCGAATGATCGTTCGGTTACGGTCGAGAAATTGCCCGCAATCCGCTTCCATTTTGCCCAGCCGGCATCCCAACCATCGCCTTGTAAGACGGTTTCGACCGTCAGGTGCGTCGTGCCGGAACGGGATGGCGCCGACATGCCGACATGGCCGTGATATTCGGGTTTCGCTAAATCATCCCACTCGGCGGCTGGCTCAAGACCGTTTGCCTTCAAGTAACGCTCGTTCCACATGATGCCATAACCAGCACCCGCAAAACCGTAATATTTGCCATCCGGGTCGTTCATCGGATACGCGCCAATCTTATCTGGAATGCCCTCGGACTTAATCGTTACATCGGCCAACAATCCGTCACTCTTGAGCACTTCGAAAGCGTCAGGCGCGGAGGCCCAGAAGATATCTGCCGTATTGGCGCCTGCGATTTCCTGAATGAACTTGACGCCCGCAGAGGTTTTTTTGTTGAGAACTTCAAGATCGAACTGCGGGTTAGCCGCCTCGAACCCAGCTTCGATGGGTCCAGTCATACTATCGGGGAACGATGTGATGACCATAATCTTCTCATTTGCGCTCGCCGCGCCCGCGCTTAGCGCGACGACGACCAAGCTTGCCATTAATTTGGTTTTCATGTTTTACCCTCCCGTAAGTTTGTGCGCTCATACATGGCGCTGGGAGAATACAAGCCCATCGTGCGCCCACGCGCAACTCATTAATATTAATAGAAAAAAATGAACTGTTTCAGGTCAATGTTGACCCGTCGATTGGGTCATTCTTGACCCGATTTGAGCAATCCCACAGCCTTCATTCGGAGATACAGTCGCTTTCGCGGAATCGACAATAGGGTCGCAGCATCACCCTTTCGACCGCCAGTTTCGCGGAGCGCCTGATCCAAAAGATTGCGTTCGAACTCAGCCATAGCAGCATCGTATGTCAGACTACCGATGTCGGTTGCGCCGCGCGTTTCCAATCCAGGTGGTAATCCAAGAACCATACGTTCCGCTACAGTACGAAGCTCACGCGCGTTCCCGCGCCAAGGGTGTCGAGAAAAGGGTTTCAACAACTCCTTGGTTACCATCGGCAAGCGTTTGCCAAACCGAGCCGCAGCCTCCCTCACGAAATGCTCGAACAGAATGAAGATATCCTGGCCCCGATCAGCGAGCGGCGGCAACTCGATGACCGCACCTGACGCCATGTAGTAGAGCGCGTCTAGCAACGACTGCTTGTCATTAGCTGACAGAATTGCGCGTGGTCGCCGGTCGCGGTGAAGAAACTCTACGAGTTGCTCTTGTACATCAGGGCGCAACCGATCGACGTTACGGAACAGGACCGTACTGGCAGATTCGAACGCCGTAATCTCTTCAGCAAAACTCTGCGGGTTCGCCGTCAGACAAGAAACCGTCCGAAAATCCCCAGGCCCGGAACCGAACTCATGCATTGTTTCAGCGGCAAGAGACTTCCCCGTACCTGGTTCACCGGTCACAAGGACTGTGATCGGAAGCTGGGCTAGTTCATGCATCAATTTGCGGGCCCGCTTAATAGCGGCCGAGCGACCTAGAAAGCGGCTACGCATACCGCCTCTTCGGCTAACGCGCATTCGAAGTTTTCTGTTTTCCAGTTGCATCCGGCGAGTAACCAGCGCTCGGTCGATGGCGCTCAGAATAAACTCTGGTTGCGCGGTCTTCTCGACAAAGTCAAAAGCCCCAGCCCGGATCGCAGAAACAGCCATCCGAACGTCGCCATAGCCCGTGATCATGATGAACGGCACATCTGGTGCGCTTTCTCGAGCCGCTTCAAGGGCTTGGAATCCGTCCCTGCCGGCCATTCGCACGTCGCAAAGAACGACTCCCGGCCATTCAGGGTCGAGCGCTGCCAACATCAGGTCTGCGTTCGAAAATTTCTCCGCTTTAATTCCAGTCTCCACCAGAAGTTCGTAGGTCGCCTCGCGAAAATCCTCATCATCATCGACAACCATCACGTCAGGTTCAGTTGACATTCGATGAGCCCTCCGGAAGGGACGCAATGACACGAGCGCCGGAGCCTATGCCATGCTCAAGCCTCAGCGAGCCGCCCATGCCCGTCATGATATTGTATGAAATTGAGAGCCCCAGACCGATGCCGTCTCCGACGTCCTTTGAGGTGACGAAAGGATCGAGAGCCGAATCAGGCTCGATAACCGAAAAACCGGCTCCGTTGTCCGTTACGGAAAACACGGTTTTACCAATGCCGTCGGATTCATCGGCAATCGTAACGCGTCCCGGTTTTCCACCCTGAGCGATTGCATCTACTGCGTTGCTCAGCACATTCACCAACACTTGCTCCAATAATACGGGATCGGCGCGGACAATCGACTCGCGGGCTCTCGGTTCGACCTCGAGTTCGACGCTGTTCTCTCGAAAGGCCCCGGTAAGCAGCGCGCTCGCACCATCGATGGAGTCACCCAAGCGGACGTTTTCCCTTAGGTACTTCGATTTCCTTGCGAAACGGCGCAGGTGCTTGATGATCATGTCCATTCGCTCAACAAGCTCGCTGATCTTTCCGACCTGCCTTGAAAACTCCTCTTTGTTATCTCGCTCAAGCGCTTGCTGGACGAGATAGATGCGTTGTTGAATGGCGCCCAGCGGCTGGTTCAGTTCATGCGCCAGTCCTGCCGAGAGGGTTCCCAGTGCAGCCATCTTCCCAGCTTGGATGAGTTCGTTCTGAGTTTCCTTCAGCGTCTCAATAGCGCGCTCTCGCCCGGTCACGGCGTCCTTGAACGTGCTCACGGCATTTGCAAGCGCCATCAACTCGCTCCCTTTCCCGGACATGTCGGGAAGATTGGCAGGTTGACCTGCCGAAATGTCTCGCATAGCCCGGGTCAATTGTCGGAGCGGGAGGATGATTGACGGGCGTATGTAGAAGAACAGAAGCAGCAGTCCAGCCAAGCTGGCGATGACGGTGACCATCACGAGATTGAATGCCGAATTTTGTGCCGACTCGGCAAATGCCGCCCCCTTGCTGATGATCGCTGTACTCTGTTGATCGGTGGCCTCGGCCATGCTCCGCTGCACACCTTTGAGTTGGATGAACAATGCATCTAAACTTGTCTCGAGCTTCCTTCGCTCCGCGAACCAGTTTCGACGGGCGGCAACCAAACTTTCTCGGCCCAGCAAGAGCCCGTTCAACTGCGCGAGACCCTGCAAAACTGACGCGAACTCCGCCGCTTGCGGAAGACCACCACTCGCCACAGCAATCCGAGAAAGCGTGTCGCCAAGGCTGTCTTCAAACTGATCCAGTTCGGTTTCAGTTGCCGACGTGGCGGCCTGAATACCAAGTGCAGCTGCAGCCGACGCCTCGGCGTCGAGTTTGATAAACACTTTCTGCCGCGTCTGTTCGCTTTGGATCCGCTCCGCCAATTGGGCGCGTTCGGTTTGATCAACCGCCCGCACGAGTCGCCCGGTCAGTGTGTCTGCATTGAAAGCGAAATCCGCAACCATGGCGCTCGCCTCGTCTTCGATGTCGACATGAAGCCACCGCAGAGTGTCGATCTTCTGCCTGACACGATCCTCTGCTCGTTCAGCGATTTCTAGACGCGCAATCACCGCATCAATGCGTTCCCGCAAAAGCGCCAGACCATCGCTGCCGATGTCTCGGGCGATGCTGTCACCTGCCATTTTTTCGATCTGCAGCAGCGTTCGGCGAAGATCTTGCTCAACAAGAGTCAAGGCCGTGCTCTCCGTGCGGGCTAGCCGATTACTGAGCAGAACGAGTTCCGATGACAGCACCGACAAACGCGCCGTTTCAACGACACGTGGGACATCGTTCTTTACGAAATCGTCGACGGTTTCCCGAGCATTGCCCAAAAGCAAGATCACCATTCCCGCGATGATCCAACTGACCGCAATCACCGACATAATGAGCAAGAAGAGTCGCATCCACATTCGTGGAAACAGATTTGCCAAAAGGTGCATCACGGCAGATCCTGTTCCAGAAAAAGAATTTGCTTCTCGACGGTTTGAAGCTGTGCCGAAGTTGCGGCTCGCCAAGTATCCATAGCGTTGCGTTTGTCATCGCTTATGCCGGTCAGCCGCGTTGTGCGCAGGTCTGAGGAGATTGCTTCGGACAACGTTGTAATCTCGACCTCACTCGCCACGGGTTTTGTCAGGAGGCTTCTAATCTCTTCGAGTTGCGTTGGATCGGCGACCCCGCGTAAACGATCCAGACGCGCCCACAGCGATTTCCGTTTTGCCAGCGTTTCTGTGATCATGACATCAAACAGCGCGTTGACTGCCCAGTACCGGTGCGCAGACAGCCGTGCATCGTAAAGGATCCACTCCAGCCGCAACGCATCAATAACGTCAATCGGGACACTATCGGCTGATTCACGGACTTTTGAACTAATCGGAATACGGGAAATTTCCGGCGTCAGGAGCAAGCGTTGACCAATCTCGGACAAAACCATCCGCAGGAAGTCGCAAGCATGATCCTGGGCCAATCCGCCAGTCAACAAGCCAACCTGGGCCGCCGTAAGCATAATCGGGCGACCGTATGTAAAATCGAGTTGTTTCGATTTTGACTGCGCCAGGAAGTCGATGGTCAACCCGATGTCGAACCTACCCTGGATCAAGCCATTTGGAACCGCAAAGCTGCGCGCGGTTAGCGTGGATAAATTACCGGCTAAACTCAGAAGATAGGTCCATCCGTCCTGCCATCCGCGGGTCTGAAGGAGCTGTTCAACCATCAGATGACTTGAGCCCGATCGGGCAGGCCGTGCCATAGCGATCTTGCCTCGATACAAGGGCTTTAGCAGATCGTTCCAAGTGCCCGGCATGAAGACGGCGCTATCTTTGCGCCGGGTCCAACCGACAGACGAGAGTGCGAAAGGTTTAACGGCATCCTCCGACTCGAGGCCACATGAAGGCGCCGAGATGAACGAACCATTTTCAGACAACAACTCGAATGCTTCAGGCGACGACGCCATGAAAACGTCGAAGCCTCGACCGTTGCCGCGCGCGATCTCATCGATAGCAGCGACCGTGTTCTTGTTGAGAACCAGAACATCGGTTTCAGGGTTTTGTGACTTCCAAAGCGCAACGTAAGCGTCTGAAACTGAGGGAGGAAACGACGTTATGATGCGCAGTTCATGCGCGTGCGCTTGCGTAGAACACAACCAAAGCAGAAAAATCAAGGTGCGGAACATAGCCTAGTAACGCACACCTTTCTCTAAAGTTCAAATTTCGAACTCTCGGATTAAGTTTATGGGTCATTTTTGACTCAAAAGGCACCGCATGCGCTCGAAATCAAGGATATTAGGTATTCCGAATCGGTGGCGCATTGGTCACCTTCGGGTCATAAACAGACCTAATGACCTCTGTACCGTAATGTCTGCCATGATATGACTAGCAGACCAGCTGATATCACGTATGAGATGTCGGCGCGATTTTGAGCACCAGGGCTTGGTGGCAAGGCCGGACCCACCGAGGTTCGTTCCTTTTACGGAGCGTTACAGGTTCCAGCTCTGAGTGACGGGAACATCCCCTATGAAGGCGAAATGTATGGCGGCGATGTGGCCTGTATCCGGTGTTCCGTAACATCAGGCGCTGGCCGGTTTCGACATCAACGGCATGAAACCGGTAATGTCCTCAATTAGAAAATCGGCGCCAATAGTTTCGTAATCTCCAGAAAAATACCCGTTCCGCACAATTACCGAGGGCGCGCCGCTGGCCCGTGCCGTCGCCGCGTCGACATCAGAGTCACCAACCATCACAATTGAACTAACGACACATCCGATCTCTTGAGCCGCCAACTTCAGCATCGCTGGGTCGGGCTTCTTTGAAATGTCCGGCTGCCGCCCAACCGTCACCGTAACATAGGGCTCTATCCCAAGCGCCGTGACGATCTTGCGGGCGATAACCTGATCTTTGTTTGTGCACACTGCCATCGGCAGGCCAAGATCCCGCAGCGCATCAAGGCAATCGGCCACACCAACCATCAGTTTGGAATGGACACAATAATCCCGATCATAATGGTGAAGCATACGTTCAACCATGACATCCTGAAGCGACCCACTCGCTCCCAGACGAGCGATCGCGCGCTCGACCAGCGTTGGGATGCCGTCACCGATCATGCTGATGACGTCCGGCACTGGCAACGGCGTCTGCCCGGTGTCGCGCAGTGCTGCGTTCAATGCCGCTGCTATATCGGGAGACGTGTCGGCAAGTGTGCCGTCGAGATCAAATATCACTCCGCTGATTGAGTTACCCAACATGGTTTCGCCTTTCCCCTGCCGCCTTGCTGAAATCTCCTACCGTAATGCCACACGGAGATGGGCAAAGGGGCAAATAATTCAAGCATCGTAGTTCTCTGTCTACGGTGCACAAAGCAGGGTTCTTTCCATCCATGTGGCCTTTACCTTAAGGCCTTAAGCGCCGCCATTTGTCTGGCCTACGCCCCACCCCTCGAACCAATCCAATCCAGATCCAGCAACCATCCCCAGTAACCCCGGTCCGTGGTCCGCGGCTACTGGATCCTGATCGGTGAAACCAGGAACTTGGGCCTCGAACCACGGACCTTGGTTCAGGCAAGGTTGCAGGTAAGGTTTTGATAGTTGACCATATGTGATGGTATGCTAAGCTATTGATATTGATGGATTCAGTCACGAATTGGCGCTTTGGTAAGGCTTCGAACCCTCGCACGCCGCTCCAATTTCCCGCATTAAAGGCCCGTGGACCGTGGTGCAAGTGACTGTTTCATCGGATCTCGGTTCTGCGATCTTTTGAATTGGTTTTGATTGATGGTTGCATTTGCGCTGGCTGTGTTTTTGTTGATCATAACTCCGGGTCCCGGCGTTCTGTCACTTGCAGGTGTTGGCGCAGCTTTTGGTTGGCGTCAGGGCACCTCATATCTGTGTGGGTTGTTCATCGGTAATAACCTAGTTTGTTTTGCCGTTGTTTCAGGACTTGCAACAGTAATGCTTGCTAATCCGGTTATACGAACAGCATTATTGATAACTTCAGCGACTTATCTTGGCTATTTGGCTCTGAAGATCGCGTTTGCTGGTGCAAAGATTGCGTTTGTTGAAACCTCTAAACCCGGCGTCGTGACTGGTATAGCCCTACAGCTTATTAACCCCAAAGCTTACGCAGTAAATACTACACTTTTTAGTGGCTTCGCCTTTTATCCCGATAGTTTTCTACTGGAGACATCGATTAAACTCTTCATCGCTAATGCAATATGGATCTTACTGCATTTTCTTTGGCTGTATTTTGGCGTGAAAATTCACAAACTTGAGTTAGCAGATACAGTGCAAAGGCGCATTAATGTAGTTATGGCCTTGAGTCTGCTTTGTGTTGTAGCGTTATCGGTATGGTCAACTCTTCGTTAATTTATGCATCCAGCGTGCTTTGACGCTAAGGCTGTGACCTTTCCCATATTGATGACCAACACCCTCGGTCGTCCATCCACCAATGGCATCGATAATGTCTGCAGGGCATTCGACAGCCCGTAGCCGGTCTCTTAGACTGTGCCGAAACGAGTGAATGACGCATCCATCAGGAACGCGTGGCTTCAACCACTTGTTCAATGCAGCACTCGCAGAGTTAGCATTACACTTGGTCTCGTTGCAGTATTTAGGGAAGGCAAATTGATGGTTTTGCTTTACGACTTGCTTTGCTGCCCAAAGCGAAGTGCTAACCAGTGGAATTTGCCTAGAGCTGGAGTTTGTTTTTAGTCCTCGCCAAGGGTGTTCAATCAGGTTGATGTTGGGAGTATCAGTGTTGAGGTTGATGTCTGACGTTTGTAAACCGCAAGCCTCAGATAAACGCATACCGGTATCGCTGATCAAAGCTATTAACCATCGCGGTTCATCATCTAAATTTCGGCATTCTGACTGTAACTTGGTTAAAAGATCATTTGGGATGGGCAATCTCTGTTTTTTATTGCCATCATCTGGGATGAAAGTACCACTGAAGATGTTTTCTATGGCCAGACCATGTTCCCGTATCGCTAGGTTGACGATGGCCCTTACTGACGAAAAAACGCGTTTAACCGACGATGAAGACAGTCCCCTCTCAAATAGACTGTCTCTGAAATGGCCCGCATCTAAAGGTCTTACCGCAAACAGATTGTCATGACCTAAATACTCTTCGAGATAACGTATGCTTCTTGTTGATACTTCAAAGAATAGTCGAGATTTTCCAATACCCTTGAGTCGATGATAAAGTTTGAGAGCGGTTGACAGTTTGTAGTCGCCTGTTTGAGCTGTATTTGTATTTTCAAGCACTTTAATACCAAGCTCTCGAGAATATATTGCTTCCATTCTGAGGCTGTCCCAATAACGTTCCAGCCTGTCAGATAAAGCGGCTGCAGATTTAGCAGCAATAGTTTCAGATTTTGTGCGAAGAGAAACCTTGATTT
>Ga0181557_1004892_pt1 | contig 12373 bp, 14 predicted proteins | sample 011ome_23_FD_148632 | JGI IMG/M metagenome (GOLD analysis project Ga0181557, IMG submission 148632) | Coastal salt marsh microbial communities from the Groves Creek Marsh, Skidaway Island, Georgia - 011506CT metaG (spades assembly) | ecosystem: Environmental > Aquatic > Marine > Intertidal zone... | reverse complement strand
CGACAGGAAACCCCATCTTCAAAATTCTGGAACATTATTGCGGAGTCAACTGGCATCAAATCCACACGAACGAAGAGAATTCCTTTCAACCAGAAGGTATTGACAACATAAAAGTGAAAGCTATTCCACTATCGAGCAAGGCACCTCCTTATTCGCCACACCGAAACGATCCTCACGAGGGCGACAACCTAGGCATCCTACTGGAAGACATGTCAAGCGGTAAAAAGACGTTTTATGCGCCTGGCCTGGGTCAAATTGAGTCTCATATAAAGCCTTATATGGAAGCCGCTGATTGCCTTTTAGTAGATGGAACCTGTTGGACAAATGACGAGATGAAATCGCTAGGCATTGCAAATAAAATGTCACTTGATATGGGCCACCTTCCGCAATCTGGACCAGGAGGCATGATTGAAGTGCTTAGACCCCTGCCCGCCGAGAAAAAGGTCCTGATTCATATCAACAATACGAATCCAATCTTACGAGAAAACTCAGAACAACGCCAAAAACTCACCGAAGAAAACATTGACGTTGCTTATGACGGGATGGATTTCGTTGTTTAACTTAGAACAAGTTGCAAAAGAGGTTTGCTGTGAGCACAAAAGATAATACCCCTTGGTCAATCGAAGAGTTTGAACGAAGATTAAGAGCGAAAGATAAAAGCTACCATATTCACCATCCGTTTCATATCGCAATGAATGGAGGTGAATGCACGAAAGAACAAGTGCAAGGGTGGGTTTTAAATCGCTTCTATTATCAAATAATGATTCCGATCAAAGATGGCGCGATCTTATCAAACATGCCTGACAAAGAGCATCGAAAATTATGGATTCAAAGAATCCTCGATCATGATGGTATTGATGACGATGAGGGTGGAATAGAAGCGTGGATTGCATTGGGCGAGGCTGTGGGCTTAAGCCGAGAAGATTTGATTTCTCTGGAACATGTTACTCCGGGCGTGAAATTTGCGGTGGACGCTTATGTAAGTTTTGCCCGGAAGTCGCCATGGCAAAAATCCGTGTGCTCTTCCCTAACAGAATTATTTGCACCAACAATCCACAAGAAGCGGTTGGATTCATGGCCTGAGCACTACCCCTGGATAGAGCTTGAGGGTTACAAATACTTTCGAAAACGACTCTCTGAGGCGAGAAGAGATGTAGAGCATGGTTTGCGTGTCACATTGGACCACTTCAAGACTAGAGAGGAGCAAGAGGAAGCGCTAAGCATCTTACAATTCAAAATCGATGTATTGTGGACAATGCTAGACTCGATACATGTTACATATGGAATCGGCCCAAATCGATTTGGCGCGATAGAGAGAATGGAAAAATGAGCGATCCTATTCTAGTTAAAGACAGACCGCTTTCTCTACAAAAACAATTTAGGTTTCAATGGGAACCTGCGCAAGAATCTTATGTACTACTATACCCCGAGGGACTGATCAAACTCCCGGGCAGCTCAGGTGAAATCATGAAATTAATTGATGGATCAAAGAGCGTGGACGAGATTATCGCCTATCTAGAAGAACAATTCCCAGGGGTTGACCTCAAAAACGACGTTTTAGATTTTTTGGAGCACGCATATGGAAAAAATTGGATCTGTACCAACGATTAAACCAAAGGGACCGTTGTGGGTAAACGCTGAAATCACTTATAAGTGTCCACTGCACTGCGTCTTTTGCTATAACCCTTTAGACTATGCCTCAACGTTTAAATCGGAACTTTCAACTGATGACTGGTTAAAAGTATTTAGGCAGTCCCGCGACTTGGGCGCTGTCCAACTAGGAATTTCTGGTGGCGAACCGCTCATGCGAGACGATGTTGAAATTATGGTCTCAGAAGCTAGTCAGATGGGCTACTACGTCAATCTATTAACGTCAGGAATCGGTCTGACTGAGAAGCGTATTTCCGCTTTCAAAGAAGGGGGTCTTGGCCAAATCCAATTATCATTTCAAGATTCAACGAAAGAACTTAATGATTTCCTATCAAGCACCAAAACGTTTGAATTGAAATCAAAAGTCGCAAAACTCATCAAAGAGCATGACTATCCAATGGTGCTAAACGTAGTGCTACATCGACTAAATATCGACCATATGGATCAAATATTAGAGATGGCCGAGGCAATGGGCGCTGACCATGTCGAACTCGCCAATAGTCAATACTACGCGTGGGCTCTCAAGAACAGATCATACCTCATGCCTAGTGAGGAACAGTTAAGGAAAGCAGAAGAGACCACAAACCGATTCCGAGAAAAAATCGGTAACAAAATGAAATTGTATTTTATTGTTCCAGATTACTACGCGAACAGACCAAAAGCATGCATGAACGGCTGGGGTTCCGTATTTTTAAATGTCGCTCCAGATGGATTAGCACTGCCCTGCCACGAAGCACGAATGTTACCTGGGTTGACCTTTCCCAATGTCCGAGATCATGACATGGAGTGGATATGGAATGAGTCCCCTGCGTTTAATGCCTACAGAGGCGAATCGTGGATGAAAGAGCCGTGCCGCAGTTGTGACGATCGAACGAAAGACTTTGGTGGTTGCCGGTGTCAGGCATTCCAATTAACTGGTGACGCAACAAATACAGACCCAGTGTGCGACAAGTCAGAGCACCATCATGTAATCACTGAGCAGGTAGAACTTGCTCAAAAACCACAGCCGCCGGCCGCAGATATTAAACCAATCATTTTCTACCGAGACGATAAAAATTCTAAAGCACTAATTGCTGAAAATTCTTAAATTGCATCACAAGCAACCGAGCGTGAGAGCGAGACGTATCGGCGTGAAATATATCGAATGATTCTTGCAAAAAACATAACGAAGGAATACGGCGAACAAATAGCCGTTGACAACCTAAGTCTAGATATACCGCAAGGACAATTTTTCGGTCTCTTAGGCCCCAATGGATCAGGTAAAACTACGACGATCCACATGCTCTCCACCCTGATTAAACCTACCAGTGGTTCAATTTCCGTGAATGGCATAGATGTTCAGAAAGGCCCACAGACAGTTAGGAAGAGTATAGGTCTTGTGTTTCAAGAATCGGCCCTAGATCGCACACTCTCCATCGAAGAGAACTTATACTTCTGTGCGGGTTTACACAACATTAGTAAAAAGTCTGCTGGCCCGAGAGTAAATGAGCTGCTGGAACTTTTTGAGCTCCAATCCAAAAAAAATGCAACTGTCGGCAGTTTATCAGGTGGTATGCGCAGAGCAGTGGACATCATTCGCGGTGTGTTGCACGCGCCTAAAGTACTATTCTTAGATGAACCAACGGTTGGTTTAGATCTACCAAGTCGGCGAAGAATTTGGCGTTTTATAAAGCAACTCATCGATGAGCAGCAACTAACAGTTGTGCTCACCACACATTACCTTGAGGAGGCAGCACCTTGCGATAATGTTGCATTTATTAAAGGAGGAGTCCTTGTTTCTGAGGGAGCGCCCGAAAATCTAATTGACCAACTTGGAAAGACAATCATTGAAGTCAACGGTCCGGATACTAACGCGTTAATTGGGCAACTTGAGCTCAAGAAATACGAATATATGATTGAGGGAGGAGTGCTATTAATTCGGATTAAGGATTACGAAACAAATAAATTAGACTTAATACAAAGCACATTACGTGGCAAAGCAGACTCAATAAGCGTACGAAAATCTAATTTAAATGATGTATTTCTTTGGTTATCTAGTAACGATCACGGATTAAAATAATGCTCATAGCTCTGAATGCGGTACTAGGCCGAGAACTGAAAAAAACATTCCGCCAGAAATCACGTCTTCTTGCTTCAATGGTCAGACCTATGATCTGGCTATTTGTGATTGGCGGGGGTGTTGGCTCCATAATGCCCGATGATAGCCATCAAAACTATCAGGACGCCATCATCCCTGGAATATTGGGTATGACTCTTTTGTTTGGTTCAATGCTATCTGCGTTATCGACGGTATATGACAAGGAATCAGGTGTCATGAGGATGCTTATCATCTCACCGATGCCCAGTTACGCGGTGATACTCAGTAAACTAGCGTCATCCACATTAGCAGGCCTCTTGCAAATCATCATGCTCTGCGTATTACTTTTCGCCTTACAAACATTACATTTTAACCAGATAAATTGGACTCTATTCATTTTTAGTCTATGTCTCACAGCTATCGCATGCGCCGCACTCGGTCTCATTACTGCTGTCGTATCAAAATCACTCGACAACTTCGCCGCTATAATGAATTTCGTTATTTTCCCAGTTTTCTTCCTAAGCGGTGCGTTATATCCGGTCGACAATCTACCTACGATACTCCACTGGATCGCAGTCGCAAATCCGTTTACTTATGGAGTGGATCTCATCAAGCACTCAATCACAATCACACAGGAAAGTACAGATTTTCCGCTACACGTTGATGCTTTAGTTCTAGGCGCATTTTCGATCGTAGCTATTGGGTTTGCTAGTTGGAAATTCACTCAAGAATCAACATTAGCGACACTTATTAACAAACTAACTGGCGGAAAAAGATGATCAATAAGAGGCCTTCTCTATTAAAGCAGGTCCGTTAATGCTGATGCCCCTCGGGTCCATGCACATGACCGTGTGACACCTCTTCTGCAGTTGCGGCTCTTACATCATGAATTTTGCATTTAAACATCAAGCCCATACCGGCCAGAGGATGATTGCCATCCACAACCACTTTCCCATCGGCAATATCTGTCACTCGGAAGATCGTCCTAGACTTTGAGCCTTCATCCTGACCTTCAAATTCCATACCTACTTCAACAGTCCCTGGAAATTTTTCTTTGGGCTCTAGATGAACTAACTTTTCATCGTAATCTCCGAAAGCTTCCTCAGGCTCAAGTTTTACATCAACTGAATCGCCGAGCGCCTTTCCATCAAGCGCCTTTTCAACAGCCTCAAAAATCCCCTGAAAGCCCCCGTGTAAGTAAGCGATAGGTTCTGATGTCTTTTCGATTAACTTACCATCCAAGTCAAATAATTCGTAGACTAAGGAAACCACAGTACTTTTGCCAATATTCATAAAACAAAACCCCTAAAAAAGTAAATCTGAATTGACAGGATACAAAATAAACGGGGTTAACACAGAATCAACCACTAAAATGGAGTTATCCTAACTTTTTTTGAGATAAACAGAGCTATATGAATTACGAAAAACAACTAGGCGGACTTAGCGCTCATCAATTCTTAAAAAAACACTGGCAGACGACACCATTGCTCATTCATGATGCAATCAAAGCCGGCGACTGGTCGTTAAATCTTGACGAATTAATCGAGCTATCCCAGGACCCACGGTGTTCAGCTCGCCTAGTGACAAGAAGTGGATTAAAGTATGAAGTTAGCTATGGGCCTGTAACAAAAAAAGAATTGGAAAACCTGCCAAAGAAAAATTGGACTTTATTAGTACAGGGCATCAACCACGCGCATTATGGTGTCGATAAGCTCTTAAGCCTCTTTTCTTTTATTCCATTCTCAAGACTTGGTGACGTCATGGTTAGCTATGCTGCTCCTGGGGGTAGCGTCGGGCCGCATTACGATTCCTACGATGTTTTCCTCCTTCAAGGAACGGGAGCACGCCAATGGAAGGTAGGTATGCCACGTTCTATGGAATTATTACCAAACCAAGAACTAAGAATCCTAAAATCATTTGTCCCTGATGGAACTTGTCAGATGCAAACCGGCGATATGCTCTACCTTCCCCCTAAGTATGGTCACCACGGGGTAGCGTTGGAGCCATGCCTCACTTACTCAATCGGATTTAAGTCACCTCGTTACGATCATGTTAAAAGCGAATTCCTTCATTATCTGAATCAAGAAATCGAACTCCCAGGATTTTTTGAAGACCCCAACCGGAGACAAACACAAGTACCGGCGCTAATACCCACCGACCTGCTCCAATCAATTGATCAAAAAATATCAAAAATCCGATGGTCTAAACAAGATATATTGAAATTTACAGGTGAATTCCTAACCCAAGTAGAGTTTGACGATGAGATTCGCGCTAGAAAAGTAGAATCAAAGTCCAAATTCTTATCTCGATTAAAAAAGCGTTCATATCGAATCAACAGTCATATAAAATTTTTGTATCGCGAAGACCTAGGGTTCATAGCTGGCGAAGCATTTACGATCCCTCAATGCGAACAAGCAATATTTAAAATATTTGCTAATCACCGAGTCGTTATTGGTAAAGATATTGAGCCGAATACTTTTTTTGCGCAAACACTTTATCAATGGGAGCAGCAGGGGTACGTTACGAAAATAAAAACGTCGAATTAAATTGATGAGCCCAGCGTCCGCCAACCCAACCCTAACTCCTGCGTCGCTATATCGACGGACTCTTCCTCCCAACCTAATGATTGAGCAATCAGCCCACGCACCAATTCTGGGTCGTTATTTTCTTTCGATAGATGAGCTGCAACCACGTACTGCAGATTAGGCCCGCTGACGCATTCAAGTAAATCAATCGCTTGAGTATTGTTAATGTGACCAAACCCCCCAGAAATTCTATTTTTTAGCGCTTGAGGGTACCCTGAGCGACTTAACATGTCTTTATCATGATTAAACTCCATAAATAAAGCGGAGCAGCCCTTTAATTGCTCTCTCATATGGCGTGTAATTGAACCGCAGTCCGTCAATACACCAAGCTTGTCCTCACCGCAAACAATCGTAAATTGACTAGGCTCTCGTGCATCGTGAGGCACAGGGTATGGCTCAATTATTAGATCTTTAATTCTGAATTCCGCATAACCATGGATAACCTCAACTCCTGACTGCCCTTCCAAAGAAGAGCTCGCCATAAAGGTCCCAGGCGTACAACGAACGGGGATTGAGTATTTCTGTGACAGCCTAGCAACCCCTCCAACATGATCACCATGCTCATGAGTAACGAGAATAGCATCAATCAAATTCGGATCTATGCCTAATCGTCCCAACCGACGTTCAGTCTCCTTTATGGAAAATCCGCAGTCAACAAGGATATGTGTCTCATCTGACACAACAACTAAGCCATTACCTTGGCTACCACTACCAAGAGACGCAAATTTAAAAGTCACAAGGCATTATGGATTTATCCGAGTTTTTCTTGTAGCACGCCCAATATTCGTTTTGCTGTATCAACGCTGACTTCCTCGCCGTTTTCATCGAAAACCATCACCATACTTGTCTCAGCATCTCCAGTTACGGAAATTTGATAGACAACCGCCTCCGTAATTTTGTTGTCCTTCCAAAACTTGAGCCGCTCTATACCCTTTTTAACGTACCTACCGTCAGGGTCGTGATATCGAACGAAATATAAGCCACTTGCCTCTTGCCGACTTTCAACTGAGGCCCCGATAGATAGAAGAACGATACCGACTCTATCCCATACTTTCGCAGCCGAATCGGAGACCAACAAGGCGTTCCTCGCATTAGGCAAGTCAACAGAAATAATAGTTGACATGGGTCTTAACTCACTCGATATACCGCTTGCAGCAACCTCTTCATCAGGCAACCCAAGGAATAACATTAACTCGTATAACATCTTAGCCTCAACATTGGGATCACGAGGCGAGTCGATCCAACGGACTTCTCTAATAGTAGGTGTAACATTTACTTGTTGTTTCATTGCTTCGTGGCTCACGAAAATTTCGGTTCCACCGTCTGGTAACCGCTCAATACGTGTCCAAAATTTATCTCTCTCAGGATTTGAAGATAACCCAGGGATCATTCGCTCCAGAAAGGCTTGCAATCGACTAGGACTAGATTTCGACGTATCTTCCGCCCAATCCGTTTCTACTATTCCAGTAATTGGTGATTGATCAGCAATCAAAAATCCTTTGGCCATCCAAAACTCTGCAATTACGGGCCAGATATCTTCCACGGAACGATCGACGATTAACCATCGGTATGTTCCTTCCCTTCCGATTTTAATATCGGGGACTTGAGGCAAAAGATTCGTTGTTTTAACACCGGTTTCCGAATCCTTATTCTCAGAATATTTAGAGAAAGTAGCTTCGGTCTCCCCTGGAATATCATATCGATCACTTTGTTCTATCGATCCCAGTTCGGGCGGTATCGTAAGCGGCTCTGTTCTCGCGCCAACACCCGAGGACTTATAGTCAACTTTTCTCTTTTCAGAAATCGTATCGCACGCTATGAGACTAAACCCAAATACAATCGTTATAAAAATCCTCTGAAAGAAATTAAAATTCATTTTTAAATCACTCATTTTTTATTGATACTTTTAACATTAATTACAGTATTCAAAATGTCACGCCCGCATGCACGAGAGCATCATGCACTAGCTGATGAAACTCCTCATCTAAGTCTACGAGAGGAAGCCTGATACCTTTTTGAATCTTACCCATCTTCCCCAACGCCCATTTGACAGGTATGGGATTAGCTTCCAAAAATAGGGTCGTGTTCAGAGGAGATAGCTTATGATTCAGTAACCGAGCTTCATCAAAATCACCTGACAAAACCGCCTCACACGCCATCTGAGTCTCTTTTGGAGCGACATTTGCAGTAACCGAAATCACGCCCTGTGAGCCTAACATCATGAGAGCCATAAATGTCGCATCATCCCCACTGTAAACACTGAAATCCTTGGGAGTATCACTAATTAATTCAGCGCCCCTAGCCATATCTCCTGTGGCGTCTTTGATGCCGACTATATTGTCAACCTCGGCAAGTCTAAAAACGGTTTCATTCTGCAAATCGGCTACAGTCCGAGAAGGCACGTTATACAAGATGTGTGGCATATCAACAGTTTCTGCTATTTTGCGAAAATGTTGATATAAACCTTCTTGGCTCGGTTTGTTGTAATAAGGCACAACGGACAAACTCATATCCGCCCCAACCTTCTGGGCATGCTGTGATAAATCGATAGCTTCAGCAGTTGAATTGGCGCCTGTACCGGCAATGACTGGGACTCGACTGGATGCATGTTTTACTGCGTATTCAATTAATTCTGCATGCTCATTTACATTTACGGTCGGCGACTCTCCCGTTGTTCCGACTACGACGATGCCACGAGTTCCACAGTCGATATGCCAATCCATTAGATGCCCTAGGGAGTCGTAATCTATACTTCCGTCCTCAAACATTGGGGTCACAATTGCAACCAGACTTCCGACTAACATCGCCACCTCCGAATCTACAGAAAATTAATACTAAATATACGTTTTATTTTACCCTAATCACTCGTTTTAAATCGTGATTTCAGAGTAATCAGCATCGCCTGAAACAGCACAAATCCTCTGAATTAGAGATGGCTTAGGATCACTAACTCTCCCAGCTTCATACAATAAAATTTGCAGCTTTTTGTGCGTTTCACCGATTAACTCATTTGGGCGTAATAAAAAATCTGGATTACTTGGTCTACCAAAGCGCTCATTACCAACCATAAAAGTTTCGTATATCAAAATACCCGATGGGGAAAGCGTATTGACTATATTTTGGATGATGGGTCGATAAAGATAATTCGTCACGACAATCGCATCAAATTTCCGCTCCGAAAAGGGCCAAGCACCCACCTCAAGATCAAACTCATAAGTATGAATCCCGATTGACGATGATATTTTTGATAGCGCTTCAGGGCTTTTATCTAATGCAGTAACATCGTGCCCCCTACTGGCCAAATAATGCGCATTCCTTCCTGATCCGCAAGCCAAATCAAGAACGGTTGAGCTAGGCCTTAGCAGCCTAGAGCATCTGGTTACCCAGACTGAGGGAGTTGGACCTTCATTCACGCTCATGACTTTCGATTAATATGACTTTGGATGACAAAAAACTGCAAATTGCAACTCAGCGGGGTATTATAATCTACGTTAAACGTATTTAATATTTTTAGGGTTGCCCGTGCCGATAGAGGAGTTCGAACAATTGTTTTACCCTCTATAACCTCATTAATTTTAGTTTATGTAAAAAATGCAATCTAAATACCCGTTAAAACTATTCGTTCAATTTTCTATCTCGCTAGTTGCATGTTTATTATGCTTGGGATGTAGCGCTGTATCTGTTTTGGCGCCCATTGATAACAAATTGAGCAACGGCGTGGTTAGGTTTTATGAGGATGGGAAATATTTAAAAACTCGCGTTTATCTCACTAACTTGACACCACTTAATACTTACAGCCTGAGAATTTACTCGGTTGGGGATTGTCGTGACCCGTTAAAAGGTAGTATCGGACAACCATTTGATCATACAACCCACAATTTACAAAGAAACGCAATTGAAGCGAGTGAAATAGGTAGCTTAGGTGCTGTGACTGCTGACGAAAATGGCTCAGTTAAATCGCAATTTATGATTTTAGGATCTAAGCTAACTGGACCACGTAGCGAAAGCATCCTTGGACGATCCTTAATCTTGATAGCTAACGGCCAAAACGAGGTCATAGGCCGCGCCATTGCCTGTGGCTTAATCAGTAAAAATTCCACGCTATAGCCCAAGGAATGATGGTTCCCGTATTAAATCCTGGAGACCCATTCCCCCCCACCACTCACGCCCTTAAGGATCCAGACGGGCTACTCGCAATAGGGGGCGATTTGTCCACAGACACGCTGATTCGTGCATATCGTTTAGGGATTTTTCCTTGGTTTACCCAGGGGCAACCGATACTCTGGTGGTCGCCTAATCCTAGATTAATACTGCATCCAAAAAGTTTAAAAATCTCCCGCTCACTGCGAAAAACATTACGAAAAAATACATATGACGTCACCACAAACGAAGCTTTCATATCGGTAGTCGAAAAATGCGGTCCTAAGAGACATAATGAAAACGAGAGCTGGATCAATGACGAAATGATAACTGCATACGAAAAATTATTCGACCTAGGAATCGCAAAGTCAGTTGAAACATGGTTGAATGGTGAACTGGTAGGCGGCCTGTACGGAGTATCGATGGGAGGTGTATTTTTCGGCGAGTCAATGTTTTCCCTAGCGCCAGACGCTTCTAAGGTCGCATTAGCGACCTATGTCGACGTTTTAATCAAAGAAAATGTAAACTTGATCGATTGCCAAGTATATTCTGCGCACCTCAGCTCTCTCGGGGGTGAGATGGTTGATCGACTAATTTTTGAACAAATGCTGACCGAGTTAATTCCCGCCTTAGATACACAAGAATGTAAAAGTATTCAGCTATGAGCGATTTTCGAGACCTACCGATCAATCAATTACAGTTTTACGCAACAGCCCCGTACGCGTGTAGCTACCTTTCCAAAAGACTCGCGAGGTCCCAAGTAGCAACACCCAGCCATAAAATCAACGCTTCCATATATTCAGAACTTGTGCGCATTGGTTTTAGGCGTAGCGGTGCATTTACATATCGTCCAATATGTGATTCCTGTTCAGCTTGTGTTCCAGTTCGAATAGATACGAAAGACTTTAAGCCCTCTAGATCACAAAAAAGAGTGATGACACGGCACTCCCACCTCACAACCGAGGTAATGGACTTAAAAAATTCAGCAGAACATTACGACCTCTACCTAAAATATCAGAGTGCACGTCATAGTGGAGGCGGAATGGATCAAGACAGTCAGGAACAGTACCGGCACTTTCTTCTTCAAAGTAACGTAGACACAAAACTAGTTGAGTTTCGTAATTCGAAGGACGTCGTAGCAGTCAGCATCGTAGATAACCTTGAGGATGGACTATCATCGGTTTACACCTTCTTCGATACCGAAAACAAGTCAGCCAGCTACGGGACATACAGTATTTGTTGGCAGATAGAGCTATGTAAAAAACTAGGCCTTAGATATCTTTACCTCGGCTATTGGATCAAAGAAAGTATAAAAATGTCCTATAAAACTCGCTTTCATCCAATAGAGGGGTTAATTCAAGATCGCTGGATCCCATTAGAATCAATTTAATTTAAAAGATACATGTCCTCAATTTTTTACGACACATCAAAAAAAATTCTGTTTCGACTTGATCCTGAGAGAGCTCACGACGTTGCACTTTGGGGCCTTAAACATTTAAATGCCTGTGGATTCTCCTTCAATAAAAACACAATTGTAAATAATCCCTCAAACGTGATGGGTTTAAGTTTTAGAAACAAAGTAGGACTTGCGGCAGGTTTAGACAAAAATGGAGACTTTATTAACTCCTTACAAAGTCTGGGTTTTGGCTTTATCGAGCTCGGAACTGTTACCCCAAAACCACAAGTTGGCAACCCAAAACCCAGACTTTTTCGAATTCCTGAGGCGGAAGCATTGGTGAACCGCTTGGGCTTTAATAACAAAGGTGTCGATTATTTAATCGACCGAGTAAAAAACTCAAATCGAAATGCAGTAATCGGCATCAATATTGGTAAAAATAAAACTACACCGATTGAAGACGCGCACCACGACTATGAGCACTGCTTACGAAAGGTCTACACCCTCGCCGACTACATAACGATT
>Ga0181557_1004883_pt1 | contig 12384 bp, 14 predicted proteins | sample 011ome_23_FD_148632 | JGI IMG/M metagenome (GOLD analysis project Ga0181557, IMG submission 148632) | Coastal salt marsh microbial communities from the Groves Creek Marsh, Skidaway Island, Georgia - 011506CT metaG (spades assembly) | ecosystem: Environmental > Aquatic > Marine > Intertidal zone... | reverse complement strand
AGATGACTCGGGGGCGGGCCGGACCGTCTCGTACCTGGGGGAGGACAACACCACGGCCCAGAGGCCCTGGCAGATCGTATCTCTGGTGGGCACGGACCAGGATGGTTTGAAGTTGGAGTACGCGGCGAACCTCATCAACCAGGCCACAGGAAATAAGATTGACATCACCCTCCAGTTCGTCCTGAAGACCAAATTGACAATGATTTTGAGGGATGGAACGCAGTTGCAAACGCTCGCGTCGCCCGGCGACGGTGCGACCGCGACCTCCACGGCGGCGACGATGACAATTGATTGGAAGAGTGATACTTATGACTGGGGCTCCGAAGCTCCTCTGATTGGGTCATCATTGGAGGATCCCCAAGGAAGCGAGTTGGGGACTGCCCGTCCCACAACAGATTTCTTCTACGTCGACCCGTCGGACAACAAGATCAAAAGTGGGATTTCTCCGTCGGGGGTCGGTTTCCGTGCGTTCCTTGCGAGCGGCGGAACAAATCGAACTGTGGTGTACGCTTATAGGGCAGACGAGACGAGCGCAACGGCCCTTGCGAATGCCCCGGCCGGTGCGACGCACGCGAGAAAGTGGATGGCGATTGTAGGAACACTTGAGGACCTATTCAACGCCGGCACGGCCGTCACCAGCGAGTTCGTCCTAGAATCTTACGATGATGGATTCGGTGGGTACGGTCAGCCTGGGAATCTATCCATTCCTGGGGGATTCTATAATTTTAAGCGGATTTATGGATATGAAACCTATACGTATAACGGGTCTCGGTTGAGCTATCTCTGGCTAGGACATTATATGAGTCGCAACGATAGCGTATACGGCTATCTGGAGTCCAGCGGAAGCGATTTCGTCATGCGGATGAACCGGCCCATCGACTTTTATGGCGGTAAAAAATATTATGTGCCAATTCTCCACAACGGTTCGCAGACGTACGACTACGCGAGCGGCCTGCCAACGACAATTCTTGTGCCGGTCTACGAAACTTCCTGGGACCCGGTCGAAAGGAATGTCTCCAATGGAACGGGTACGTCCTACGCCGCCGGGCGTATTTTAAAGTGGGCGCTCGTCGATTTCGGGGCGGTCAAGACGAAGATTGCACATGGACAGGTGATCCCCCAATCGGAAGTCGTCGGTTTCGCTTACTCAATTATCGAGAATTTCATTATCCAGGACTTGACGAGCTTTAGGTTGATCGCGAGCGGAACGGATCTGAATAATTGGTCGGGCACTTCGAATTACACAGGGTATAGCCTGGCCGCGCTCGGCCTCGGCACCGTTACGGACAACGATGTGAGGCCATTCGGACAATTCGATTGGATTGTCCAGCCATGGGATGGCTTAAACAATCTCGTCCCTCGATGGGAAACGACGATTACTGCGGCTGCGGCTGCGGCGGCCGGAACGACGGTCGAGGAGGTGGACGTCGACATTACGACGGAATCCCTGAGTAAGCTGCGCCACGAGATCTATTACTATACGATGAATCTCACAAAGATTAATCTGGTTCCGACTGAAAAAAACTATTACTGGGACGATTCGGACGGCGTCGAGCGCTTCGTTGAGGGAACAGCCCCCCACGGCGTTGGCTTCCCGGCGTACCTCCAACAGAACGACGACGGCTCGATCAATTTGCAGAGGTACATTATATATGGCTATAATAGCTCGGCCCCCGACGGACCATCTGATCGCTGGGGTGCCGGTGCGATAACACACGAGCGAAACTGGCTCCTGATCGACGCGACGGGTCTGTCAGTGAGCTTCACCGACATGGTGAATGACTCGGCCGCCCCGGGCACGGGACTCGTTACGGGGGATACCTGGAATATCTCGGTGGATCAGCTGTACAGCGGGGACAATGGAGACGGCGGAACACTGTGTCCCACTGTGGGTGACGTCTACATGGGTGAACTCTTCACGCATCCGTATATTTCCGAGCCGCCATTCAATGCTGTCGTCCCCGAATTCAGGCACGATGGAGAACGTATGTACACGTATGTGGACGCTAAACACTATCTTCAGAATACGTTCGAAAACAGTGCGGCAGATGCCCTTTACGGGTATGTTAAATATGAATCAAATGTACCATATTTGTATATCGGCTTGCCGGACCCATCGACGAGGCGTTTCTATCCCATCTGGCACAACGGCGTAGGCAACGCGACCAAAATGATCGTCAAGGTTGTCACTGATGCTGCTGCTCCCGCGGCGACGCTGTCGACGGGTGAGACTGGCTATATAGTTCCATTCGTGTTTGTAAATCTGGGGGAAGGAGGAAATGGTCTCTCACTTGCAAAGAAGACCCTAACCAATAGCCAGGTATCGAATTACATGTGGGGTTTCGAAACATCTGAGAGTCCTGCAAATGAAGTTATCGGTCCCTGGAGGACTGGCGCGGAGCTCAACGCGATTACGAACTCAACTTCATATGGGACGCAGGGCAGAGATTACAAGGGTATCACGCACGACCCTACATTGAATATAGCCCTCTCAGATGCTTACTTTAAAATAACGGGTTCCACCTACCCGACTGTACGCATCACGACCACCGCCGCCGCTGGATCGGGTTCTCCAGGGTACACGAAAATCCTCATGAATGTCGTATTTGACCGCGAGTAATTGGTGCCATAGATTAGGAAATAGGTACTAAAAATCCATTTGTCACGAAAAACCAAAAAAATCACAAATTTTGTCAAAATGCCACTTCCCCCGGAGATACCAAAATCCTATTGAACGTGATTTTCGACAGGGATGTGTAATTAAATAATTTTTACCAGGAACAAGGCAGACCGCCTTAGAATCTGGCAAAAATTAATTGTATTTTAACGAAAAAGAATTTTATCGACCGTGGTTCTCACGCAAAATAAACGGTGTGCGAGAATTCCCACCAGGAACAAGGCAAACACCGTCCAGTAGAAATTAATGTCGAACTGTCGAGAAACGAAATAGGCCCCCAAGATGGTTCCCACCACGTCCATCACGGCAATGTCAAACAACCTCACGGAGTGAATCCCCTCGCCCGGTTTTCCACCGGAATCCCTGAGACCACAGAACATGTCTTTATACGTATGTGTTATATTATTTTTTTCTTACTAATTATCATATGCAAATCCCAAACGACGTTCGGAGAAGTATCAACAAGAAACTGTTCGGAAATCACGATCCCCACAGAGACATCACCAGGACCAGGGCTTTCAGGAATCTCCCTCTCCATCTTCGTCAGGACATCGTCAATAGGTATGAACGAAAGACGATGCTCACCACCCCCCCGAGTACCCCCCCGCGGAATCGAAGCCCCCCGGGGGCACCGAAGAAGTCGAAGAAGTCGAAGAAGCCGAGGGGGAAGTCAGCGGGCAAGGGCAGGAAGTTAAATTTTTAATATGACCCACTACCAATGGACGTTGTGTTCACCTACGGGAGATTCAATCCCCCCCACCTCGGCCACAAGATGATGATCGAGGAAATCGTCAATAGAGCAAGAAAAACTAAAAAGATTCCCGTGGTCATCGTTTCACACACCCAGGGGAATTCCAGAAACCCCCTCACCATCGACGAAAAATTGAATATACTGAAGCGATGGTTTCCGGCGGTGTACTTCTTGTCCTCCTCCAAGAATCTATCCCTCGCGAAAATTGCAAGAAATTTCACTCCCGATTCCCTGATGGTTCTTGGCGAGAATCGGGCGAACGGATTCAAACATCTATCATTCAAAAAGGTCTCCGTGGGGAGGCCGAACAACACTCCCTCCGCAACGAACGCCCGCAAGGCGGCCACCACCGGAAATAAGGAAATGTTCAGAAGTTTGACGGGATACAACCTGACGAACAATATTCGAAATAAAATACTCAAAGTGCAAACCAAGAAACGAAAGCGTAACTGAACTCAATTTTTACCAGTTTTTTCAAAATCTGGCAATAATTGATTAACTTGTCATATGTCTGGCAAAATTTACAATTGTTTTTTTATTCAACGTTTTTGTTTTTTCGAGGTATCGTTGTCGCTCTGATAGAGTATTATTACGAAATTTCTGTAAATAATTGATTTTATTCTTGAGATTTTTTAAAGATGTGTCGTTTGTTTCTCTGTTCATTTTTGACTTCAGTGATTTGATCGTCTTCTGTAAAATTTTATTATTTTTGTTTTCTAAAAAATTATTATTCCCCATCATTCGCGATCTGTTATGAAGAAACTGTTCAATTCTATAGACTTTGTTATTTTTTCTATTCAAAATAGAATTCTTAAATTTATTCTTCATTAATTTACTTAGGCTTACATTTTTCTTATTGTAAAACAATTCGAGTGGCGCGACTCCCATGTTATCTTTCATGTACGGGTTGGAACCCTTGTTGATGAGAAGGTTTAGAATATTGGAAGATCCCGGTCGTCCACAGTGGGCCAGCCAGTGCAGAGGCGTTCGTCCCATCATGTCTCTCTTATTTGGATCCGCTCCATGCTTGAGAAGCAATTTTGCCACATCAAATCGCCCGCTCATGATCGAAGTGTGTAGGGGAGTTCGTCTATAAGAATCCATCTTGTTTGGAGACACTCCCGCCGCGAGAAGTAGTTCGACAATCCTGACGTTATTTTTATCTACTGCATAAAAAATAGGTAGGTGTCCTGTTCTAGATTGTTTGTCTGGAGACGCTCCCCCCCTGAGAAGACTTCTCACCAATTTTTCATTATCTTCACCAATTGCATAGATGAGGGGTGTATAACCTATGAGGGTGTCGGCTTTGTTCACATTGGCCCCGTGGCTGATTAGCAATTCCGCCAAGTCATTGTAACCATAATCTATTGCCCATATGAGCGGGGTCTTTCCATATTCATCTGCGATGTTAATGTTATATTCTCCACCATTAAGCAACGAGTTCAACTGGTTGAATTTTCTCTTGCGATTTGATCGACTTAGTATGACAGACCTGATATTCTGCATATTATACTAACAACAAAATTATTGATTTAGGGAATACTATTTATCAGTGCCTGGGTGACGACCCCACCGAAAGAAGAATTCGCCGTCCCGGGCATGACTGCCCTCAGGTAGGGGTACAAAAACGTCATCAAAGTATTCTTGTTATTTGTACCATTGATGTTAGCGTTCCTGTGAATACCAGTCTCGTAATACAGCGAGTGCAAAACATAAATTAAATTTTCCCTCGAGAGGAGTCTGAGGGGTCGGACGAGAGCTGAGTTTCTTCCGTACCGCACGTAATACCTTCCGCTGATTCGAATCAGGGTATAAGGGATGTCAGAGTTCTGGTTGTTGTTTTGAAAGTTAAAATTCTGGATGGACCGACCGGAGGAATTTACGGAACTTCCCGCCGGGCTAACATTCCGGGATCTCGCGGAGCGTGAGTTGTAAGACCTATTCACTGAATTCGAGTGAGAAGACATTATTCTTACTTGATAAATTATTTTTTTACTTAGGGAATGATTTGTCGCACCACTGTTTGTTCACGTTACCGAACGGTCCGAACTCGAACAGGAGGTGGGTGAGGGAACCGATCAGAAATATCCTCAGCCACATATTATCGACCAAATAGGCGATGCACAGATAAACCACCATCGCAAACAAACCAATGAAAATACTCTCGCCCAGAACAGATGTGATGGTCCGTTTCATTGATATTATAATTCAAAAAAAATAATTATTTCAAACACCGGGATACTTGAAATATCTCAGTGTTTGATTTTTAATAAATTAGAATCCAAAAAATTATTTGGGTTTCCATGAAATAAACGACGGCAGGAGGAGAACTCCGATCCCGAGGATGACCAGGTCAATCATGAAAACTCTGTTCTTGATGTCGGGACACCAGTTTTTGTACGCCTCAACCTGATGACTGTCCTTCGGCTTTGCCCACCAGTAGAACATTGCCAGATACGTTGGTCCCATGTTTCTCTTGCACTGATACCAGTGATCATAATACGCTAGAAGTATATAGGGGAAGTACAGGAGGCTCAGCAAAATCCATTTATTCCTCTGAGGAAGGAACCAGTACCCACCCGAGAGGATCAATGTGAAAATAATACATTTCCAGTTCACAGCTGGTTCGGATTTGATACACTGTGTGTGATCATGTTTAGTCATGTTATAGTAAATGGGCAAAAAGAAATCAAGTGATGGACACATCGAATTGCCCGCACTCGATGTGGGCGTCGACGTGCTTTCGAGACTTGCTGTGGTAATAGCAGAATACGACTTTCATGTAACCGTTCTGCTCGTATTCATGGTCCCCGTGAAGAATGTCTTTGAGAATCTCGGCAACCTTCTCCGCCCTCTCCTGCATCGAAACACGTCCTCCGTCGTACGCGTCAGGATTCACACGGATTGTATGGACTGGGATGCATTCGCATCCATCAATTGACTGAATCGCTTCGTTCTGATCGCTGATCTTCTTCAGTTCGCACGAAGATTCTCTAGTAGAATGAGAATCCTCGTCGATCTCAACGACCACGGCAACCTTCCCGGGATTGATCCACAGAAGATCTGGACGTCGATTCGAAATGCCTTTACATGAGGAACCGGATGCCATCGTCTTATCCCTGGCGTTGGGTGGATAGCCGAATGCCTCGATGATCGCGTTACCAAAGACAATCTCGATTCTCTCGGGTACGTCTGGATCGCAGGAGGCACAGATTCCAGTTCTCATGCGTTTAGGACCCAGTAGCGCCTGAAGACATATTTTACAAATTCCAGAAGGGATTGTTGTATAGGGGCACTCGATACACCGGCCTTTTCTATTTTGGTGAGGGCAGAGTCCCGACCCTTTACACGTTTTGCAGTATACTCGATACGTTTTGTGTTCGCAGATACCGGCTCCTCCACATTTCATGCAATTAGATTTTTGCACGAGGTGTATGCAAATACTGGCTCCTCCACATTTTTTGCATTTTTTGCGTTCCCTTTCGTGCATGCAGAAACGCCTCCATGTTTGCCCGTCCCATTTGAGGTAGTCTGTGCTATTTTCGATTGGTCTCCTATCACCTTTATTCGGTGGCATATTAATGCACATGGTGAATTGTCTCTAACTTGTTTTTCATGGCGGCGAAGATTTTTCAACATTTCCTGGACCATCTCTTCTGAGAATACACGGAAAAATGCAGAAATCCTTTTCAGCGTCACGCCTTACTCGAGATTGTCTGATCTGAATGTCAATGAGATTCGCGTTGAAGAAGAACCATCCCACTTTACATCTACCAATGGCGACGATCCAATCTCGCTGGTGAAAAGTTCAACAATTTTACTGACATCTCCTTGCCAGCCAAGAGATACACATTGATCCTCTATAAGATCATCTCTATCCTGCATATGATAAAATACCCAATTATCCAATTCATCTGGTATAGCACTCACAGCACATGAGGAACAACAGTAGTAATTTTGCCGAGCGAAGAATTCTCCATTTTTCTTTTTGCGAAGTTCCCTAAATACCCTAGTAATGACAGATCTGTTCTCTTTGTACAAAACCATTTTTCGCTGTTGCAGTAATCTCTCTGCGTCCTGTTCGTTTGTGCTCATGTTTGTATTTGTATTCAATGGTTATTTACCTCTAACTTGTTGAAGCTCGAAGTTTTTTCGAGTTCATTTCAAACATTGGGATACTTGAAATATCTCAATGTTTGATTTTTAATATATTATTAATAGAGTAAAATAATTATCCCTATCATTACGCTAATTGGAAAATGCTAAACCGCCCATTCCACTGGAAATACGCAGAACATTGTAGTTGACTGCGAAGAGGTGGAGGTACTTCGCCACGGCGGAGGTGGAGGTGATGTGCAGCTGTGCGTTGTCGATGCGCGAGAAGTTGCACGTCCCGCTGGGCTGGAGCTCCTCCGGCTTCAGCGCGAAGGAATAGCAACCGATACCGGGGTAGGGGTTACCGGAGTGGTAGTAGAAGGGCTGCACCTGGTTGAAGTACTTCCCGCTGGACGCCTTGAAGCGATCCTGACCGTTGAGCATCAACTTCATCTCGTTGGTCGTACCGGAGAGCACCGTCGCGGAACCGGGGGAACCGGCGGCCTCCGTGAGGCCCTCAGACCACATGAGACCGGTGGAGGCCAGGGACGGGGAACCGCCACCCAGACCACTCTTGGTAGCACCGCTGGTCGTCAGTGTGGGAACGAGCGATGTCGACCCGGCTGGGACGCCCCACTCGGTGGTGAAGTTCCAGAGGGACGTGTCGTTCTGGCCCACGGTGGCGAAGTCGGAGATCGCCCAGACGAGCTCCTTGACGGGGTGATTGAATGACAGACGGAAAGTGCCGCTGCACGAGGTTGTGCCGGCTGTCAGGGTCTCCACACCCGTCATCTGCACCTGCTCAATGAGGTACTCGTGGGACTTCTGTGCAAACCGACGACGCTCCTCGGTATCCAGGAACACGTAGTTACCCCAGATCTTCGTCTGGCCCGCATCGAAGTCATTCGTGAAGTCGCTTCCCAGCGTGATGTCGATGCGACACTCGTGGTACTGCAGACTGATCAGGGGGAGGAAGAGACCGGGGTTACGGTTGAAGAAGAAGAGGAAGGGGAGGAACACGCGCGTGTTCGTGATGGAAGCTGACGTCATGCGGCCGTAGTTGGCCTTCTTTGTCTCGTTGAGGTACAGCTCCGAATACAGACGCCACCACCGCTGGTAGTGCTTGTCGATCCGCTGACCTCCGATTGTCAGTTCGACCTCCTGCACAGCCCGCTCCGCGGCCCAGCTCCAGTCCATACCCGGGCGGGTCGTGACGAGCTCCATGAAGCATTCGCCGATGAGATCACCGTTACGGGCGATCGTCACCGAGATGCGGCCGCCTGAGCTCCAGGAACCGTTGCTGACCTGCTCGATGGTCTCCATGGAGAAGTTGGTATGGCGACGGTAGACCGCCTGGAAGAACGTGACTTTAGGTTGACCAGTGAGATAGACATCCTGTGCGCCGTATGCGACAAGCTGGAGAAGACCACCTGCCATAGTTGAATAGTTGTATGATATGCGGAGAAAAAAAAATTCGCAAGAAAACCTGGGATAAAAAAACTGGGAAAACCTGAGTTGGATCGAGTCGATGTCGGTTGCAACTTGTTTCAGCAGGTCAAATGTCATCGATGTCTAACTCGACGTCCTCCGGGCCGATTCCTGTGGTTTCGTCAAACGTGAAAGATTCCTCGATCTCCTCCTGGGTAATTTCTTCCGAGTCCTCCTCTTTCCCGTGCAAAAATTTGTAATCGATTTCCTGTAATTTCAGTAAGTACTTGATGTCGTCATTATCATAGATGTGGGTTATGTCGAGCTTCGAATCCTGAAACTCCCTGACATCGGCCAGGACCACGTCGTTTACTTTCAGCCACTTTCGCCGATACATCTTCCCCCTCAAGATTCCAATCCTGGCAATATTATCAGAGCACAACAGGGTGAAACGCATATTTCCCAGGACCCTGGTAACCCTCCCGTACAACTGGTAATCCTCTCTGAAGGGGATTTCCTTCATTTATCATGAGGTTTAAAAATTTTTTTTCAGTTTTTTCGTGCATATGATATATGCACCGCGTGGTTTCGAATTTGGATAGTAGGTTTCATGACAAGAGTGCAGTCATGGGGAGGGAATTATCAGATCTCCGCAAGAGGATTAGGGGGTACGAGAGGGAGTTGAATTTTGTTAAGCACGAGGGAAAGAGATACGTGGTGGAGAGCAACGGGATCTTCATCAGGCTTAAACGAAGATTTCCCCGGGAACAAATGACGTTCACCGCCGCCGACCCACCCCCCCGGCACGTGATGTTCTTGATACTATATGCAACTGATGAAATCCCGGGTCCAGACCAGTACGGTTTGTCTGACGAAGAATTATATAAGGAGACTGTCCGGGCGATCCCCAGCGATCCCGAGGAGCCTGTCGAAATCGAAATAGCCTACGGCCAGGAATATATTTCGGATATACGCCAGGACCTGATGCTGACCAGGGCTCGGGTGGATTCAAAAACGAAGAATATCTCCAGGATGGAGTATAGATACAAAAAAATGTTACAAAAGCATATAATAACAATGATTGACACTGTACAAAAAACCACCGAGGGATATGGGCGTAGATAGTATAAGACATGAATACCTACATTCATTTTCACGGTTTCTTTCTTCGGTGGGAGTTGCAGGTAATTCATCAGGATGATTCCATCGAATCCATCGGGTTATTTTCGTCGCGGGAGGCTGCTGAATTTTTTGCCCAGTATAATTTGGACCCCCTGCACATGAACTCCCTGGCCAGGCCTCCCCCCTCCGACCCGAGGGTGGGGTCTATAACTAAATACGACGACATCGTGTGGATGGCCGTGGGTCCCTGTGAGCCGGGTCAGCAACGCGAGGAACTTAAGGGGTTCGCACCCACTGAGTAAATGACTGGAACCATCGCTCGGAGTGGCTATACGGCCGAGAGGTTGTTGGGGCCCAAAAATTTCAGAAAATATTTTAGTAAGGAAATAGATAGAGTTCAAATTCTTAACAAATTAAAGGTAAAAACGGACCTCGTAATTTACTTCCGCGATGGTACGTCATCCAACATCCAGACGAAGAATGGTCTGAACACCAGGGGTCACGCGGTGGACAGACGAAAATTTTCGTACTTCGAGGACTCCACCATGAAGAGGGAGATTGAGTCTGTCTGTCTCCGGGGCTGTCCGGAGGGGAGGGGGTCCGTTGATATTTCGCGGAGGGACGTGGTGGTCTACCTGAGGGATGCATTCGTGGGCCAGGATGAGGTGTACCGCCCCGAGTGGATGGTTCACACCGTCGAGGGGGACATCCGGAGCATGACCCGGATGGATGAATTTTTCGATAGAATCGTGGAGGGATTGTACGAAAAACCCGTTTCTAAAAGAACATGCATATGGCTGAGCGACTCCCTCTACATCCAGAGGAAGGGAAGTCGGCGGGATAGGCGTTCTGACGATCTGCAGTTGAAGTGGAGATACAGGTATCACTAGTTGAATTTGGTGGAATCCAGAACAATTCCCCTGCTCGCCCTGTATTGTGAAATTCTAATGGCCACGGCAGAAATTAGGATGAAGATTAATATTAGGATGGGTACGGGGGGCATGTGTTTCCGTTGTAATATCTGATGATTAAAAATATAAAATACCAGTATAGATACGGGTCATGACGAAGACCCTAAAGTTGAAAAAGTGGGATCCGGAATCGATTCCCGATGACAAGACGCTGCTGGTGATCGGAAAGAGGGGAAGTGGTAAGTCCACATTCATCGCGGATGTTCTTCACGCAAAGAAGGATAAAATTGGTTCGGCCGTCGTGATATCTGGAACCGAGGAGTCGAACGGTTTTTATTCTCGTTTCATTCCGGGTGTTTTTATTCATCACGAGTACGATTCTTCCATACTGTCCAATATATTTGATCGTCAGAGGGCCATGATAAAACAGAATAATGTACAGCCCGTCCTGTTAATCCTGGACGACTGCATGTATGACAAAAGTTTCTTCAAGGATCCACTCTTTCGAAATCTCATGTTGAACGGTCGTCACTATAAATTGTTTACCATAATATCCACCCCAGTACGCGCTGGACGTCCCCCCTTCGCCAGGAGCAATTTCGACTACTGCATTGTGTACAGGGACCCCATAAAGAGCAACCGGGAGAGACTCTACCGACAATTTTTTGGAATATTTCCCTCGATGGCCGAATTCAACGACGTGTACGACGCGTGTTCTGAGAATTTCGAGTGTCTGGTTCTGGACCAGACATCAAGATCAAATGCCATATCAGATTGTATATTCTGGTATCGGGCCAAGTTGAGGAGTCACTTCAAGTTTGGTTCTCCCTCCTTCTGGAGGGCTGCACAACAGATGATGCAGATGTCCAAGAAGAGGAAAGGCCCCCCCGAGGGTGCATCCAAGAAGAGTCAAAAAAGTACAATAATAAAAAAACTACTTTAGTTTAAGATGCAGTTGTTGTCGTACGGTGTCGAGGATTTATATCTGACTGGCGATCCCAAGATGACATACTTTGTGAAGAAAATTGAAAAATTTCACCCATTCATGATTGATGTGGTTGAAATTCCAGTGTCGGCGCCGGAGGGTCTGAATAAGGGGGGGAGGGAGTACGTGTGTCACATTCCCCAGGGGGCGGCCGACATGATCATAGATTCGCACCTGGTTCTGAGGTGGGAGAATTGCGTTAAATTTTTACCAAATGATTCAATTCACGGCGTCATCGATTACGTTGAATTGAATGCGGGGGGTCAGACCATATCGAGGTGGACGGGTGATTTCCTGACCCAGTGGGAGGAGATAACGAACGAGCCCAAATCTCATTCCGTGAACGACTACCTCTCTGGGAAGTCACTGAGTTACGACGGTGGCTCGACCGACTCCATACGCAGGGGGGGAGAAT
>Ga0181557_1004879_pt1 | contig 12388 bp, 10 predicted proteins | sample 011ome_23_FD_148632 | JGI IMG/M metagenome (GOLD analysis project Ga0181557, IMG submission 148632) | Coastal salt marsh microbial communities from the Groves Creek Marsh, Skidaway Island, Georgia - 011506CT metaG (spades assembly) | ecosystem: Environmental > Aquatic > Marine > Intertidal zone... | reverse complement strand
TCCTGTCGGGTTCCCGGGGGAATTGAGCCAAATGAGCTTCGTGCCCTCTGGCCAGTCAGTCGGGTCATCGGATGCCACCACACGGGCTCCCACGACGTGAGCTCCAATCGCGTACGTCGGATAGGCGATTTCTGGAATGACCACCACATCGTTAGATCGGACGCCCAGCAGAGTCGGGAGCAGTCCCACCATCTCCTTCGAGCCAATCGAGGGCATGACCTCCAAAGCGGTCAAGGGACCCGTATTGCGCCGACGCTCCCACCACGCCGCCATCGCTGCTCTCAACTCAAGAGTGCCAGCCGTAAGCGGGTAGGAGGGCGCCTGAGCGGCATTCGTCAGGGCTTCCGTGGCGACCACAGGCGCAGGGTCAATCGGCGAACCCACGGATAGATCAATGAAACCCCCTGGGTGTTCTGAGGCGCGCTGACGCTGAGAGTCGAGTGAATCCCACGGAAAATCGGGGAGCGTGAGGCTCACCGGAGGCTAGTTCTGTGGGGGTAAAGCTGAGACGACGGCGTGATCCTTGTGGATGACGCCGACTTTGGCCGCTCCACCGGGTGACCCCACCTCCACAAAGAACTCGACGTTCGCCGTGTAATACTCCGACCACTGCTCTGGCAGATCGTCCTCGTAGTAAATAGCTTCAACCGGGCACACAGGTTCGCAGGCTCCACAATCCACGCACTCATCCGGGTGGATGTAGAGCATGCGGTCGCCCTCATAAATGCAATCAACCGGGCATTCATCAATGCAGGCGCGGTCTTTGACATCGACACAGGGAAGAGCGATTACGTAGGTCACGGCTGGTGGGTCCTCTCGGAGCTTTCTACTTACCTATCGTAACGGGTCGTTCTGGGCGGAAACCGTGGCCACGCGATTGCTACCACCACCAAGAGCGTGGTTCCTCCAAGAAGAACCAAACCTGCTGTGTCGGCGATGATGAGCACTGATCCATTACCATCGACCCCCGCCAGCATGATGAGCGCTCCCACAATGCCGACACTCGCCCAGACAATCGCGTAGCGCTCAAGAAACAGTGTCCTGACCCCGGTAACCGCCAAGGTCACCAAGACCAGTGCCACAGTAAGCCCCCACGGAAAAAGAACCTTGTGATAGAGGCCTGCAAAGGTCCCCACAACAACACCAAAGGCAAAGGTACCGACTGAGCTGGAAGCCTTCCAGAATAAACGAGAATCCGGCACAGGAGAGAACATAATCCAAAGAGTATTGCCACCGGTAAAGATGGTGCGAATCCACTGTTCCGGCGGAGTCGGCGAAACAACTCACCTGGCAGATACCCCGTCATCGAAGTAACCAGAGGTGAAGTTCTCCACTCCCACACAGTCGCTTGGCATTCGTTCGCGTACCCGATCCAAGAATAACGACCGTGGAGCTCGGTTGGAGAGGAAGAGCCTCACAAGATACCGTTAGAGGGACAAGTTCCAACGAGTTGAGCGGTGCGTGATGGAGCACGATGTTGGGTATCCCCTAGTCCCCAAGGTTGATGTGTCGACGGCGCACGCTTTTAGTTCCGCTGAAGCGCTTTCCGCCTACCATCGCAAACCAAGGTTAGGGTTGCGCTACAGTCGCGATGGTTCCGAGGCCAGCCAGGCACTTGAGTCATATCTTGAGGCGATGTATCCAGGTTTTCGCGCTCTCACATTCAATTCTGGCATGGCTGCAATAACGACCGCCATGAGCGCGTTCTCAACCAGCACCAAGAAACTTTTTGTCCAACAGGAGACGTACAGAAAGAATCGCTTCCTTGCAAAAAATCTCTATCCCAGTCTGTGGAAATTGGTCGAAACGATTGACGCCTTCGAGATTCCAACTACTCATGGGCTGAAAAACCAGAGTTTCTTCCTTGAAGCTCCAAGTAATCCACACCTCAGAATTCCGCTCGTGGCTGACATCAAAAAGCATGCAGGAAATGACGGGATGGTATTTGTCGACGCAACCCTTGCGGGCATTGGAAATGAACAACCTTTGCTTTTGGACAATTCGGACGTCATCATCCACTCTCTAACGAAATACGCGAATGGATACAACGACAGCTTCGGAGGATTGGTCTTGGTTCGGGAAAATCTCATCGATGAGCTCTGGGAATATCGGTCAGCATTTGGAACAATTTTGAATCCACGCGACGCATCGAATATCCACACCCACTTAAAGTCCTACAGAATTAGGTTTGACAGGCAAGTTAGCAACACCATGGCTGTCCTCGAGGTGCTGAACAGGATGAAAATTGAAGGTCAAATTCTGAAATTGTTTTACCCAGGTTCTGGAGAAAACGCTGACCAGAAAGAAATTGCCCCCTCGTTTCTGAAATCTCTAGGCGCGGTAATATCCCTGGTTCCACAAGCGTCTCTGGCAGAAATGCAAGAGCGAATTGCCGAGCTCAAGGTTCTTAAGATGGCCCCATCGTTCGGGTCAATCGACTCGCTGTTTGAATTTCCGAGAACGATGAGCTTGGCAAGTCTTTCGGATGACGAAGTTGGAAGCATTGGAATAGCTAGCAACTTGATTCGCGTAGCTGTCGGCATTGAGGAGCCGGACAACATCATTGCAGACGTTCTTAGACTTGCGACAGGTCTCGCAAGACCGTAGGTTTCAGTGGTTCGACATGAGTTGTCTTGGGGCAAGAAAGGTGCTGTCACATGAAGTTGGAATTGGGGAGAGAAGACCTTCACAACGCGACGATTTGGACCCTATTCTCGAGCAATTTAGGGAACAAATCCTACGTAATTGAGTCCGAGGGCGAGGCCTTCGTAATCGATCCAAATAGGCTCATCGACCCTATTCTCGACCTCACGCAATCGAGGAAGCTCCGGGTGAAAGGTGTCGTTGACACCCATGTCCACAATGATTATGTTTCAGGCGCTCTTGCCCTTGCGAACGAACTGGATACTGATTACCTCTTGCCGAATGTGGCAGGGCTGGACTTTCATTGCAAACACTACCGTGAAGGGGAAAAGTTAGAGTTTGGGGCCATGGAATTGTCTCCCGTTGAAACACCAGGCCATACATGGGAGCACCACTCTTTCATTTTGGGTGGCGTGGACCGAGGCTCCTCCAAGAAGGTAGCCGCCTTTACAGGAGGATCATGGTTGGCTGGGGGAGCAGGTCGAACAGACTTGGTAAGCCCGGCTGACGCCCCCAAGCTTGCTTCGGCTCAATGGAAATCTATCCACCAGTTAAGTGAAATGTTGTCACCCAACACTAGAATCATGCCCACACACGGCAGTGGTTCATACTGCCTGGAGAGCGATGTTGTTCCAACAGATTCCCCAACGGTTGCCTCTGAACTAGAGGTCAATCCGGTTCTACGGCTCACACTCGACGAATGGACTGAGACTGTTGGGAAGAACTCTCGTCCTATTCCAGGTTACTTCCCTCTGATGGCCCCCGCCAATCGCAAAGGGCCCGCGAGATTTTCGGCTCGTTTGCCTGACCCAATCAGCTTCGAAGCACTAGTCGAACTGGCGCGAGGCACCAATTGCACAGTGGTCGACATCAGGGACTCCCATCGTGCGTTGGATAACCCTATTCAAGGTGCACTTCGGCTGAATTCTTCAGCACCAGTCTTCACAACCTGGTTCGGATGGCTTGTCCCCCGTGGTACGCCCGTTTACTTTGCTTCAGACGACTCGGAGCGAGTGTTGGAGGCCGTAGAGGACCTGTCGCAGATTGGTCAGGAAGAAATTGCTGGGTATTGCATTGTTCCCCAAGACTGGTCACGGGAAACAGCATTTGCGGTCCGTGATGTTCTTCCTGCCGAACTGTTCTCGAACACCGGTCGTAAGAACGTGATTGTCGATCTTCGTCACCCGAACGAGCGAAAAGCGGGGCACATACGGGGGTCAGTGGGGCTTCCTCTGGAGAATCTCCGAAATAGTTCGTTGGGATTCGATGATTTCCCGCTCCTGCTTCACTGCAGCGGCGGATTCAGAGCCGCGACAGCGACAACATTTTTTGAAGGGAGCTTGCCAGAAGCCTCGGTTGAAGTTCTCCTTGGCTCGTTTACGCTTGATGCTGTCGGTCCCGAGAATGTTTGTTTCAGGGCAGACTGCCGGGAGGGTTGCCATGGAGCAGGAGAAGACTAGAGGAAAAGGGCCATCAGCTGTCGAATCGGATTTCACGGTCGCAGACCTAATCGTTGAAACTCTATTGGAATGCGATCCAGGGCTCCACGTCTTCTGCCTTGCTGGTGGACCGATTGGCCCACTTATCGATGCATTCTGCCGGCGGCAGGTAAACATCACTTTTCTGGCACACGAGCAGGCCTGCGCGATGGCTTGCGATGGATTCGCCAGAAGCTCAGGGAGATTAGGCATCACTCTCGTAACCAATGGGCCAGGCGTAACGAACACTCTGACTGGAGTGGCTGGTGCATACCTAGACTCGATACCGATGGTCGTAATCTCAGGGGGAGTGGCTCAACAGCATAGGACTGGCGGATCAAACGGACGCGAACTCCGTCAGCTTGGGGTTCAAGATATTGCAACTGAAAGTTTTGTGACACCAATGGTGAAGAGCTTCACCTACCTCAATTCTGCAACTCGAATCAAGAAAGAGGTTGTTAGCTCGTTCAATCTTGCGTTGGCTCCACGTCAAGGCCCTACTTGGATTGAGGTCCCGATTGACGTGCAAAACACGAGAACTCAAGAACAAGAAGCAGTTTCATTTTTTGCAACCGGGACAAGTAAAGGGTCAACGGTGTCGCACGAGAGAGATAAATCTGTGGGACAAGTAATTGCTCTTCTCCAGTCGGCGAAAAAACCTCTTGCCATAGTTGGAGGTGGGTTCCGATCTGGTGCTTCCGATCCTCGTTTCCGGCAAATTCTTGAGACGCTTCGAGTACCGTGCATCGCTACGTGGGCGGGCATGGACTTTTTCTCATGGGAGGAACCGGGTTACATCGGCAACTTCGGGATTCTTGGCGAAAGAGCTCCGAACGTGCTTCTGGAAGAAGCAGATTTGGTTCTGATTTTAGGGTCCAGGCTTTCAGTGCCTTCGACAGGTTACAACACCGATCGATTTGCCCCCGAAGCGACAAGGGTAGTCGTCGACATTGACGAAGAAGAGCTTCGAAAGAACACGTCCCTCTCGGATTTCGGGGTGCTGGAGGACTTGCGAGAATTCGTCCCAAAACTGCTAGATGCAGCGCTTGAGACAAACTTGCCTTCATATAAGGATTGGGAAGATCACTGCAAGCGCCTCAAGAAAGATCTCAACATTGCCAGTGAATCGTTCTCCGACGAACCAGGTGCAATCGATGCGTACCAGTTTTCAGCAGCGCTCTCACTAGCACTAGATAAAGACAACTATGCACTTTGTGTTGACATGGGCACAGCGTGTACCGCGTTGGTGCAATCGTTTCGACACAATCAACTGGGGAAGCTCATCAGGGCTCATGGCCTTTCCGCGATGGGTTATGCCGTTCCCGCTTCAATTGGTGCGGCAAGAAGCATTCCTGCGCCCAGCCGTGTAATTGCGATTGCGGGAGATGGGGCTATGCAACTCAACATCCAGGAGCTGCAGGTGATCGCGGATCAATCCCTTCCCGTCAAAATCTTTTGCCTGAACTCAGATGGATACCGAGCAATAGAGATCATGCAAGACAACATGTTCTCGGGACGTCGGTATGGAAGCGACGTTGATAGTGGGGTACCAAGTCCCAATTTTGCTGCTGTCGCAGAGGCGTTCGGAATCACCACATCGAGCCCGCGCTCACTAGCGGAGCTTGAGCTGCTCCTCCGGAGCGACCTTTTCCACAATGACAACCCGTTGTTCGTGAATATACAAGTACCGAGTAGTCAGCGTCACAGGCCCAGAGTAGTTAATCGACGCAACCAGGATGGTGAAATAGTGTCACCCGGCCTAAGTGAAATGTGGCCAAGCCTTGACAAGAAAGATTCCGTAATCCTGGGCCAGCCTTGACCAGGTCGGCATTGATGGCTCGGGAATGACTCTTGACGCTCAAGTTTTCGAAGCTCATTTTTCGGGAAGCAGAAACCCTACCCTGAGTGAAGTGGGAAACATTCGATTCAGGCTCTAAGCGTCAAGTCGAAACATCCAATCACTTGGATCGGGAACGCGACCGTATTGAATGTCAATGAGTTGTGAACGCAAAGCCATCGTTACCTCACCGGGAGGGGCATCAGCAGAACCAATGGTGAAGTCCGGGGCTTTCAACTGACCAATGGGAACAACCGTGGCAGCAGTTCCACACGCAAACGCTTCCACGATGTCTCCTGATTCAAAGCCCACACGCCATTCATCAATGGTGACGGGGCGTCGCTCGATTATGTGACCAGCATCTTCTGCGAGCTGCAAGACAGAATCTCTAGTGATGCCCTGGAGAATCGTCTCGCTGTGCGGAGTGACCAGCGTTCCATCTTTATAGACCAGGACCACGTTCATCCCGCCTAGCTCCTCCAGGTAACGTCCTTCCTCGGAGTCCAGGAACATAACCTGCTTGCAGTCGTTCTCAGCAGCCTCAGTCTGGGCAACCAGGGAAGCCGCGTAATTGCCTCCGGCCTTCGCGGCACCAGTTCCGCCCTTACCTGCACGGGAATAACGCGTGGAGAGCCAGATCGATACGGGGCTCACCGTGTCACCAAAGTAGGGGCCTACAGGAGAGGCAATAATGCAGAAGGCAACCTTATTTGCTGGCCTCACCCCCAGAAATGCCTCTTTGGCAAACATGAAGGGTCGAATGTAGAGAGACGTTTCGGGAGCGCTCGGAACCCACGCACCATCCACGGCGATGAGCTCTTTCAGCGCTTGAAGGAAATACTCCACCGGAAGCACTGGCAACGCCATGCGCTTCGCGGATCGCTGCAGTCGAAGGGCATTTTGGTCAGGCCTGAAGGTCCAGATGGAGCCGTCTTGATGACGGTAAGCCTTCATGCCTTCGAAGATCTCTTGGCCGTAATGCAGGACGGAGGCAGCAGGATCAAGGTGAATCGGTCCGTATGGCTGAACGCGGGGACGATGCCAGCCGCCCTTCTCTGACCAGCAAATATCGACCATGTGGTCGGTAAACACTGTGCCAAAGACGGGATTGTCTAAGACAGCCTGACGCTCTTCGTCCGAAAGAGGAGCAGGATTTGGGGTGACCTGAAACTGAAGATCCGGAGTAGCGATAGGGAGGGCCGCGGGAACCACCAAAGTCTTTGCCTCTCGTGCTCGGGGAGTTGACCCCAAGCCTAACTCGAATGTGAGTCGCTCGATGCAAGGATCATCAAAGGCTTCGTTTGGTGAACCTCGAAACTAAGTTTGTGAGAATTCAGGACTACTTGCTTTCTCATTACGACCATGCTGTTCATTCTCTGCGAGAAGAGTTCGAAGTCTTCGTTTCCCAAATCGCAGCAGACAACAATGCGAGCTAACTCATCGAGAAGGACGAGAAAGAAATTCCTCTACTTCAGCCACCATTCTCTCCCGCGAAAGCCCACCCACGGGGACAAGGGACATAGATATCGCCTCAAAACCCTCTATGCGATTTGTCCAGCCCAGCACAGTCTCGGCCTTACTTGAATCAAGCGCAAGGTACTCCTCCTCGGCAAACTGACATCCCGAATTATCCTGAATCCTCAGAGCAATGCCAAATGCTTCTGCTGAGATCTCGGCAACTTGCCTCACGGACAGAGAGGCATGCCGCTCCGGACCAAAATTCCAAGCTCCTTGCTCGTTTGAATCGTGAACTGCACCTAGGAGTGTTAGATATCCCCAGAGGCAGTCCAACACATGTTGCCATGGCCGTATTGCTTCCGGGTAGCGCAACACAAGTGATTCGTCTGCCTCTATTGCTCGGACAATGTCTGGAATCAATCTTTCGTTCGACACATCACCCGCTCCGATCACATTGCCCGCTCGAGCTATTGCCCCAGGTTTGGCACCTTCCCGCGACAAAAACTCTTGGGTGAGGATGTCCGCCATGGCCTTCGATGCGCTGTAAGGGTCTCTACCGCCAAGAGGGTCTGTCTCGACGTATGGGCGATTGAGACCCTGGTCTAGGTAAACCTTGTCGGTTGTGACGATCAACTGAGCCCGCACCGAATCTGTCTGGTCGACTGCCTCCAGGATATTTAGAGTTCCAAGAACGTTTGTCTCGTATGTGTAGCGCGGGTTTCGATATCCCTCTCGCACAAGAGCCTGGGCTGCCATATGAATTACAAAATCTGGTCGGGCCTGTGCAATCGCCTCGACTGCCTCAGCCCTGTTCCTAATGTCGACACGGAAATCATGGACAAGGTCGCTGTTGAGGTTGGTCCTGTCAAAGATGCTTCCAGGAAGTGGGTCTAGAGCGAGACCAGAAACGTTATGACCTTGAGCCCTGAGGAGAAAAATCAGCCAGGCACCCTTAAACCCAGTATGACCGGTAATCAGATAGTGAGCCATGCCTACCCTTTGCTTCTCACGAACCCACTAATGGTGTCAACGACAAACTGAAGCATAGGTTGTGTCAGTCCTGGGTAAACACCCACCCAGAAGGTTCTCTCGGTCACAATGTCGGTGTTCGTGAGATCCCCTACCACCCTAAAGTCCGCATTCCGATAGGCGGGCTGACGCGTGAGGTTTCCGCCGAACAGCAAGCGAGTGCCGATCCTTCGCTCATCAAGGTGCTGGATGAGCTCAGAGCGAGAGAATTTAACACCTTCTTCAAGGGTTATCGGGAAACCAAACCACGACGGCTCAGAATTCTCCGTGGCGCGCGGGAGAATGAGGCCAGACACACTGCTGAGACCAGCATAAAGAAATTTAAAATTTTCATTCCGCCGCCAGATGAACTCGGGTAATTTTTGCAACTGAGAAACCCCCAACGCTGCCTGCATGTCGGTCGCTTTGAGGTTGTATCCGATGTGACTGTAGATGTACTTGTGGTCATACCCCTTCGGCAGGTCGCCTAACTGCCATTCAAATCGCTTTTTGCAGGTGTTGTCCTTTCCGGTTTCGCAATAGCAATCTCTGCCCCAGTCTCTGAAGGACTCAACCTGTTTTCTGACCAAAGGCGAATTGACGAAAACAGCCCCACCTTCACCAGTAGTGATGTGGTGAGCCGGATAGAAACTTACTGTTGCCGTGTCTCCAAAGCTCCCTGTCTTTTTGCCGCGGTAGGTCGCCCCCAAAGCATCACACGAGTCCTCGACGAGCCATAAGCCATGCTTCTCCTTCAGCTCTATCACTGTGTCAAGATCAAACGGATTTCCCAACGTATGCGCCATCATGATGCCTTTGGTTTTCGGCGATACCGCTTCGCGCAACCGCTCCCCAACAGCGTCATAGGTACCCAGCTCAATGTCCACAAGAACCGGTCGAAGGCCGTTTTGAATAATAGGATTCACAGTCGTGGGGAAACCTGCAGCCACGGTAAGAATCTCGTCTCCTGGCTGAAGTGCTCTCTTTCCCAACTTCGGACTTGTGAGCGCACTCAGCGCGACGAGATTCGCACTAGATCCGCTGTTGACGAAGACCGAATTTCGCACTCCTACAAATTTGGCAAGCTCTTGCTCGAAAGTCTTGTGAAAACGACCAGAAGTAAGCCAACCGTCGAGACAAGAATCAACAAGATTGGCGAAGTCTGCTGGATCCAATACTTTCCCAGAGACAGGTACGGCTGAATCACCCGGAATAAATGGCCCGACGTTATCGGCGCTTGCCGCACCAAATTCGAGAGTCAGTTCTAGAATTCGCGAGCGCAGATTCTCAAGATTGGTCAACCAGCTAGCCCTTCGTCTTGAGAACCAGTCTAAGCGATGAGCAGAATTCAAGTCGCGCAAAGGTATGGTGTCCTTATGAAAGTAGCGCTGCTAGCCGGTGGCTTAGGGACCCGAATGCGGGAAGAAACTGAGTTCAAGCCAAAACCGATGGTTGAGGTTGGTGGTAAACCCGTGTTGTGGCATATTATGAAGAATTTTGCGCATCATGGCTACACAGATTTCGTTATCTTGGCAGGCTACAAAGCTTCGGATATAAAGCAGTATTTCCACGGCTACCTCCTGAGCAATCAGGACTTCACTGTCTCTCTGAGGGACCCCTCGTCCATTCGCTACCACGGCAAAAACAACGAAGCTGACTGGACAGTAACCGTCGTCGATACGGGTTTAGATACACCCACCGGTGGCCGCCTCTTCAAAGCTCGTCGCTACCTCGAGGATTCAACCTTCATCTGCACCTACGGTGATGGCCTTGCCTCGGTCGACGTATCGAAACTAGTGGAGCTGCATTCAAAGGAAGCAACCACGGCGACTGTTACGGTCACCCAACCGTTCAGTCGTTTTGGCGTGGTTGAGACTTCAGGTTCAGCTGTCTTAAGTTTTCGCGAGAAACCACAGATTGAAAGCTCTGTGAGCATTGGATATTTTGTATTTGAACCGTCAATCTTCAATTATCTCTCGGAAGATTCAATTCTTGAAAACGCACCTTTGGACGCCCTAGCGCAGCGTGGAGAAATTAGCGCATTTCATCATTCTGGATTCTGGCAACCGCTTGACACTTACCGTGAGTACCAAGCTTTCAACAAAATGTGGGCGTCAGGTAATGCGCCGTGGCAAACCTGGTCAGACGCATGAACTATCGACGGCGAAGAGCGTGGATCACATTGGCAATTTGTTCTTCAACACTCATTGCAACGAGATTAGCTTCTCGAATACCCTGTTCCCATGACTTGTTGTCAGAGGAGTAGTCGTCCGGATCTTGAGAGCCCCGGGCAGGATGCTCAAGAATTACCTTCGCACCAGGAATTTGTTTAGCTACTTTCTGGGCGATTTGAACCATCTCGAATTTCTCGCCTCCACTGTCCAGCAGAGAGTGAGAATGTCTATGAGCCAAGTGCAGCCCCACTGCCAACAATTCTTCAACAGCGCAGTAGCGCCGATACACCATCCGGTTGGCGCTTACCCTTATGTTTCGGCTGTTTATGCCTTGCCTGATGAATGATGAGAAAGCGTATTGATCGGGCTCTCTTACAAATCCTCCACTCACGCTCCAAGCTCGAAGGATACCCAAATTCGCGCGTGAAGATCTCAGAGCATCCCTAAGTGCAAGCTCGATCTTTCTTTTTCCTTCACCGTACGGATCGAGCTCCGGCTGGACTGCTGCCCCGCTTGAAATCGTCAGAACGGTCTTGACACTTCTTAACGTGGCAGCCCGCACTATGCGCTCGGCCAAGACTTCATTTCGAGCGCGGTACTCTGAAACTCCGAGCTCCGATATCCAATTCCGCGTCAAGTAAGCGAAATCTAGAACTAAGTCCGGTGAGAACCTTTCCACTTCTCGCTCGTTCCACTCATGCACACTAAGAGTCTTTTCTCCCACCTGCACTTCCCCTGGGCGTGAGCCCACAAGGTAAAAAGTGGCACTCGAGGGGAACGACAGTTCGAGCGCTGTCCTGCCGAACCAACCTGTAGGCCCTAAGACCAAGATCCTTGAGTAATTCAGCATTGTCCGCTGCCAGGTAACAATCGCGTGAGGAGATACTTTGACGGCATTCATGTGCCTGCTGCCCCCCGCTTCACTTTGCCTCACCACACACACTTAGGCTGGTTGGGCGTTTAGTTATGTGGTCAACCTTCATCAGTGGATCAAGCCCACTGGAGCCAACCGGGTTCTCTCTACGAGGCTTTGTCATTCGCGAATTCTCTGCGCCGCTGCCGGCACCAATCCGTTGGATATTTTGCTACCAACCTCGAGTTACCGCGTTCCTTATTTCGGAACCAATCTCCGAGGTACTTCGAGGTTTCCCTGCCTGCGCTCGCGCGGCAACATCCTGTGTCACCGCGTGGACAATCCTGCTAGCCAACTCAGGAAAACCTCGGTTCTCCAGCAATAACGCAGCAGACATGATGGCCGCAGTGGGATCTGCTGTGCCTGTCCCTGCGATGTCAGGCGCTGAGCCGTGTACTGGTTCAAACATGCTGGGGAACGAGCCACTCGGGTTGAGGTTCGCAGATGCCGCCGTCCCAATGCCACCACCTACCGCACCCGCCAGATCCGTGATGATGTCACCAAAGAGGTTGTCGGTGACGATGACATCAAATCTTGAGGGATCGGTGACCATGAAAATTGTTGTGGCGTCAATGTGGAGATAGTCGACCTCGACAGCGGGATAGTCAGCCTGGACCTCTCGAACGATTCGAGACCACAAGCTCCCCGCATGCACGAGCACATTGGTCTTGTGGACGAGGGTCAGTTTCTTGCGCCTGCTCATTGCTGTGTCGAAGGCAAAACGAACGACCCTCTCGACACCGTAGGCAGTGTTCACCGACACTTCCGTGGCAATTTCCTCCGGTTTTCCGGTGCGCAGTGAACCACCGTTGCCCACATAGGGACCCTCAGTGCCTTCTCTCACGACAACAAAATCGATGACGCCAGGGTTTGACAG
>Ga0181557_1004874_pt1 | contig 12390 bp, 10 predicted proteins | sample 011ome_23_FD_148632 | JGI IMG/M metagenome (GOLD analysis project Ga0181557, IMG submission 148632) | Coastal salt marsh microbial communities from the Groves Creek Marsh, Skidaway Island, Georgia - 011506CT metaG (spades assembly) | ecosystem: Environmental > Aquatic > Marine > Intertidal zone... | reverse complement strand
ATTTAAACTGTGAGCCGACCCCTCTGGGGTATAGCCAACCGCAGCAAAATAAGTCCATCCTGCCCCACTGGTATTGTAAACATAGCCATTTCCAGACCATTTGGTTAACAAATAAGAGGAGGACCAACCTTTATCATTCACCCCAGTATTGTAGGCTCCAGTAGTTTTAATATATCCGTCGTTTCCAATCATTTGAGTTAAGGATCCTCCCTCTTGTTTTTCCGCACTTTTAGTAAAGATCGATACGGTTCCTCCTACAGAAGGAACGGCAAGTTTGGATGCTCCAAGTCCTCTTTGAACTTGGATTCCCGAAGCAACATCTGTCAGACCTTGCCAGTTAGACCAATAAACCCATCCGTTTTCCATATCGTTAACAGGCTGTCCGTTGATCAAAAAAGAGGTGTTTCTTTGATCAAAACCACGCAAGGAAATTCTACTGTCTCCATAACCTCCTCCTTGCTTGGTGGCATAAACTCCAGGAGTTTTATTCATGATTTCAGGAAATTCTTGATTTCCCACTTTCAAAAGCACCTCTTGTGCAGAAATTTGACTCACTGCGATCGGTGTTTCCCTCTCTTTAGCAATATCAATAACCCTAGAAGAGACAACTACTTCTTCAAGAAATTGAAAGGTTGCTAAACTGTCTGTTTTTTGTTCATTGGTCTCTTGTGAAAAAGCTAGGCTAGAGCTGAGAGCAATGAAAGATACTAGCATTTTTTTCATTTTGTTTTTTTAACAAGTTATTTACCGTAAAGATAAACTCCTCTTTTTTTTAAAGTTTAACTAAACTTAAAAAGTGATTAACCTTTTTTTAAAATATTGATAACAAATCCAGAAAATGAGTGTTTAAATCTTGGAAAGTAATTTTGAAGTAGAAGGGTCGTGAGGATGGTTTTGTTTTCCTTGGATATCGTCCAGTACTTTGTTTGCCAACTGTTTACCAAGTTCTACACCCCATTGGTCATAGCTGTAGATATTCCAAAGGACGCCTTGCACAAAAATTTTATGTTCGTACATCGCGATCAATGCACCTAAAGATGCAGGTGTAAGCTGATCTATAAGCAAGGTATTGGTAGGTTTATTTCCTTCAAAGACTCTGAAAGGAGTGAGTTGCTCTTGTTCGGCTTTGTCCATTCCGCTAGAGTCCAATTCTTTTTGAACTTCGGCTAGGGTTTTACCGTTCATCAAAGCTTCTGTTTGAGCAATAAAATTGGAGAGTAACTTATTTTGGTGATCGGTATTTCCTTTCAATGATTTTTTAAAGGCGATAAAATCTGCTGGAATCAGCTTGGTCCCTTGATGGATCAGTTGAAAGAAGGCGTGCTGGGCGTTGGTTCCAGAAGCTCCCCAGATGATTGTTCCTGTTTGATAGTCCACAGGGTTGCCGTCCCTACCGATGCTTTTACCGTTGCTCTCCATGATTCCTTGCTGGAGATAGGCAGGGAGATTTCTCAAATACTGGGTGTAGGGAACAATGACTTCACTTTCCGCCCCCCAAAAATTATTGTACCAGATACTGAGAAGGGAAAGTATTACGGGGATGTTTTTCTCAAAAGGCGTTTCTCGGAAATGCAAATCCATCTTTCCCGCTCCCTCCAAAAGTCCTTTAAAGTGTTCAGGGCCTACAGCCAAACAAATACTCAAACCTACGGTGCTCCACAAGGAAAAGCGTCCGCCTACCCAATCGTTCATAGGGAAGGTGTTTTCTGGAGCAATACCAAAAGCGGCAGTTTTTTCAGTATTGGTCGAGACCGCTACAAAATGTTTACTTACAGCAGTTTCTGGGGCATTTTTTAAAAACCAAGCGCGGATACTTTGGGCATTGCTCAGGGTTTCTTGAGTGGTAAAGGTTTTGGATACAATTACAAAAAGAGTGGTTTCAGGATTCAATCCTTTTAAAACTTCTTCGTGGTGGTCTCCTTCTACATTGGAAACAAAACGGACGTCCAAATGATTTTCATAATGAGCAAGGGCCTCCACGACCATTGCGGGACCCAAATCAGAACCCCCGATTCCGATATTGACCACATGGCTTATGGCTTTTCCTGTATAGCCTTTCCAAGTGCCTGAGATTACTTTTTCACAAAAGGTATACATCTTTTCTTGTGTGCCTCGAATTTCGGGAAGTACATCTTTCCCATCTACGAGAAGGGGCTGATTATCCAAACATCTTAAAGCGGTGTGCAAGACAGCGCGATTCTCTGTAGCATTGATTTTTGATCCTGTAAATTGGGCTTCAATGGCAGCTTTCAGTCCAGCTTCCTCGGCCAAATGGAGCAACAACTCAAGTCCTTTTTTATCGATTCTATTTTTTGAAAAATCTACGATAAAGTCTTCCCATTCCAACCAGTACCGTTCCATGCGGTCGGGTTCGTTTTTAAAATGCTCTGCGATACTCAGCCCCGCAATTTTCTTCTGATGGGATTCTAGTTCGTGCCATGTTTTCAGTTGAGTGGCAGGGGTATCAGGAAGGGTCTTTTGCATCGGCGTTGTCATTATTTTTTGCAATTTGTGTTTCGGATTCTTCAAAAGAGATGCAGTCTAATTTTGTTTTGAAGGGAATAATATGTTCTGCAAATTTTGCTTTCAATTCTTTAGAAATGGGTTTTGCATCTGGCAGTTTTTGTTTGAAAGGATCTACCTGTTTACCATTTTTCCAAAAGCGATAACAGACGTGGGGACCTGAGGTATTCCCTGTCATTCCTACCCATCCGATGACATCTCCCTGCTCTACAAACTGTCCAACTTTTACCTTTCGTTTTTTCATGTGGAGGTATTGGGTGGAATATATATTGTTGTGTTTTAGGGTCACGTAGTTTCCGTTCCCTCGGGTATAGCTTGCTTTTACTACGGTTCCGTTTGCAGTTGCCAAAATGGGGGTTCCCACACCAGCAGCGAAGTCGGTTCCTTTATGGGGACGAATGCGATTTCCGTAATAGGCAATTCTCCGTCTGAGGTTGTAGCGAGACGAAATTCGATTGAACTTTAAGGGACCTTGAAGGAAGGCACGCCGTAAACTTTTGGCATTATCGTCAAAATAATCTACTATTCCCTTTTCAGGATCGCTAATATATTCGAAAGCGTAAAGCGGTTTTCCTTTGTGTTCGAAATAGGCTGCTTTGATCCGTTCAATTCCAATGGAGATGCTGTCATCCACAAATTTTTCGGTGTAAACGACCTTAAAGCGATCCCCTTTCTGCAAACGAAAAAAGTCTACCGTCCAGGCATAGATATCCGAAAGATAGTAGGTAAGACTCTCGTTGATTCCACTGTTTTGCATGGTTTCGTATAACGAACTTTCAATGATTCCAGAAGCTTCAAGCTCTACCAGACGTACGGGTTTTTGTATTTCATCCCCGTAAAGGCTGTCCCGAAGATGAATCCGAGTGTAGGATTGTGGACCCGGATGATAGACGAAATATTCCGGGGTGGGGATACTGTCCTTAGAATAAAATAAGCTGTAGGGTTTTCCAATGGTGAGCTTGCGAATATTAACCTTGCCTTTTATAGCTTGCAAAATGGAATAGACCTCGGGATAATCAATACCGTTGTCTTCCAGAATCTTCCCAAAGGTATCACCGCGTTTAATTTTTTGGGTTTGAACAGTAAACTGGTTCCGATCAATTCCGAAGAACAAATCGGGAAGAACTTCAACTACTTTGGTCTGATCTTCCTCAGCGGGTGGTGTGGTTTCCTCCTGACATGAAAAAAAGCTAAGAAAGATTAAAAGCGCAGTAACGCGATACATGCTCATTATGTTTTTACAAATTTCGGTACTTATTTGTTTTGAAGGAGTCCTCCGCCCCAAAAGTTATTCCCATTTTTTTAAACGTTAGTTTACCACAATTTCAAAAGGATGTTTTAAGTTTTTAAAATTTTCAAGATCGGCTTTGATGGAACCGACCAAGATGTCTGCTTGTAATCGGACAGGGAGTCTGTTTTTGTCATCAGAAACCCAAAGTGTAACACTTTCTTGTTCTTCAAAAACGCGCCCCGACTGAACCAAAGGACGAAACTTCATACACTGAATTTTTCCAAATTTAGAATTGATGGTTTCCTTTCCAAGATATTTCAGTTTGAACACATAGTTTTCATTGTCAAAAAACATATTGATGTCAAAACTCGTATTGATTGGAATCTCCTCTTTGGGATAAAAATTTCGCAAATAGTAAAAACAAGAAATTAGGTCTTGAACCCCATCCGTAATTGAAAATTCGTTGATTTCCCCCTTTTTTTTATCGTTTACAATAGCCGTACCTTTTTCTTGGTCAAAATCTATTTCAATATTCTTGGTGTAGCCCCCTTCGTTGATGTCTCGAATAAACTTGTAGGGCTGTACGGTTGTTTCATCAAAATAACTTTCGTAATAATCTTCTACTTTAAAAAACCAACGTGCCAAACCCGTGGTCTCTCCAAAGCCTTTGGCGTGAAACACAGGCTTTCCTTTCAGGGTATCTCGCTCTAGGGAAAAGGTGGCATAACTGGCATTGAACGGACCGTAATGTAGTCGCAATTGAAACCATTCGCCTTCTTGGAAAGATTCGACAGGCTGAAGAACTGCTTCCATTTGGGCTTGACCCATACCCAGTTGGGCAGTTAAAATAAGACTTAAGACAATACGTTTTACCACGGTGTAAAGATAAGAAAAGTCCTACTTGTGGCTGGAAAGAAAAACATTTATAAAATGTTAAATATAATACGTTATAGATGCAATTCATCGCGTTTCTATAAAATGCAAATGCATTGCGTCTGTACCGCTAATCATAATTTTTCACAGGATTTCTGTGGGGAAATAATCAAAAAATCTCCATAGATTTATAAACAGGAATATAATTTCGGACCAATGCCCCAGAAATTTAAAGGAAAATATCGCATCCAATCTGCTCAGCCCAATGGTGGGATTATGCCAAAAATGGATCCTATTTTGTTACCCTCTGCACCCAAAACCGCAAACATTTTTTTGGCACTATTTCCAATGGAAAAATGGAATTGAACAAAATTGGGGAAATTGTTGATCGGGAATGGAAACGCACATTTGCTATTCGTCCTGATATGAATTTATGGATGGATAAATTTGTGGTAATGCCAAATCATTTTCATGCAATTATTGGGATTGGGGTAAATAAATATAATATTGTCGAGACGCATTGCAATGCGCCTCGACAATTACAACCACAACAAAAAAACAAATTCGGTCCGCAATCGAAAAATTTGGCATCCATTTTCGTGGATTTAAATCGGCGGTGACCATTCACGCCCGAAAAACGATCCCCCATTTTGCGTGGCAACCGCGTTTCCACGATCACATTATTCGTGATAAAAAATCGTTAGAAAACATTCGTCAATACATTTTTTATAACCCCGCCAAGTGGCATCGGGATCGGAATAATGATAACGGATTATGGATTTGATACCAGTAGAGCGATACATTTGAAGAGACGGGATGTCGCGTCACTCCGGGACTATTTCGAATGCAACTGTTTGTACAGTTGTGTTCCTTTGTTTTCTCCTAAAACATGCATCAAATCCTCTTTTGAGGCTTCTTTAATACGTTTAAAGGAATTAAATTTCCGCAGTAGGGTTTCTTTGGTTTTTGGGCCTACTCCTGGAATGGTATCTAAACCTGATTTTAGGGCTCCTTTTGAACGCTTATTCCGATGAAAGGTGATTCCAAAACGGTGGGCTTCGTCTCGGGCACGTTGAAGGATTTTGAGCGTTTCTGATTTTTTGTCCAAGTAGAGCGGAATACTGTCATTGGGGAAATAGATTTCTTCCAACCGTTTGGCAATCCCCAAAATGGAGATTTTTCCACGCAAACCCAAAACGTCTAAACTTTTTACTGCGGAAGACAACTGTCCTTTTCCTCCGTCAATGACAATGAGTTGGGGAAGGGGTTCATCTTCTTCCAATAGACGTTTGTAGCGTCTAAAGACGACCTCTTCCATGGAAGCAAAATCATCGGGGCCAGTTACGGTTTTGATGTTGTAGTGGCGGTATTCTTTTTTACTGGGCTTCCCATTTTTAAAAACGACACATGCCGCTACAGGGTTGGATCCTTGGATATTGGAATTATCAAAACATTCAATATGGACAGGTTCTTGGGGCAGTCGTAAATCGGCTTTCATCTGACTCATAATGCGTTTACTATGACGGTCAGGATCTACGATTTTCATTTGCTTGAACCGCTCCATTCGGAAGTACTTTGCATTTCGAAGGGAAAGGTCCACCAGTTTCTTTTTATCGCCCTGTTGAGGAACAAAGACCTTGAGTTCGTCTCCCAGAGAAACTTTCTCATTGAGAAAGACCGTTTTTGAGGTACTGGAAAAGAGTTGTCGGATTTCTATAATTCCGAGTTGTAATAGGGTCGCATCACTTTCGTCTAGTTTCTTCTTGATCTCTAAGGTATGGGATCGGACAATGGCTCCATAGGACACTTGGAGGTAGTTGATGTACCCATAGCTCTCATCGGAAAAAATAGAAAAGACATCTACATGGTTTATTTTGGGGTTGACTACAGTAGATTTCGCTTGAAAGTTTTTTAAATCTTCTATTTTTTCTTTGATCCATTGTGCTTTTTCAAACTCCATTTTTTGAGCATAATGCTTCATCTGGTGTTCAAAAGCATTGAGCGCTTCTTTAAAATTTCCTTTGAGAATTTGACGAATGGATTCAATATTCTTTCCATAGCTAGCGGTATCTATGGCTGCCACACAAGGTGCCAGACAGTTTCCGATGTGGTATTCCAAGCAAACCTTATATTTTTGCGCTGAAATTTTTTCTTCACTCAAATCGTAGTTGCAACTGCGCAAGGGATACAGGCCTTTGACAAGATCAAACAAAGAGCGCACCGTTTTTAGACTGGTAAAGGGACCAAAGTACTCGGAACCGTCTTTAAAAACTTTTCGAGTAAAGAACACTCTTGGGAACGGCTCGTTTTTTATACAAATCCAGGGATAGGTTTTATCATCCTTGAGTAAAATATTGTAGCGCGGTTTGTATTTTTTGATCAGGTTGTTTTCCAACAGCAAGGCGTCCATTTCTGAATCCACCACCACGTGTTCGATACGGCTAATGTTTTTCACAAGAACGCGTGTTTTGTGATTTTCTACCGTTTTATTGAAATAAGAAGTGACGCGTTTTTTTACGTTTTTTGCCTTTCCAATATAGATGATTTTGTCCTGTTTGTCAAAATACTGATACACCCCGGGTACTTCAGGTAAGCTTTTTAGTTGAATTTCAATGGCGTCTGATTTCACAAAACGAAAATATTGATTTTCTTTGGGTCTGTGATTATTTGACCCTGCATTTCATGAATTCAGAATCTTCAAAAGTTGCCTTGCGCACTCTTTTTTTAAAAAAACGCTTGGAATTGTCTAAAGCGGAACACGAAGAAAAGAGTTTTACGATTGCCAACCACTGTTTACAACTACCGATATGGGACATGGAGTACATTCACTTGTTTCTCCCTATTGAGGCAAAGGCAGAAGTGGATACAACTTTGATTTTGACTTTACTTCAGGGGAGAGACAAACAGGTAGTTCTTCCCAAAGTTCATCAGCAGAGGTTACAACACCTTTTGTTGACAGACAGTACCAAATTGAGGAAAAATTCTTGGGGTATTCCAGAACCCGATCAAGGGATTGAGGTGCCCGCGGGACAATTGGAGGTGGTTTTTATTCCCTTGCTAGCTTGGGATAAAAGAGGACATCGCGTGGGATACGGCAAAGGGTTTTACGATAATTTTTTGAGCGCGTGTAAGCCAGAGGTGATTAAAATTGGGCTTTCCCTATTCGAAGCCGTTGAAGCGATAGAGGGTATACGTCCTGAAGACATCCCAATGGATTATTGTGTTCATCCAGAGGGGATTACTGCGTTTCCGCCGCAGAAGGTTTAGAAAAAATTCGCTTGTTGAATACAATTAAAATCCCTACACCTGTACTAATGGCAGTATCTGCGAGGTTAAAAATGTATTGAAAAAACAGATACTCCTCACCCCCCACCCAGGGCATCCAACTGGGCCAAGTCCATTCTACTAAAGGGAACTGAAGCATATCTACTACATTGCCATAAAACAAAGGGGCATAGCCCTCTGCAGGAAAAATTTGTGCGACCTTACCATAGCTGCCCGAGAAGAGTACGCCATAAAAAACAGAATCAATAATATTTCCTAAGGCTCCAGCAAAAATGAGTGCCAATGCCCAATTCAACAAGGTGCTGGTTTGTTTTTTTACCGCGTCCCAGAGCCAGTATCCCAAACCAAAAATGGCAACAATTCGAAATAAAGTGAGGACAAGTTTGGCAGTGTCTTCTGAAATGAAAGGAAGAAAGTCATTGAGTTTGGCCCCCATTGCCATTCCTTTATTTTCAACGAAGAGTAGTTTAAAAAAGCCCCAATCCACAATCGGAGGAACGCCGTAACCTGAAAGGGGGTAGTTCAATTTAATATAGATCTTGAACCCTTGATCCAACAAGAGAATGGTCAAGATCACTCCAAGTGCCCAACCGAGGTTAAAATATGTTTTTTTAGCGTTCAGAATCTCGGGATCAACTTATTTTTGCATGTTTTTTGCCTCAATACTTAAGGTAGCGTGAGGAACTAAAAACAAGCGTTTTTTATTGATCAAATTTCCTGTCACTCGGCAAACTCCGTACGTCTTATTTTCAATACGAATCAAGGCATTTCTCAAATCGCGGATAAATTTTTCTTGGCGAATGGCAAGCTGGGTATTGGCTTCTTTGGACATGGTTTCAGAACCTTCCTCAAAGGCTTTGAAAGTAGGGGCGGTATCTTCTGTACCGTTGTTTCCATCATTCATATAAGCACTTTTTAAAAGCAAAAGATCGGCATTTGCTTTTTCAATTTTTTCTTCAATTAAGGTTTTAAACTCTTGAAGCTCTGCGTCTGTATATCGTGTTTTTTTGCTCATGAGTATATTTTTTTAATTCGAATTTCAGTTTTTAAATTATCAAATTCTAAAGGTGTTCCTTCTTCAATTTCGGAGTCAAAATGAAGGTGATTGGCGAGAGTTTCAGATAAAATATACTCTTTATTCTCAGAAACTGTCGCTTCCAACTCGACCTCTTTTTTTAAGAAAATTTCAATTCTGTCAGTAACTTCTAGTCCACTCTCTTTTCTGTGGTTTTGAATTCGGTTGACCAATTCTCTTGCAATTCCTTCTTTTTTTAATTCAGGACTTAGTGTGATATCCAACGCAACGGTCATTCCTGCACCTTGTGCTACTTGCCAGCCTTCAATATCCTTAAATAGGATCTCAACATCCGAGCTTTCTAAAATAATATTTTTTTCATTGAGTTGTACCTCAAGTTGTCCTTTTTCCTCAAAGAGATTAATTTGTTCGGTGTTCAGTTGTGAGATTACTTGAACAACACTTTTAAGATCTTTTCCAAAGCGAGGCCCCAAAGTCTTAAAGTTGGGACGTACTTCTTTAACTAAAAGGGTATTAGCATCGTCTAGAAGCTCAATCTCCTTTAGGTTGATCTCACTTTTTAGTTGCGCTACGATCCGTTCCATCCGTTCTTTTTCTGATGTGTTTTTAACAGGGATCATCATTTTTTGCAAAGGTTGACGTACTTTGATCTGCTCTTTTTTCCTGAGGGATAGTGCCAAAGAAGTCAACGTCCGCGCTGTATTGACTTGTGCTTCCAATTCAGGGTTGATCCAAGCATCTTCCGCTTTTGGAAAATCCGTAAGATGGACCGAGCGGGAGGAGTTTTGTTCCAAATCTTGATACAATCGGTCCATAAAAAAAGGAGCTACTGCAGCGCCTAGCTGAGCCACGGTTATCAAACAGTGGTGCAAGGTCTGGTAGGCTGCGATTTTGTCGGGACCGTATTCGCCTTTCCAAAAACGACGACGACAAAGCCGTACATACCAATTGCTCAATTTTTCTTGAACAAAATCGGAGAGGGCTCGGCTGGCTTTGGTGGGTTCATAATCCTCGTATGCGGCATCTACGGTTTGGATCAGGCTGTTCAATTCTGAAAGAATCCATTGGTCCAATTCTGTCCGTTCCGCCAAGGGGATCAAATTTTCTTTTTTTGGATCAAAGCCGTCAATGTTAGCATAGAGACTAAAAAAAGAATAGGTATTGTACAAGGTGCCAAAAAATTTGCGTTGTACTTCTGCAATTCCTTCAAGATCAAATTTTAAATTGTCCCAAGGATTGGCATTGGAAATCATATACCAACGGGTCGCATCGGGACCGTACAGGTCTAACGTTTTAAAGGGATCTATGGCATTGCCCAGGCGTTTGGACATTTTCTGACCTTGTTTATCTAGGACCAAACCATTGGACACCACATTCTTATAGGCTTTTTTACCAAATACGAGGGTAGCTATGGCGTGAAGGGTATAAAACCAACCTCGCGTTTGATCCACTCCTTCGGCGATGTAGTCTGCGGGAAACCGCTCTCCTTCATCAATGACCTCTTTGTTTTCAAAAGGATAATGCCACTGTGCGTAAGGCATGGCTCCTGAGTCAAACCAGACGTCGATCAAATCCGATTCGCGATACATTGGTTTTCCTGTTGGGCTGGACAATACAATCTTGTCCACCACATTTTTGTGCAGGTCAACGAGGGTATAGTTGGCATCGGAAAAATCCCCTTCTTTAAATTCTTGAAAAGGGTTTTCTTTCATAAACCCTTTTTTTATTGCAAGTTCAACAGCTTCACGCAGTTCTGAAATAGAACCAAACACTGTAGTTTCTGTTCCCTCTTCGGTTCTCCACACCGGTAGCGGAATTCCCCAAAAGCGGGAACGGGAAAGGTTCCAATCGTTGGCATTGGCAAGCCAGTTTCCAAAACGCCCTTCCCCTGTAGACTTGGGTTTCCAATTGATTTCTTTGTTGAGTGTGGTCATCTGATCCCGAACTTCTGTGACTTTGATAAACCAAGAATCTAGGGGGTAGTATAAAATGGGTTTGTCTGTTCTCCAACAATTGGGATAGGAGTGTACGTATTTTTCCACTTTGAAGGCTTTGTTTTCGCCTTTGAGTTGAATAGCGATTTCTACATCTGTAGAACGGTCAGGTGCTGTTCCTTCGGGATAGTATTCGTTTTTGACAAAGCGATTTCCTAGACGCCCCACTTCTTTGCGAAAACGACCTTTTAAATCGACTAGAGGAACTTGGGTTCCATTTTCGTCTAAAACCAAAAGAGGAGGAACTTCTGGTGATGCCTCTTTGGCTACTTTGGCATCATCTGCACCAAAAGTAGGTGCCGTATGCACAATTCCCGTTCCCTCTTCGGTGGTGACAAAATCACCGGCTATTACGCGGAAGGCGTCTTTTGCATTTTCTAAGGGGAGTGGTGCTTCGGACCAAAGTTGTTCGTATCGAATGGCTAATAAATCAGCACCTTTGATCTCCGTTTCAATTCGATAAGGAATTTTTTTATCTCCACCTTTATAGGAATCCAAATCTTCTGATTCGATGTAAACTTTCCCGAATTGCTTTTGTAAAAGGTCTTTTGCCAAGAGCACTCGGATGGGATCAAAAGTATATTGATTAAAAGTTTGAACAACCACATAATCAATTTTTTTTCCAACCGTCAGGGCGGTATTGGAGGGTAAGGTCCACGGGGTAGTGGTCCAAGCGAGTATATACAGAGGGACTGTTCCCTGAAGTTGTGCTGGAAGGCTTTCGGGTAGGGTTTTAAACTGAGCAGTTACAGTGGTATCGGTTACATTTTGATAGGTTCCCGGTTGGTTCAGCTCGTGTGAACTTAAACCCGTTCCTGCCATAGGAGAATAAGGCTGAATGGTGTAGCCTTTGTAGAGGAGTCCTTTTTCGTGGATTTGTTTTAGCAACCACCACACACTTTCCATGTACTTGGAAGTATAGGTGACATAAGGGTCTTCCATATCTACCCAGTATCCGATGCGTTCCGTAAGTTCATTCCAAACATCGGTGTAGCGCATCACGGCTTTTTTACAGGCTGCATTGTAGACTTCTACAGAAATACTTTTTCCGATTTCCTCTTTGGTGATGCCCAACTCTTTTTCAACGCCCAATTCGATAGGGAGACCATGGGTATCCCATCCTGCTTTTCGATGCACTTGGTACCCTTTTTGGCTTTTGTAACGGCAAAAGATGTCTTTGATTGCTCGTGCCATTACATGGTGAATTCCGGGCATCCCGTTGGCAGAAGGGGGTCCTTCATAGAAAACAAAAGGAGGACGACCTGTTCGTTCAGAGATACTTTTCGCAAAGGTGTCGTTTTGCTTCCAGTCGGTGAGAACCTCAGTTGCTATTTTGGGTAAATCCAGCCCTTTATATTCTTTAAATTTCACGTTTCAAATACGGTTTAAAGGCCTTAAAACTCCAAAACAGAGGTTTTAAAGCACTTTGTATATCAAGTGCGAAAGTA
>Ga0181557_1004869_pt1 | contig 12397 bp, 9 predicted proteins | sample 011ome_23_FD_148632 | JGI IMG/M metagenome (GOLD analysis project Ga0181557, IMG submission 148632) | Coastal salt marsh microbial communities from the Groves Creek Marsh, Skidaway Island, Georgia - 011506CT metaG (spades assembly) | ecosystem: Environmental > Aquatic > Marine > Intertidal zone >... | reverse complement strand
CTTCTGGGCTTAACCCTTAATCGCGTTCCGCCTTGGTGGGACGCGATTTTTTTATTGTCTATATTAGCGTTGTCAAAATTTGATCTTTATGAAGTACGTTCTCACTGATGGGTCATTGCACGAATCACTGAAGCCATTTACCTGGACAAGAGCAGTTAGTGACCTTAGGGTAGGTATTTTGTGCATTCGCGAAAAGTGGTCAAAATTTACCGGGACTAATCCTGAGCTATTGACCACGGAGGAACTTCAACCGCTCTACGCTCACCCATCTTTAGGCGAGGCCGTCTACATCCAAGCGGGAATACTTCCAAACAGCCAATTGGTTGCAGCTATAGAAGGTCTTCAACTCGGTGATGTATTAGTGAATGACCAAGGGTTTATTGCCTACAGATCACTTCGTTTTGAGTCAGATGATCAGCTTTCTGCACTTAAATCGGTATCCTATCCAGGCCCAATTATCCGGATCGAGCGACCATGGGATCTGTTTTTGTACAACGACGAAGCCATAAGAGCAGACTATCAGTTGCTTACTTCTGGCAGGGAATCCGCTCCATTACCCCCGGGTAATCAATACATAGGGACAGATATTTTTATTGAACCCGGAGCCCAGATATATGCCAGTGTGTTGAATTCAACTACGGGACCGATTTATATCGGAGCTGACAGTGAAGTTATGGAAGGTTGTCTGGTACGTGGTCCGTTTAGTCTCGGAGAGCATTCCACTCTAAAAATGGGGGCTAAGATTTATGGCGCTACGACCATCGGTCCTCACTGTAAGGTGGGGGGAGAAGTCTCCAATTCTATTCTATGGGGTTATTCCAATAAAGCACATGACGGCTTTTTAGGTAATTCTGTACTCGGGGCCTGGTGTAATCTAGGTGCGGATACCAACACATCTAATTTGAAAAACAATTATGCTCCGGTGAAGCTATGGGATTATGCCACGGAGAGATTTGCTCAAACAGGCCTGCAATTTTGTGGGTTGATGATGGGTGATCACGCTAAGTCTGCCATCAATACCATGTTTAACACAGGTACAGTGGTTGGTGTTGGCGCCATTATTTTTGGCGGAGGTTTTGTCAAGAATTTTGTCCCTGGGTTTTCATGGGGTGGAGTTTCGGGAAGTACCACCTTTAGTTGGGACAGATTTGTAGAGACAACGACGGCCGTATATGCCCGTCGAGGGATGAAGCCATCTCCTCAGGAGTGGACTGTGTTAAAATCTGTTTTCGAAGCTACACAAGTATATAGAAAATGAGCACAGCAATAGAACCATGGGAGGCGTTAATGCCTGAAGTAACGGCACCGCTCAAGAAAGTGGCGTTCCATACTTTGGGGTGTAAACTCAATTTCTCTGAAACGGCTACCATTAAACGGGGTCTGGAGGCGGCTCATTTTCAATCTGTTGGTTTTGATCAAGCCGCTGATGTGTATGTGATTAATACGTGCTCAGTGACCGAACAGGCTGACAAGAAGTTCAAGGGATTGGTCAAAGATTGTCTTCGATTGAATCCAAATGCGTTTGTAGCCGCTGTGGGTTGTTATGCGCAGTTGAAACCTGAGGAATTGGCCGCTGTAAACGGGGTAGATTTAGTGTTGGGGGCTAAAGAAAAGTTCAATTTGACCGCTTACTTGAATGATTTGACCAAAAATGATTTTGGTGAGGTGCATTCATGTCATATCGATGAAACAGATTTTTATGTAGGCAGTTATGCACTTGGGGATAGAACTCGTGCTTTTTTAAAGGTTCAAGATGGCTGTGATTATAAGTGCACTTATTGCACTATACCGCTAGCCCGAGGTATTTCGCGCAGTGATGCATTGGAAAATGTGTTGGAAAATGCGCGAAAAATTTCGGCACAAGGGGTCAAGGAGATTGTGCTTACTGGGGTCAATATTGGTGATTATGGAAAAGGAGAGTTTGGCAACAAAAAACACAGCCATACTTTTTTTGATTTGGTCCAAGCCCTCGACAAGATCGAAGGGATTGCTCGGGTGCGCATCAGTTCCATAGAGCCTAATTTACTGCGCAATGAGGTGATTGATTTTGTAGCCCAAGCACAATGCTTTGTACCTCATTTTCACATACCCCTTCAGAGCGGGAGTGATCGATTGCTTAAAAACATGAAACGCAGGTACTTAACGGGGCTGTATACCGAACGAGTAGCTCGGATTAGGGAAGTGATGCCTGATGCTTGTATAGGTGTTGATGTGATTGTTGGGTTTCCCGGTGAATCCGACGATGATTTTCTGGAAACCTATCAGTACTTAGCTACACTTGATGTTTCCTATCTTCATGTTTTTACATATTCGGAACGAGAAAATACCGAAGCGGCATCCATGTCTGCAGTGGTGCCCATGCATGTGCGCAGAAAACGCAGTAAAATGCTTCGAGGTTTGTCGGTTAAGTTGCGACACGCTTTTTATGAGAACCATTTAGGTTCCACCCGGACAGTTCTTTTTGAAGACGAAAATAAACACGGCTGGATGTTTGGGTTTACTGAAAACTACATCAAAGTAAAACATCCATGGAACCCTGATTGGGTGAATACGCTGAAAACCATGAAGTTGACTGAATTGGATGAGGATGGGTTGGCTTTAGCTAGCTATATAAAGGATGTATAGCGCTTACAAGCGAATACCTACAGGTAACATACGTTGAAATGACTTGTTCTTCTTAAATAGATTCTTCAATTCACTACACGTGGGGACAACACGCAGTCGCCTCTCTTCAATGATGTCGAGTAAATCCGCTATCAGCTCAGTAATCCAATCCTCTTTAGGGGCTACAGCAGGAAGAATCAGTTTGGTTAAAAAAATCTTTTTTTCTTGTAGGGCATACTCAACCACTACCATTTGCTCTTGATAAGTACACTCAAACTGTCTGAGAAATTCATTGTCCAGTATGGGGCGTTCTTCGAGCACAGAGTTAGATTTTCTTGAGTTGTTGTTGCATCATTTTTATCTGGTCTGACAACATCTGTTGTTTGTCCAGTTTTTTAGCTTCTTGAAGCAATTTCGTCGCTTCAACCTTTCGTCTTTTTTGCATAGCGATACCCGCTAAACTCAATTTGGCCATGGCGATGTCGTACGACATGGTCAGTCCAAATTGTAAGGCTTTTTTGAAATGTTTTTCAGCTACAGATAAATTAGTTTGGGAATGGATGATCCCCAAAAGGTAATTGTAGTAACCTTCTTGTTTTTTAATCAATGAAGCTGAAGGGTTTTTTATTTTGTCCAGCCACCTTTGAGTTCCTGCAAGATCTTGTTTGCGCATACTGAAGAAAGCCAGTAAAATGAACTCATTTCTGAAGTATAAAAAAACAAAGATTAGGGAAAATAGGATCAAAAAGATACCGTTTCCAATCTCGCCTTCCACGAACTGATACACGGCGTAGGCGTTGATCAGTAGGGTAAGGGCTAATTTGATATTTTTGTGGAACATAAAGGCGTGAAATTTGGCCAATTGGCCCTATAAAAGCAAAACAAAAGTAAGAAAAATCATTGAAAATATTTTTTTAAAATTGACTTGCCTAAGCGAAAACTCTTTGTATATTTGCGCCCAGCTTTTGTGCCAGCAGTGCCTTAGGCTTATTTACAACAAATCAGCATAAAATCTAGCTCGATGAAAAGAACATATCAGCCTTCAAAAAGAAAAAGAAGAAACAAGCACGGATTTAGAGAGCGTATGGCATCTGCCAACGGGCGTAAAGTTTTGGCTAGAAGAAGAGCTAAAGGAAGAAAGAAATTAACTGTATCTTCAGAAAGCAGACACAAGAAATAATGATTGTTTATTTTTAATATATTAAGGTGTTACTTTTTTGAGTAACACCTTTTTTTTTGAACTTACCCCATTAAAACTGAGTTAAATGCCATTAAGAAAAGACATTAAGTGCGTATTGTTGATCGGATCCGGTCCGATTGTTATTGGACAAGCCTGTGAGTTTGATTACTCTGGTTCACAAGCTTTGAGATCTTTAAGAGAGGATGGCATCAAGACTATTTTGATCAACAGCAATCCGGCTACGATCATGACTGATCCCAGTATGGCGGATCACATATACCTTAAACCTTTAACTACGGCTTCCATCATTGACATTTTAAAGAAACACCCTGAGATCGACGCTGTTTTACCTACTATGGGTGGGCAGACGGCGCTTAACTTGTGTATTGAAGCCGATGACAAAGGAATCTGGTCCGATTTCAACGTAGAAATTATTGGGGTAGATATCGATGCGATTAACATCACAGAAGATCGAGAGAAGTTCAGAAAACTGATGCTCGAAATCGGGATAGGGATGGCTCCTCAAGCTACCGCTACTTCTTTTCTTAAAGGTAAGGAGATCGCCCAAAAGTTTGGTTTTCCCTTGGTGATTAGATCATCATTTACCTTAGGTGGCGCAGGGGCAGCTGTGGTATACAAACCCGAAGATTTTGATGAATTGCTCAGCCGAGGTTTAGAAATATCACCGATACACGAAGTCATGATCGACAAGGCTTTGATGGGTTGGAAAGAATACGAGTTGGAGTTGTTGAGGGATAAAAATGACAACGTAGTGATTATTTGTACCATAGAGAATATGGATCCTATGGGCATTCATACGGGAGATTCAATTACTGTAGCTCCCGCAATGACCCTCTCTGACCGCACTTTTCAGCGCATGCGGGATATGGCGATTAAAATGATGCGCAGTATTGGTGATTTTGCCGGGGGTTGTAACGTACAGTTTGCGGTAAGTCCAGATGAAATGGAAGATATTATCGCTATTGAAATTAACCCTAGGGTATCTAGATCATCCGCATTGGCCTCAAAAGCAACAGGTTACCCTATTGCTAAAATCGCGGCCAAACTCGCCATTGGGTACCACCTAGATGAATTGTTCAATCAAATCACCAAGTCTACTTCCGCCTACTTTGAGCCTACTTTGGACTACGTCATTGTAAAAATACCTCGATGGAATTTTGATAAATTTGAAGGGTCTGACCGAAGCTTAGGTCTACAGATGAAGTCAGTAGGGGAGGTCATGGGCATAGGACGTTCCTTTCAAGAAGCGCTGCACAAAGCCACTCAGTCTCTTGAAATCAAAAGAAACGGTTTGGGGGCTGATGGAAAAGGATACACCAATTACGAGCAGATTATTCAGAAATTAACCGTAGCGAGTTGGGATCGAGTTTTTGTGATTTACGATGCGATTCAAATGGGTATTCCCTTGGCTAGAATCCATGAGATCACCAAAATTGATTTGTGGTTCTTGCGCCAGTACGAGGAGTTATATCAATTAGAAAAGCAGATCAGCCAATTCAAGCTGACTACTCTGCCCAAGGATATGTTGCTGGAGGCCAAGCAAAAAGGATTTGCCGATAGACAGATTGCCCATATGTTGGGTTGTCTGGAAAGCGAGGTTTATCAACTGCGCGAATCCATGAATATCAAAAGGGTGTACAAGTTGGTGGATACCTGTGCCGCTGAATTTAAAGCCCAGACACCGTATTACTATTCCACCTTTGAGTCAGAGGTGGAGCGACCTGACGGAACCCGTTATGTGGCCAATGACTCGGTTGTTACGGAGAGAAAAAAAGTTGTGGTTCTCGGATCAGGGCCAAACCGCATCGGTCAAGGAATTGAGTTTGATTATTGCTGTGTGCATGGAGTACTTGCTGCGGCAGAGTGCGGTTATGAGTCCATCATGATCAACTGCAATCCTGAAACGGTATCTACCGACTTTGACACGGCGGATAAACTGTACTTTGAGCCGGTTTTCTGGGAGCATATTTACGACATCATCAAACATGAAAACCCAGTAGGCGTTATTGTTCAGCTCGGAGGTCAGACAGCGCTTAAACTCGCTGAAAAGTTAGATAAATACGGCATCAAAATCATAGGTACCAGCTTTAAAGCGCTTGACTTGGCCGAGGATCGAGGAAGTTTCTCCAATTTATTGCGCGAGAATAACATTCCTTTCCCAGAGTTTGGAGTAGCTGAAACCGCTGATGAAGCACTCGCTTTAAGCGATCAACTCAATTTCCCTTTATTGGTGCGTCCGTCCTATGTGCTTGGAGGCCAGGGGATGAAGATCGTCATCAACAAACAGGAACTCGAAGAACACGTAGTCGATTTATTGCGCAAAATCCCGAACAATAAATTATTGTTAGACCATTATCTAGATGGGGCTATTGAAGCAGAAGCTGATGCCATTTGCGATGGGGAGGATGTGTATATCATCGGAATCATGGAGCACATCGAGCCATGTGGTATACACTCTGGAGATTCAAATGCGACCCTTCCGCCGTTTAACCTAGGAGAATTGGTGATGCAGCAGATCAAAGACCACACCAAGAAAATTGCCCTGGCTTTAAATACCGTTGGATTGATCAATATCCAGTTTGCGATTAAGGACGAGGTCGTCTACATCATAGAGGCCAATCCCCGCGCTTCCAGAACAGTGCCATTTATCGCCAAGGCCTACAAGGAACCTTATGTTAATTATGCGACCAAGGTCATGTTGGGTGCCAAAAAAGTCAAGGACTTTAAGTTTAATCCACAACTTGACGGCTATGCGATTAAGCAACCTGTATTCTCTTTTGAGAAATTCCCTAATGTCAACAAAAATTTAGGGCCTGAAATGAAAAGTACCGGGGAGAGCATCTTGTTTATCGATAGCCTTAAAGATGATGCCTTCTACGATTTATACGCTCGAAGAAAAATGTACTTGAGCAAGTAATTCCTCTATTTATCAAAAAAAAGGCCCGATTATATCGGGCTTTTTTTATGCTTCATTTTCCTCTGGGTCCAACGCACGTGCTGCCCAAGCGTCAGGCAAAGCCTTTTTAGCTTTAGCACCCATTTGCTTGAGTTTTTCCACCCCACCCACTAAATTTCCTTTGCCAGTAGACAATTTGTTCATGGCGCCATCGTAAAACGTTTTGGCGTTTTCCAGCCGACTGCCAATCCCTTTTAGGTCTTCCAGCAAACCTTGGAACTTGTCGTATAGGGAACCGGCTTGTTGGGCGATTTCCAAAGCGTTTTTGCGTTGTTTTTCATTGGTCCACATGGTTTCTACAGTGCGTAGGGTAGCCAAAAGGGTAGAGGGTGTAACCACGACAATATTTTTGTCAAAAGCCTTGCTGTACAGCTCATGTTCTTCATTGATCGCTGTGGCAAATGCGGACTCTACAGGCACAAAAAGCAATACAAAATCGGGGCTTTCCATTTCGTAGAGGTCTTCATATCGTTTGGCTGAGAGTTGATCGATGTGCTTTTTGAGTGAATTGATGTGATTTTTTAAGTGGAGCGATTTTTCAGACTCAGTTTCCGCATTGACATACCTTTCGTAATCCGTCAGGGAAACTTTTGAGTCCACAATCAGTTTCTTGCCCTGAGGCATGTAAATCACCACATCAGGCATTTGTTTTTGACCATCACTAGCGGTGAATGATTGTTGCACTTCATATTCTCTTCCCCGTTCTAAACCTGATTTTTCCAGAACTCGTTCCAAGACCATTTCACCCCAGTTCCCCTGTGTTTTACTGTCTCCTTTGAGTGCTTTGGTCAAGTTTTGCGCTTCCTGTGACATTTGTTGGTTGGCCAGGTAAAGTTGTTTTAGTTGTTCTTCTAGTTTGGCCCCCAATCCCACATTTTCCTTTTGACTGTCCTCCACCTTTTTTTCAAATCCAGTAATTTTTTCTTTTAACGGATCCAATATGGAGTTCATCTGCTCTTTGTTGTGGAGCGTAAATTGTTGGGTGGTTTGTTGTAGGATTTTCTGGGCTAGATGTTCAAACTCGGTTTTGTATTGAGCTTCTTTGGCCTTCACTTGCGCGGCATCTTCGTGGCGTTGCTTTTCAAGAAACTCCAGGGATGTCTCCAATTTGGCCGTTTTGATATGCAATAACTCTTTCTCTTGAGTTAATTGATTTTTTTCCGATAAAGCTTCAGACAGGGAGTTTTCCAATTGGCTTAACTTCAACTGCTCCGCTGTGCTTTGGGCTTTTTTTCTGATGTTTGACCACTGAGTCCCCGCAAAAAAACCAAGTGCTAACGTAACTAGTAAGTAGAAATATTCCATTTCATTAAAATTTATCGCATCTTAAATTGACGCGTTTGTTGGTTGAAGGTAACTAGATTTGGATCGAATAACTGATTGAATACACCGCGCTCTACCAATTCCTCAGGGGTACCCCATGATGATTTTTCAGGCTGCATCACTAGGATTTGATCACATAAATCAAGTGCTTTTTCAATATCATGCGTGGTGAGTACAATCGTTTTATTTCGCTCAACGGCTGTAGATTTTAACCACTTCCACAATTGAAAACTGTGGTGAACATCTAAATGAGTTGTGGGTTCATCTAAAAGCAGGTGAGGGGTCTCCTGAATAATGGCTCTAGCGAGATGAATCAGTTGCTTTTGTCCATCAGATCTCAGTTCTGCTGCCTGATGGGCCCAAGGACTAAGCCCCAACTCGTCTAACACTCGTTGTACGATCTGCTGGTCTGTTTTCGACATAGTCCCCCACCAATTTAAGTGCGGATAACGACCCATGGAGGCTATTTCCCAAACAGTCATGACTGGCGGTGTTTCGTGTTTAGCGGTAACCAAAGCCACGTGATAGGCCCATTTTTTGGCATCCCATCGGGCTACTTGTGCTCCGTTAATGGTTAGTTCACCGGCCAAAGGTGGTTGAATCCCAGAAAGTGTGCGTAAAAGAGTGGATTTGCCCACGCCGTTGACGCCTACGATACCGATTAGTTGGCCGGGTTGAAAAGTCATGTCTATAGGCCCAGAGAGGTAGTTGGTCCCCTTTTCTTGACAATATCCGATTTGTAGGTGGTTGAGTTCCATTACACAAAGGCTTTTTTTCTTCGCCATATCAACCAAATGAGTAAGGGAGCACCGACCAATGAAGTCACTGCATTAATCGGTAACCTAGAAGCTGATCCAGGCCATTGGGCAACGGTATCGCACAGCAACATCACAATAGCACCGCCGATCAATACGGCGGGAATCAGTATCCTGTGGTCAGAGGTTTGCAGTCCAATTCTGCACAAGTGGGGCACGGCAAGACCAACAAAGGCAATAGGTCCGACCAGTGCAGTAATTCCTCCAGTTAAGGCTCCTGTGATAGCGATGACCATCCATTGGTACCTTTTTAGGTGAATACCTAAGCTCAAAGCAGTAGATTCGCCCAGCAGGACAGCATTCATCGACTTGGCTAAAGGGATGCTCAAAAGCACTCCCAAAAACACCAAAATCCACAGTCCATATAACCAGGGCCCTTGTATGCCCCCTAGCTGTCCCATGGTCCAAATCGCGTATTGTTTGAGTGATTGTTCGTCGCTTAAATAGGTGAAAATCGAAACAACGGCACTAGTAATACTTCCGATCATTAGCCCAACCAGTAATAGTGCCATAGTGTCTTTAACGCGGCTGGCTGTGGCGACTACCAATGCCAACACGCAAATGGCTCCCAGTGCTGCAGCAGCAATACGACCAATCCCGGAATTTTCGATGAGCGCCCAGCCTGGTAACCCAATGGAACTGCCTAGAATCAGCAGGGAAACACCCAAACTCGCACCGGAACTCAATCCCAATACGTAAGGTCCTGAAAGTGGGTTGCGAAAGAGCGATTGCATCAATAATCCACACAGGGCCAATCCCCCCCCAACAGCCATAGCTGTTGCCGTTTTAGGCGCGCGGTAGGACCAAAGTATGTACTCGTGGCTTTGGTCTACAAGAGGACCATGAAACAAGCTTTGAAAAACTTCTTGGGGTGGAATCCATACCGAGCCTAATCCAATGTTGAGCACTGTTGCAGCGCCAAGCAATAAAAAAAGCAAGCTAAATGATAGGGACGTTTTCATCAAGGAGTAGTGTAGTTAAAAAAATGAGGTGTGTATCCCTTCATTATTCCTGGATGTAAGAAATACACTAAATCCGACAATACCCAGTCAGGTCTAAGAGCCGCTTGTTAGAAATAGAGTACCCCACCGGTTGGTCCTTTGCTTAACGCGTAAGTGATTACGTTCTTTTGAGAAAAAGCATTAATGGATGTGTAGGCCGGTTGATCAGATCTCATTTCACGCCATGATGTGTGTTGTGCAGGAGCAATCCAGAACGCAGCTTGATGCGCTTTTTCAATGACAGTCTCCACGGAAAGCGCTAAACTACCCGTTTGATCGTTGTCCTTAAATAAGTAGTCAGCCTGCGCATCTGAAAATAGAGTAGCCATCCAACTTTTTCCACCGGGAACGTACCAAACATCCTGGTAAACAGCGCCACTGATCACTGTTGGATGTGTTTTGGCGCGCTGCGCCATTTTTTTCACCCGTTCATAGTTCTCCACCACCTGATTAAAATAGGTGTTGGCTTCAACTTCTTTATCCAAGAGTACCCCCATCACTTTGATCCACTCTGTTCTTCCCAAGGGATTCTGCTCTTGCCAATCTTGAAATAATAAAGTAGGAATCTGCGCCTTGGAGAGCACGGCCACAAAACCTGGGGTCTGGTCCATGGTGTATCCCACAATAAGTTCAGGGGCCAACTCCAGAACCGTTTCTATATCCAAATTTCCTGAGGCACCAACCTCTTTGATAGATCCTTGTTCAATGGCGCTTCTCGCCCGTTGACTTGAAATATAGCGAAGCCCGGTAAAGCCACGGACTTTGTTCAGTGCTCCTAATGCCTCTACGGCAGGGATCTGGGTGGTAGATGTTAAAACTACACTAGCTACAGGAAGGGAAATAACTTGTTTGTAGGTTGATTTTGCCCGAATGACCTGGTTGTGTTGTGCTCGTGGAATGAGTACATAGGTAGTCCATTTTTCAGGTTGGATACTTGATCTGACAGCAAGCGTTTTATAACCCTCCGGCGTACTTCCCCACCTAAATCCTTTGGCATAGGTTTGACCGTAAAGCGAACATGTACCAAGAACCACCAAAATCAAGTGGATAAAAAAGCTGCCGTGTCGTGTAAAGGTCTTCATGTTTGTCAAAAATAGAACAATTGCCTCCAAGGGTCAATCGATCCTGGATAATTATCTACATTTGTGTTGAATTTGGTTGGCCAATATTTTTTTGGTCATGAAAAGGGAAACCAGTGAAATGCTGGTGCTGTACCCGCAACTGTATGCTCAGCCTTAATCGGCGCTTTAAACAGCTACAACCACTGAAGCCATTGGCTTTGGGAAGGTCGTTTAAAGACGCAAGCCAGGAGACCTGCCAGATTCTTCATTAGGCGTACCCTCGGGAATAAGGGTCCCACTAAATTTTTGCATATGCAACATTTTTATGGATGGCAACCCAACCTAGTTCGCGTTGCCCTGGCTGCTACAGTATTGATTAATACTGTGTACGCCCAATCTGAGGTAGACCAATCCTTGGATTCAGTACAACAACTCAACGAGGTACAGGTTACCTCGTTAAAAATGCCTGTGAAATCTTCTTATTCAGGTATGTCCACCCAGGTATGGGCTGGTGATGACTTGATTCCATTTCAAACATTGGGCCTGGAGCGGTTGTTGGAACAAACGGCAGGTTTGGTAGTTCATGGTGCTCAAGGTCCTAAGGGCAGTCCCCTCAGCCTTTACTTTAGGGGAGGACGCAGTCAACAGCTACTCGTGGTTTTAGATGGTGTACGCATCTCTGATCCCAACTCTGCAGGCTTGACTTTTGATCTGAGATTGTTAGATGTTTCTCAAATCGAAAGGATTGAGTTGCTCAAAGGCGCCAGCAGTGCATTATATGGAACTCATGCTGCTGTAGGGGTGTTGTCGATCACCACTAAAAAAAGAGATGCTGGAACTCAATGGGGTGTATGGACTAAGCAAAGCTTGCGTCAGAGCGATCAACTCCTGGATTGGGCCACACAGGGCACCCAATGGGGGATGGATCTCCAACACCAAATGGGCAAATGGGGCGTAATGCTGCAAACACAAAGCCTAGATAACAGAGGTATTTCCGCACTTATGGATACCCCTGAAGCAGATGGATTTCAACAACAACAGTGGAAGATCTCAACTGATTATACCCCTAACGATCGCATGAAGTATCGGTTGGGTGTGGAATATTCTGCCCATGAGTCAGCCTATGACGATGCGTATTTGATGCAGGATAGTAACTTTATGTATACCACCGATATGTGGCGAATCTCTCTGCAGAGCGAATTGACTACTCGTAAAGGAAGTTGGCACCGCTCTATGGCATGGACTAAGATTTCATCGGAGGATCAAAGTGATTATCCAGGTGTGTATAAGGGATTTAATTGGAATTCGGATACTTATTACAAAACATCCCTAAGCCAAAACCACTTCCTGCTTATAGGTTTGCAGACAGGTTATGACGTGGTTCCAGATATTGAAGAGGCCCATGTGTATTGGTATGATCCCTATGTAAATTGGGT
>Ga0181557_1004868_pt1 | contig 12400 bp, 14 predicted proteins | sample 011ome_23_FD_148632 | JGI IMG/M metagenome (GOLD analysis project Ga0181557, IMG submission 148632) | Coastal salt marsh microbial communities from the Groves Creek Marsh, Skidaway Island, Georgia - 011506CT metaG (spades assembly) | ecosystem: Environmental > Aquatic > Marine > Intertidal zone... | reverse complement strand
CAAGGTGAGTGCCAACAGCTTTGAGGGTAGGTTTGTTTAGGTGGCCAGTAATTCAGAAACTATTTTCACAGCCGACAATCTTGAGCTCATAAACCAAGTTGGCCTGCTGGATGCAAAAGCAGACCTGCTCAAACTAAGCAGTGCCTTGAGGTCCCAAGGGCACAGTCCAGAATCGGTCACACTGGCGATTTCGCAGGGCAGGTTGCGACATCGGGCGCTAACAAAATTTGGAACCAAACTCGCCTCAAGACTTCTTTTGACCGAGGCTGGCCTGGAACAGGCAACCAGGTCTGAGGTTGCCAAGTGGCATGCCGAGCGATTTATTGATGCTGGCCTAACAAGCGTCACTGACCTGGGCTGCGGAATCGGCAGCGATTCCATTGCATTTTCAAAAGCTGGGATTCAAGTAAAAGCGGTGGAAGCCGATCTCGCCACAGCCGAGATAGCCGCTTATAACCTCTCTGGACACCAAAACACCGAAGTGATTGTGGGGACAGCCGAAACCCATGAAGTTGACACGGAAGCCTGCTACCTGGATCCAGCCAGGCGCAAATTGGACCAAAAAACAGCTGGCCGGGTGATGCTCCAGCCGGAAGACTTTTCCCCCAATCTAAACTTTGCCTTTGACATCGGCAGCAAAGTGCCAGCTGCCATAAAGCTCTCGGGCAGCTTTCCCCACGAACTGATCCCGGCTGACTGCGAGGCAAACTGGGTCTCTCACAACAACGAATTGGTAGAGACAATTCTGTTCTTTGGGAAGCTAGGGACTCAAGGAAAGCGCTCGGCGGTATTGCTTGGTCAGGAGAATCTGGAATTTTCAGGCTCCGATGAGCAGGCTGAGATTCAAGACCTAGGGGCTTTTATCTATGACCCGAATCCGGCTCTGGTGCGCTCGCACCTTTTAGGTGGCTTCGCATCGGAAAATAATCTTTGGGGTCTCTCAAAGTCGATAGCGTTCCTTAGTTCTAATTCAGAGATTCACAGTCCGTGGCTGCGCGGATTCAAAGTGCTCGAAGTGCTATCACTTGACCCCAAGCGGATTTCAAAACGACTCCAAGAACTTGGCATCGGAATCCTTGAAATCAAGAAGCGCGGGGTCGACACCACCCCAGAGGAACTTAGAAAAAAGCTTCGCCTGAAGGGCAAAGTTAGCGCCACCCTAATCCTCACGAAGCTGGGCGAAGATCGACGAGCGATCCTCTGCCAGCCAATTGGCTAGTGTGTTTGAACCTGAGTGACGTCCAGGGTCGATTCGGCGCCAAAGCCAATTGAGCTCGGTGCTTTGCCCTTCATAACCAATTGGGCGCCAATCGAAGCGATCATGGCACCGTTGTCGGTGCACAACGAAAACTTAGGAATCCGCAATTCAATCCCTGCCTCCCGGCAGCGCTCGGTTGCCACCTGCCTTAGTCGCGCATTTGCCACAACTCCCCCGCCAAGCAAGAGTCTTGGCACGTCATACATCTGACATGCAGCAATTGCCTTGGTTAACAGGACATCAACCACGGCCTCGCGGAAACTGGCTGCAACGTCCGGCTTTGAGATTTCCTCGCCAAGAATTTCAGCCTTCTCCACGTGCCTGGCAACAGCGGTTTTTAGCCCCGAGAACGAGAAATCAAAACGATGCTTCTCCATGTCCTTAGGCAAGGAAAGCCCCCTTGGGAATCTAACTGCCTTTGGGTTTCCAGTTGCCGCTATCGCGTCAATTTGCGGTCCTCCCGGGTAGGGCAGCCCAAGCACTCGTGCCACCTTGTCAAAGGCCTCCCCGGCGGCATCGTCAATGGTCTCACCCAGCAACTCCACATCCTCGAGCAGGTCCCTAACGAGCAGCAACGAGGTGTGACCGCCGGAAACCAAGAGGGCGATAGTCGGAAGACTCACGGTGCCACGCTCTAAAACATCAGCACCAACATGGCCCACCAAGTGATTAACCGCGTAGAGCGGCTTGTTGTGTGCCAGGGATAGGCCCTTAGCCGCGCCAATGCCGACCATTAGCGCCCCCGCCAAACCCGGGCCATTGGCTACCGCTATTGCATCAACCTCTTCGATTGTGATTCCGGCTTCGTCAAGCGCCTTTTTTAGGGTTGGCTCAAATGCCTCCAGGTGTGCCCTTGCGGCAACCTCCGGAACCACGCCACCGAATTTTGCATGCTCATCCATCGAGCTGTGCAAAGCATTTGCTAGCAGCCTGTTTCCCCGAACGATGCCAACTCCGGTCTCGTCGCAGGTGCTCTCAATTCCCAGCACAACAGGTTGGTTGACCTTGGCTCGCATCACCAGTGCGTCCACACCTGATGGTTGGTAGTACCGCTTCCGAAGATCAATTTGCTCAAAGCCAAACTTGTTGTAGAGGCCAACCGCGCGATCATTGTCAGCACGAACCTCAAGAACAACCTGCTCTGCACCTAGTTGCAAGGCGGTGTCCATGAGCCACTCAAGCAGCAGCTTCCCATAACCCTTGCCCTGGCTGCCGGCGGCAACGGCGATCGTTTGAATGTCGGCGGAGAAGCTCGCTGGCACAGAGTTCAAGCCGGCATAACCAACCAGTCCACCATCGAAGATTCCGATGTAGTGAGTAAATGGATTCTCAATCTCACTCAGCACTGTCCGCTCAGCCCAAGCCTCGGAGCCAAATAGGTCCTGCTCGATCTGAATAACTGCGGCAGCGTCGGCTGCCATCAAGAGCTTTAGTTCCACTAGCCCGTCACCTTCTTACCCGGAGATGGCGTTACGTCCGGGGAGCGCAAATACAAGGCGCTGACATCGCTCAGGTCATCACCTTTGGCTAATGCGTGAAGAGCATACTGGCCTACAAGGCGGGCATCACACACCCCAGAAACATGCTCAAAGTCTGTCTTTTCAGCCAGCTCGACAGCGCTCAATACGCTCGGTGGCAGCACCTGCTGACCAGCATCAAACCCTGCCGCAAAGAACTCCTTGCGCTTGGCATCTGCAACAACCAGCACCCGACCAGTTGCGTACTGAAGGCCAACCGCATCCAGGGTAATCACTCCAATTGGCCGAATGCCCAAGGCCGCCGCCAATGAAGTACCGGCAGCAATGCCGACCCTTAGACCTGTGTATGGTGCGGGACCACGGCCCACCGCCAGTTGAGTTAGCTCTCTTGCACTAATCCCGGCTGTGGCGAGCACTTTTTGAATCGCCAGACCAATGTTTTCGGCATGCCCAAACGGGTCATCGTAAAGCTCGAACGCGACCAGCTTTTCGCCTCTAAAAACCGCCGCGCTGGTCCCAGCGGAGGTGTCAATCGCTAACAGCAATTTCAACCCCCTGCCATCTAGGGCCGACGCCTGATATCTCTACGACGCGAACGTCGTTGGCGTCAGATCGATCGATCTCAACCAGCAGCCAGCTCTCAAAGACTTCATCCAAAAAATCTCGTGCCCACTCGACAATCACAATTGAATTCTCAAAATCTATATCTAGATCATCCAGCTCCAACGCGGAAGCCAACCGATAGGCATCGACATGAACCAACTTTGGGCCGCCACTGGTCTTGTGGGTTCTAGCCAAAACAAAGGTTGGTGACTGAATTGTGCCAATGGCCCCCAAGCCCTCACCGATGCCGCGAGTCAGGGTGGTTTTGCCAGCACCAAGCTCGCCCGACAACAACACCAAGTCTCCGGGGCGCAGATAGCCGGAAAGCTTCAGACCCAGGCTCTCCATTTGTTCAGGCGTTTCAACAGTTAGCTTCATTGCCCCAAATAAACCCGGTTTGCACGTCCACCAATTCTGGTGACAATTTCATAGTTGATGCTGCCCGAGGATTCCCCCAGTTGCTCAGCCGTCGGCTCACCTGCGGCAGCGTTTCCAAAGATAACGACCTCGTCGCCGATTTCTGCCGCTGTGCTGCCCAAATCAACCACGAATTGATCCATGGCAATCGAACCAACAACCGAAAGTAGCTTCCCGTTTATCAACACCTTGGCGCCAACAGAGACCCTTGGCATTCCCTCGGCGTAACCAAATGGGACCAAGCCGAGCCTGGTTGGCTCTTGAGTCACGAAGCGGTAGCCATAGGAGACACCCTGGCCCTTTGCAACCTGCTTGATGTTGATAATTTCTGCCGAGACCCGCATCGCAGGGCTGAGGCTGACTTGGTCGACTTGACGGTCATCGAAAGGATTCAGACCATAGACAATCAGACCGCATCGAACCATGTCGTAGTGCATTTCAGGATAGGAAAGGGCTGCTGCAGAAGCGGCCAAGTGCCGGGTCTCAACTTCAATCCCAGCTGCGTCAAGAAGCGCCAGCGCCTCTTGGAACTTGCTGTTCTGCTCCCTGTCTTCCGTCTCTGAGGTGTTGGCTATGTGGCTAAAAACTCCGGCGATAGTGAGTTTTCGGTCCTTCACGATCTCTATGACCGCCGGCAGCTGATCCAGCATGAAACCATTTCTTCCAAGGCCGGTGTCGATTTTGATGTGAATTAGGGCATCGGAGGGAACCCTGGCCAGGTTAGAAAGCGTCGAGATTCCAAGCGCAATTCCACTTTCCTTGGCCAGTTGCAAGTCATCAGCGGGACCCAGCAGCCAACACATGATTGGTGCTGTAACTCCTGCGGCCCTAAGCTCAAGCGCTTCAGCCAGATCTGCAACACCAAGTTGGTCAACTGACACCCGTTCCAAAGCAGCGGCAACCTCATGCATTCCATGGCCATAAGCGTTCGCCTTGATAACCGCCATCACTTTTGCGGGCGCAAATGTTTTCTTGAGCGTCAGGTAGTTGTCCCTGATAGCCGCGAGGTCGATTTGTATTTCACGCATTTCAGTTGCCCTCCAACACAACCATGGCAACTGCTAGGCCTTGATCGTGAGATAGCGACAGGTGTGAGACTCGAACCCCCAGCTCCAAGACAGCTTCCGCGCTTTGGCCAGAGAGCCTAAGCTCTGGCTTGCCAAGATCGGTGGAAACAATCTCAACCTCCTGCCAGGACAAGAGCCTTGGGTCGCCGATTGCCTTCGCTAGTGCTTCTTTTGCAGCGAAGCGTGCTGCCAGAGATTCTGGGCGGGTCTTCAGCTCAGTCTCCGTGAACAGCCGCTGGCCAAGTTTCGGGGTTCTGGAAAGACTCTCTTGCAGCCTAGTAACCGAGCATATGTCTACGCCGATGCCGTGAATCATTACTCGACCGTCACGCTCTTTGCCAGGTTCCTGGGTTGATCAACATCAAGACCCTTGGCACTGGCCAACTCCATTGCAAAAATCTGGAGCGGAATCACGCTGAGTTGGCCGGCCAACAGTGGCATGGTTTCTGGAATAAAGAACACCTCGTCTGCCATTGAGCCAATGCTGGTATCGCCCACCTCAGCAATGGCAATCACCTTGGCACCCCTGGCCTTGATTTCCTGAATGTTGGAAACAACCTTTGAGTGCAGGGAGCCCTCACCGGTTTTGCTGGGAACAATGACGATCACCGGCTGACCCTGCTCAATTAGCGCAATCGGCCCGTGCTTGAGCTCGCCGGCAGCAAACCCTTCGGCGTGGATATAAGCCAGTTCCTTCAGCTTCAGAGCGCCCTCAAGCGCTATCGGGTAGGCCACATTTCTGCCCAGGAACAGCACCGACTTGGCATTCGCAAACTGCTTGGCTAGCTCGCCCATTGAAGAAACTGATTCCAGCACTTCCTTGATCTTTCGGGGCAAAGTTAAAAGCTCTAGCCCGATGGCCTTGAGTTCTGGCTCCGAATGACTCTTTCGCTGCCAGGCAAGCATCAATGCAACCAGCTGTCCGGCCGTTACCTGGGCCGTAAAGGCCTTGGTGGAGGCAACGGCAACCTCTGGGCCAGCGTGGGTGTAGATGGTGGCGGTGGCCTCACGCGCGAGCGTTGCCCCCTGAGTGTTACAAACGGCTAGAACCTTGGCGCCTGCTTCTAGAGCATGGCGGACTGCCATCAGGGTGTCCATGGTTTCACCAGACTGGCTCATGGCAATCACGAGCGTTTTGTCATCCAAAACTGGATCTCGGTATCGAAACTCGTGGGCCAGTTCCACACTGGCTGGGATTCTTGCCCACTTTTCCACTGCGTACTTGGCAGCCTCAGCTGCGTAGGCAGCAGTGCCGCAGGCCACAAAGACAATTCGATCAACATCCGCCAGGGCATCAAGGCCTTGCATCTCCGCCAAGTTCACCGATCCGTCTGCACCAATCCGCCCCATAAGGGTGTCGCCGACCGCCTGTGGCTGGTCCGCAATCTCCTTGGCCATAAACGATGGCCAGCCGCCCTTCGATGCGGCCGAAGCATCCCAATCGACCTCAAACTCGGTTGGCTCGACTCGGTGCCCATCAAAGTCGTGAATGTGAATAGAGTCTGCGCGCAGCTCAACTATTTGGTCCTGACCGACCGACACCGCTCTCTTGGTGTATTCGACGAAGGCGGCAACATCTGAGCCTAGGAAGTTTTCGCCATCGCCGATTCCAACGACCAGTGGCGAGTTGCGCCTTGCGGCCAAGACCATGTCGGGATGATCCTCGTGAATGCAAAGCAACGTGAATGCGCCCTCTAGCCGATTCACGACAATCCGGAACGCAGACTTTAGGTCCTTAGAGGTTTCGTACTCCCTGGCAACTAGGTGCGCCGCAACTTCACTGTCAGTCTCAGAGCTGAACTTAACCCCTTGGTCCACCAGCTCTTGTTTCAGCACTGCAAAGTTTTCGATAATGCCATTGTGAATCAAAGACAGCTTTTGGTGATCGCCGCCTAGGTGAGGGTGGGCATTGCCATCGGTTGGAGCACCGTGCGTGGCCCACCTGGTGTGACCAATGCCGATGTGTGCGTTACTGAGCGGGCTAGCTGCCAAGTCGTCTACTAAAACCTGTAGTTTGCCGGCTCGCTTTTTTGTTTCTAGACCGGTTTCTGGAGCAATGACAGAGACCCCAGCTGAATCATAACCACGATATTCAAGGCGCTTGAGCCCCGCGAGCAGCACATCAAGCGCCGACCCCGGACCTACATAGCCGACTATTCCACACATAAGCTCTAATCTAAGGCAGAATAGGCGCTTGTGAGCGCAGCACAGGGCCTAGAGAGCCTTTCTCCTTATCTCGCCATAGAGCGAGACGATTGGGCAGAACTTGGCAACTCCACTGACCTGCCTTTAACCGAGGCAGAGGTTGCCAAACTTCGTGGCCTTGGTGATTTTCTTGACATCAAAGAGGTGACCGAGGTCTACCTGCCAGTTTCACAACTTCTTTCGCTCTACGCCGCAGCTGCGGGCGCTCTTCACCAGAACACCGAGAAGTTTTATGGGGAACGCGCCAAGCGCACTCCCTTCATAATTGGAATTGCTGGCTCGGTTGCGGTTGGTAAATCCACTGCAGCCAGGCTGCTGCGGGAACTGATGGCCAGATGGGAGGGAACTCCCAATGTTGAACTTGTTACAACAGATGGTTTTCTGTATCCCAATCAGGAACTTGAGCGCCGTGGCCTGATGGCCAGAAAAGGATTTCCCGAAAGCTATGATCGGAAACGTCTACTTCAGTTCATATCTGACATCAAGTCTGGAAAGACCGGCGTTACCGCTCCGGTTTACGATCACCTTGCCTATGACATTCTTCCCGGGGAAGAGTTGGTAGTTGGCGCGCCAGACGTTTTGATAGTTGAGGGGCTAAATGTTCTTCAACCTCCGAGCGTGGGTCAGGAACTGGCCCTGAGTGACTACTTTGACTTCACGATATACATTGACGCGGACCCAGCAACCATTCGACAGTGGTACCTGTCTCGGTTCGAAACTCTTTGGGAAACAGCCTTTTTGAATCCCAAGAGCTATTTCCATCAGCTAACCAACGAGCTCACCAAAGAGCAGGCCATGGACCGAGCCGCAGGATTCTGGAGCGACATCAACCTGCCGAACCTGAGACAAAACATTGAACCCACCAGATCCCGTGCGACGCTTGTGATGCAGAAGAGCGAGCAGCACCGAGTTGAGCGTGTTCAGGTTAGAAAGATTTAGTGACTCTCAACAAACCTGGTGTCGACGCTCACTAGGCAATCAGGCATCAGCCTTCCAGCCTCGGCCCGTTCCGGCGAGTGATCGTAATTGCTCTGCTTTTCTAAGAAGTCGTTCTGGTCACCCTCGACCGAAGCGGCCCAGATGAACTCACTGTTCTCGGTGTCGAAATACATAAACTCAACCCCGAAACCAAACTTGGCTCGGATCGGCAATACCTGCTGACTGACCCAGTCCCGAAATTCATCGAGCCTGCCTGGGGTTATTTGATATCTGCGTAACTGAATTGTTTTAGGCAAGTGACAACCGCTCTTCAACCATTCTGGCAATTCGCTCTGCCCAGCTCTGGGCTGTGCCGTGATCAGATGCCTCGACCATGACCCGAACCAGAGATTCGGTTCCTGATGCCCGAAGCAACACCCTGCCAGTGTCGCCGAGCTCCTGGCTCGCCTCGGCAACCAACTGCTGCAACTGCCGGTCGCTGACGCGAGTCTTGTCAACGCCAGGGACGTTGATCAAAACCTGCGGGAACACCGGCATTACCTCTGCCAGCTCAGCCAGCGACTTCCCGGTTTCAACCATCCTGGCTGCCAGCTGTAGCCCGGTCAGGATGCCATCGCCAGTGGTCGCGTACTGCGAAAAGATTATGTGGCCGGACTGTTCCCCACCTAGTGAATAGCCGCCCTCGCGCATTGCTTCGAGCACGTAGCGATCGCCAACGCCGGTTTCGATGAACTCAATCTGGTGCGCCTTCATTGTGGTTTTTAGACCCAGGTTGGACATCACCGTCGTAACCAAGGTGTCTCTTGCTAGATTCCCTGATTCCTTCATTGCGATTGCCAAAATGGCCATGATGTGATCACCATCGACGATCTTGCCATCTGCATCAACCGCCAGAGCGCGATCGGCATCGCCGTCATGAGCTATTCCGAAATCAGCGGAATGCTCAATAACCGCGGCCTGGAGCGCACTCAGGTGGGTGGAGCCGTTGCCCATGTTGATGTTCAGTCCGTCCGGTTCAGCACCAATCAGGAATACCGTGGCGCCGGCATCTATAAATGCCTGCGGGCTAATGGCGCTAGCTGCGCCATTAGCTGCGTCAATCACAACTTTCAGGCCGTTGAGTTTGGTTGTCAAAGTTCCCAGCAGGTGTATTAGGTAACGGTCCTCGGCATCTGCGAACCGGGTGATTTTTCCAACCTCGGAACCAATTGGAGAAAGTGCATTGCCAAATTCAGCTTCAATTTGGTCTTCCAGGGCGTCGGGAAGCTTGTGCCCACCCCGGGAAAAGAATTTAATGCCGTTATCTGGCGCGGAGTTGTGGCTAGCAGAAATGATCACACCAAAGTCGGCGCCCAAATCTGCGGTTAGGTAAGCGGCTGCAGGAGTCGGAAGAACACCAGCGTCAAAGACATCAACGCCGGAAGATGCAAGACCGGCTGCAACAGCTGCCGAAATGAAGTCTGATGAGATTCTCGGATCGTGTGCAATCACAGCGCGTGGTCGCTCGCCATTTTCTCTTGCGCTTGCCGCAAGAACAATTGCAGCAGCCTGTGAAAGCTTTAGGGCAAACTCAGCTGTGATTTCACGACCAGCAGTGCCGCGAACTCCATCGGTGCCAAAAAGCCTGGCCATGGCCGATTTTCTCGGTTAGCGCTTTGAGAACTGTGAGGCCTTGCGAGCCTTTTTAAGACCGGCCTTCTTGGACTCAATAACGCGAGAATCGCGACGTAGGAAGCCAGCCTTCTTCAAGGTGGCACGGTTGTTCTCGGTGTCCATCTCGTTTAGTGCTCGAGAGATGCCAAGCCTTAGTGCTCCAGCCTGACCAGCAATGCCGCCGCCATCGATACGAGCAACTACGTCGTATGCGCCCTGAAGCTCAAGAACCTTGAAAGGGTCAGTGATTAGCTGCTGGTGCAACTTGTTTGGGAAGTAGTCCTCAAGGGCGCGCTTGTTTACTGTGATCTTGCCAGTGCCAGGCACTAGACGAACACGAGCAACTGCCTCCTTGCGACGACCAAGCCCAGCACCTGGCTGAGTTAGGTTGCCACGAGAGCGCACAGCCTTCACTGGCTCTGACTCGGTGCTGTATGAAGTCTCTGTTACTACTTCGGTCTCTTCGACTGTGTTATCTGCCAAGGTCTTGTCCTTACTGGGCGATCTGATCGATTACAAAAGGCTTAGGCTGCTGCGCAACGTGTGGGTGAGTGTCCCCTGCGTAAACCTTTAGCTTTGAAAACTGCTGCTCGCCAAGAGAGTTCTTTGGAAGCATGCCACGGATGGCCTTCTCCACTGCGCGCTCTGGGTTCTTGGCCATTAGGTCTGAGTAGCTAGTGGTGGTCAAGCCGCCCATGTAGCCGGAGTGACGGTAGGCCTTCTTCTGCTCTAGCTTTGAGCCGGTCAGTGCGACCTTGCCTGCATTGACGATGATGACGAAGTCACCGTTGTCCATGTGGGCTGCGAAGGTTGGCTTGTGCTTTCCACGCAGCAGTACTGCCACGTGAGATGCAAGACGGCCAAGCACGATGTCAGTGGCATCGATGATGAACCACTCGTGGCTCAGCTCACTGGCCTTAGGCGAATAAGTACGCACGCTAAATTACCTCTTAATTTCTTATGTGTGATTCCGCATGAATCAGCGGTTTCAAACCTGTCGGCAATGCCGAACCAAGGTGCAAGTCTAGGGGATTGAAGTGCCTGGGGTCAAACAGAAATATCATCGATATTCCGCATTTTTCTTGATAATTCGGCCTGTTCGGCATATTTGGCTGAATCTGGGTAGTCAATTGCCTCCAAAGTCAGTCCTCGGGAGTCGACAACCTTGAATTTATTGCCTCTTTTTCCAGACTTCTGAACTTCGATGAGCTCTTCGATGCTTAGCCGTCCGTCGGCAACAGCCAGAATCGAGCCGACCAGCGACCTCACCATGTTGTGACAGAAGGCATCGGCATGCAACTGAATCTCAATTAGGCCGTTGGCGTTTCTAGCAACCTCGAATTGGCGCAGGTTTCGGATGGTCGTCGAACCCGCCCGAGGCTTACAAAAAGCGGCAAAGTCCTTCAAGCCAACCAAGGTTTGGGCTGCTTGATTCAAAAGCTCAACGTCCAGCTTTCTCTTGTACAAAAGCGTGTAGCGAGTGAGCGTGGGGTCCTTGAAGAACTCGGTGTCTGTGATTGTGTACTTGTAGTGCCTACCCAGGGCACTAAACCTGGCATCAAATCCCGGGTCCGCAACTTGAAAGTCATGGATGATCAAATCCTCCGGCAGCAGCGTATTCAGGCGCTTTGCCCCAAGGTGATCCCTGCCAATGCGCTTGATGCGGTCATGGGGCACATCCAAATGACAAACCTGCACCCTGGCATGAACCCCGGCATCGGTCCTTCCGGCAACCCGCATGTCAAAGCCGGTTTTGCTCTTGCCGAATATCTTCTCGAAGACCTTTACCAGTTCGCCTTCAACGGTTCTGAGCTTGGGCTGCTTAGCCCAGCCTGCGAAGTCAGTTCCGTCGTAAGCGAGGTCCACCCGAAAACGAACAAACCCGCCAGTATCACCAGCGGGTTTGTTCATTTCAATACTTCTTATCGAGGACTAAGCCTTAGGCTCTTCTTCAGCCTCAGCCTCAGGTGCTGCCTCGGCTGCTGGAGCTTCGGTTGTCTCGGCAACTGGTGCCTCAACTACCTCTTCGACAGCGGCTTGATCAACAACGGCCTCTTCGGCTACTGCTTCCTCAACGGCTGGAGCCGCGTTGGTTGCAACGTTATTGGTTAGCTTGACCTTGTTGGTCTTTGGCTTTGGCTGTACCTGCTCAAGCACAAGCTCGATCACTGCCATAGGAGCGTTGTCGCCCTTACGGTAACCAAGCTTGGTGATGCGGGTGTAGCCGCCCTGGCGTTCTGCAACCAATGGCGCAATCTCAGTGAACAACGAGTGCACAACTGACTTGTCCAAAATCTGCTGCATGACGCGACGACGAGCGTGCAGGTCTCCGCGCTTTGCGAAGGTCACTAGACGCTCAGCAAGAGGGCGCAAGCGCTTTGCCTTGGTCTCGGTGGTCACGATTCGCTTGTGCATGAATAGCGAGGTGGCCATGTTGTTGAGCATTAGGCGCTCGTGGGCTGGACCGCCTCCGAGACGTGGGCCCTTTGTTGGGGTAGGCATTAGTTTCTCCTTGGGTTTCTAAAGATTAAATCTGGTCTTCGTCGAAGCCGCCACCGAAGTAAGCGGAGTCGAAACCTGGGACTGCGTCCTTGAACTTCAGGCCAAGCTCAGTTAGCTTGTCGCGAACCTCATCAACGGACTTGGAGCCGAAGTTGCGAATGTTCATCAACTGGTCCTCGCTCAAAGCAATTAGCTCTGAGACGGTGTTGATGCCCTCGCGCTTTAGGCAGTTGTAGGAACGAACGGTTAGGTCTAGATCCTCAATTGGGGTGCTCAAC
>Ga0181557_1004864_pt1 | contig 12407 bp, 11 predicted proteins | sample 011ome_23_FD_148632 | JGI IMG/M metagenome (GOLD analysis project Ga0181557, IMG submission 148632) | Coastal salt marsh microbial communities from the Groves Creek Marsh, Skidaway Island, Georgia - 011506CT metaG (spades assembly) | ecosystem: Environmental > Aquatic > Marine > Intertidal zone... | reverse complement strand
GTTTTGATCAAAAATTTTCACATTTCCGATTTACTTGCAACGCAAAGGGGTAGGCAGACATTTTTTTTTGTGTAAGACTTGTCGGATAAGAAAGCGTTTCGAGGTGAGGGGTCAAAAATGACCTCCGGCCATCGATTATAAAAGCGCACACAAACTAGGGAGTAAGTAATGAGAAAATCAGATTTCATCAAAGCGCAAGAGCGCCGGTACCAAGCGGGATCCATTGATCGCCGTCAATTTATCACATCTGTGATCGGTGCTGGTTTGGCTGTTCCTGCTGCTTTGGGTCTGGCGTCAAGCGTAGAAGCAGCAACGCCAAATCGCGGCGGTTTGTTTCGCTGGGGTATGGGACATGGTTCAACCACTGATACGTTGGACTCGGCGAATTCAGAAAACGGTTTCACATTGGCCAGTGGGTATTGTTTTTCGAACCACTTGACCGAGGTTGATAACACCGGTCAGCTTGTTCCAGAATTGGCTGAAAGCTATGAATCCGATGATGGCAAAACATGGGTTTTCAATCTGCGTAAAGGCGTTGAGTTCCATAACGGTAAGACAATGACATCGCAGGATGTGATTGCATCGTTCCAACACCATATGGGCGAAGAGTCAAAATCAGCGGCCAAAGGTTTGCTAAGCGCCGTGGAAAGCATGACAGCGGATGGTGACAACCGTGTTGTTTTCAAACTGGCGACAGCAAATGCTGACTTCCCGTTTATTGTCAGTGACTATCACCTATCGATTCGTCCTTCTGTTGACGGTGTTGCTGATTACAACTCGGGCATTGGTACAGGTGGTTACATTTTGGAAAGTTTCGAACCTGGTGTTCGGGCAAAGTTCAAGCGTAACCCAAATTATTGGAAAGAGGGCCGCGCGCATTTCGACGAAGTTGAGCTGTTGTCCATTATTGATGTGACTGCACGTCAAAACGCGATCATGAATGGCGACGTTGATGTCATCGACCGTGTTGATCCAAAAACAGTTGCTCTGCTATCGCGCGCGCCTGTTTTGAACATCATGGAATTGACAGGCACATTGCACTACACATTCCCGATGCGTTTGGACGTCGCGCCATTTGATAACTATGATCTGCGTATGGCGTTGAAATATGCAATCAAGCGCCAAGAATTGGTTGATAAAATCCTGTTGGGCCATGGTGCGCTGGGCAACGATCACCCAATTTCGACGGCAAACCGTTTCCACAACAGCGCGTTGGAACAGCGTGAATTTGATGCGGAAAAAGCGGCGTTCCATTACAAAAAATCAGGGCACTCTGGCACAATCCAACTGTCCACATCTGACGCGGCCTTTGCTGGTGCGGTTGATGCGGCCCAGTTGATCGCGGCATCCGCAGCCGAGGCTGGCATAGATATCGAAGTGGTCCGTGAACCCAAAGACGGATACTGGTCAAACGTGTGGAACAAAAAAGGCTGGAGTGCGTGTTACTGGGGCGGACGTCCGACCGAAGATTGGATGTTCTCGGCGGCCTACACGGACGACACCGAATGGAACGACACGGCGTGGAAAGGCACAGATGCCGCCAATAAATTCAATGCGATTGTTCGCGATGCACGTGCTGAGCTGGATAACACCAAGCGCGCAGAAATGTATGCGGAATGTCAGTCATTGTTGAACGACGACGGCGGCACCATTTGCCCAATGTTTGCAAATTATATCAATGCCGTGTCCAAGAAAATTGGTCACGACGACAAAGTGGGTGCAAACTGGGATACGGATGGCGGCAAAGCTGCCGAGCGTTGGTGGTTTGCCTAATACGCACTAAGTCATGACGCCGGCTAATGCCGGCGTCACTTATCCGACAGAATATACAATTAAGGGATTTGCTGTGCATCCTGTTTTGACCACCGTATTACAGCGGCTTGGGTTAGGTTTTCTGACTCTTTTCGTTGTTTCCTTTATTATCTTTGCATCGATTGAACTGTTGCCAGGTGATTTTGGACAAGCTGTCTTGGGCCAAGCCGCGACAGAAGAAACCGTTGCGGCATTCCGCAAAGAATTGGGATTAGATCAGCCCGCATACATCCGCTACTTTGAATGGGTCGGTAATGTTCTTCAGGGGGATTTGGGATCGTCATTTTCTGGACGTGCCGCCTCTGGTGTGGACCGATCGCGCCCGGTTTGGGATTTGGTTGCACCACGCTTGGAAAACACCCTGTTTTTGGCGGGTTTGACTGCGGCCATTGCTGTTCCGCTGGCATTGTTTTTGGGGATCACCACTGCACTTTATCGGAATACGATTTACGATCGCACGGTAAACGCTGCGACATTGACCACGATTTCATTTCCTGAATTTTTCGTAGCCTATATCCTTATTCTATTTTTGGCTTCGTTAAATCCGATCTTTCCGTCACTGGCCAATATTGATGCCAACACAGAATTCTGGGATCGTATTTACAGATCCGCATTGCCTGCGATGTCACTGACCTTGGTCATTGTGGCGCATATGATGCGAATGACGCGTGCTGCCATTATCAATTTGCTGGCCTCGCCCTATATTCAGATGGCCCGCCTGACGGGGGCAAGCCAACGCGAGGTAATCTTAAAACACGCTTTGCCGAATGCTTGGGCACCGATTGCCACGGTGATTGCGTTTAACCTTGCGTATCTGGTTGTCGGGGTTGTCGTGGTTGAGGTGGTATTTGTGTATCCTGGTATTGGCCAGCTGATGGTCGATTCCGTCACAAGCCGCGATATTCCTGTGGTTCAAGCCTGCGCATTAATCTTTGCGATTACATATATTCTGCTAAACCTGATTGCTGATGTGATCGGGATTATCACTAACCCAAGGTTGTTGCATCCAAAATGACACAGACTTCTCAAACCTATTCCGCCAAAGACGAAGCCACATCATTTTTGGCCAAACGGACCGCTTGGGACCGTACCAAAATTTTGTTGAAAAAATCGCCGTTTACGGCACGCTTTGGAATGATTGTAATCGCGATATACGTCATTGTTGCGGTCTTTGCACCATGGATCGCACCCTATGGCGAAGCAGCGGTGTTTCCCACGCCATACGCCCCTTGGGGCGGCGATCATGTGCTTGGCACAGATCAGATTGGACGTGATATCCTATCACGAATGATCTTTGGTGCCAGAAACACAGTTGGTATCGCAGTCGCAACAACATTTTTGGCATTTTTGATTGGGGCAAGTTTGGGGTTAGCCGCCGCCATTAATCGATCATGGCTGGATCAATTGATCAGCCGCAGTGTCGATGTTTTAATGGCAATCCCCAGCTTGATCTTTGCGCTGGTTCTGTTGTCTATTTTCGGCTCATCCGTCATTAACCTGATCATCATTATCGCTATTTTGGATTCAACCCGTGTGTTTCGATTGACACGCGCGGTCGCGGTCAATGTGGTCGTCATGGATTATGTTGAGGCCGCAAAACTGCGCGGTGAAGGATTGGGTTGGATTATGCGGCGTGAAATTTTGCCAAATATCATGCCGCCTTTGGTTGCTGAATTTGGATTGCGGTTTTGTTTTGTGTTTCTAACAATTGCCGCGTTGTCATTCTTGGGTGTTGGGATCCAGCCGCCAACCGCGGATTGGGGGTCAATGGTGCGTGAAAATGCGTCCCTGATCCAGTTTGCGCAGTATGATTTGAAAGCGGGTTTGACACCGTTATTGCCTGCCGCTGCAATTGCCCTGCTGACGGTTGCCGTGAACTTTGTTGTTGACTGGTTCTTGCACCACACCAGCGGAATTAAGGATTAAGTCATGTCATCAGATATATTATTGGAAATTAAAGGTCTTAAAATCCAAGGCTTTTCAGACGAGCGGTGGCATGAAATCGTAAAAGGTGTCGATGTGACCCTAAAGCGCGGCCAAGTGATGGGGTTGATCGGGGAATCGGGTGCCGGCAAATCCACGCTTGGTCTGGCCGCAATGGGGTTTACGCAACCGGGCTGCAAAATAACGGACGGACAAATTTTGTTTGACGGCGTTGATTTGGCGCAGCTTTCTGAAACGCAAAAACGCAGCTATTGGGGAAACAGGGTAACCTATGTGGCACAATCGGCGGCCGCGTCATTCAACCCAGCCCATCGGCTGATTGATCAAACAACCGCCTCGACCCTGAGGTTCGGCAAAAAATCGCAGGCAGAGGCGCTTGAGGACGCAAAGGCGCTGTATGCGGAATTAAACTTGCCCAATCCCGATACGATCGGGGATCGGTTCCCGCATCAGGTATCTGGTGGACAGTTGCAACGGGTTATGACGGCGATGGCGATGTCGCCACGGCCAGATTTGATCATCTTTGATGAACCAACGACCGCGCTAGATGTCACCACTCAGGTCGAAGTTCTGACCGCGATGCGCAAAATCGTCGAGCATTTCAACACGGCTGCGATATATATTACCCATGATTTGGCCGTGGTGGCGCAAATGGCGGATTTCATCAAAGTTTTGCGCTATGGCGAAGAGGTCGAAGAGGCCGAAACACGCAAAATGTTAACCTCGCCTGAACAAGAGTACACCAAATCCCTGTGGTCGGTGCGTGCCTTGGCCAAAGAACCAGAGCCTGCGCAAGAGCCGATACTGGAAATTAAAAACATTGATGCCGCCTACGGTAAGGTAAAAGTCCTGCACAATGTTGATATTTCTGTACCGCGTGGATCAACGGTTGCTGTTGTGGGGGAATCTGGATCAGGCAAGTCAACGACCGCGCGCGTGATCACGGGATTGTTGCCCCCCGCATCAGGGCAGATCGAATTTGGCGGACAAACATTACCTGCCAAGTTGCAAGACCGTACTAAGGATCAAAAACGTCAAATCCAGATGATCTATCAAATGGCAGACACGGCGATGAACCCACGTCAGACCGTGCGCGAAATCATCGGCCGCCCGCTTGAATTTTACTTGGGATTGCGTGGGCAAGCTGCGGACCAGCGTATTTTGGAATTGTTGGAAATGATCGAACTGGATGGCCGGTTTATGGATCGTTTGCCCGGTGAATTATCTGGGGGCCAGAAACAGCGTATCTGCATCGCGCGTGCCTTGGCCGCAGAGCCCGAGTTCATCATATGCGATGAGGTCACGTCAGCCTTGGACCAGATTGTCCAAGAGGGCATTTTGCGTCTGCTTATGCGTCTGCAAAAAGACCTAAACCTGACCTATCTGTTTATCACGCATGATATTTCAACTGTGCGGGCAATTGCTGATCAAGTGGTTGTTATGAATCTGGGCCGTGTGGTTGAGCAGGGGGCCAAAAACGATGTCTTTAGCCCACCACATCCTGAATATACGGAATTGCTGCTATCATCTGTACCGGAAATGGATCCAGATTGGTTGACCAACCTGAATTCACAGCATGCCTAGAAAACGGTTATAACCTGTTCTAGGGGTTTTTTGATTTTGGCGGCTTGGGGTATCGTCGTGTTCACCGCAGGATATCCCACCGGCAGAATCATGACGGGTTTTTCGTTCGCAGGCCGGTTGCACAGTTCGTTCAAAAATTTCATCGGGTTTGGTGTATGTTCCAAACAGACCAAACCTGCATTATGGATCGCCGAAATTAGCATGCCTGTTGCGATCCCTACGCTTTCATTGATGTAGTAATTTTTGTATCGGCTGCCATCAGGGTTCAGGCCATAGCGTTCGGCAAAGACGACAATCAACCATGGGGCATCGGTGAGATGGGGTTTTGACACCCCAGTTCCGATGGGTTCCAAGGCCGACAACCATGCATCCCCTGCGCCGCCATCATAGAATTGTTTTTCTTCGTCCTCGGCAGCGGTGCGGATTTGTTGTTTCATGTCTGGGTTCGAAATGGCGACGAAATGCCATGGCTGACGGTTTGCACCACTGGGGGCAGTGACGGCCGCGGCTAGAATATTTTCGATTACGATGGATGGAACGGGTGTATCCGCATAATCGCGCACAGAATGACGCTTGCGCATGTACTCTAGATAGTCCTGTGACGCTTTGATCATGTCGTTTTCGCTGCGTTGAACGCGATGCGGTAAATCTATTGGTGTATAGGCCATTTATTCTCTCGTTTTTGGGTGATCTTACATAGGTCCTAGATCAAGTCAAATTAACCTTGCAGATAGCCTTTGACTGTATCGCGTAGTTTCAAATGGACATGCGAATACCGATGGCGGACATGGAACCCGCAATACACCGATTGTTCAAGGATCGGCGCATCAGTGACCACATGTGCCTGATTTGTATCAGACAGCCATGTTGCGGTTTCTTCTAGGACATAGGCTGTGCCGCCGATGCTGGTAATCAATCCCATCACCGCCGCGTTCAACCCGCTTGATACGCGCGAATTGGCCAAATCAGGCAACATTTGTTGTTGCTGACGATCAAAGGCTGGGGCGTAATTCGCTGTAATAAAGGTGTGGGTTTTGACCTGATCCAAGCGGGTCGCATCCGTCGATACCATGACAAAGCGTACGGCCCCCAGCGTTTCAAAGTGTAAATCAGGGTAATAGCGCGGTGTGTACAATACAGCGAAATCTAGGGTTCCGGTTAATAAATCACTGCACATTTGGTTCGAATAGTCCAGTTCAAGGTAGAATGCCGTTTTTTTAAATTGCTTTTGAAACCCATCAACCCAATCCCCAATATGCGTGGCGGCCAGATCAATTTGTAACCCAATGCGCAACGCAACCGCAGTATTGCCGCTGCGTGATGTTGCCCTCAGGGCTTCGCTCCAGCTGTGGCGCAGCCCCCGCGCGTGTGGTTCAAATGCCGTGCCTGCGGGTGTGATTTCGGTGCCTGATCTGGAACGATGAAACAGGGTTTTTCCCACTTGGGTTTCCAACGATTTGACGCGGGCCGAAACAGTGGATTGGGTAATCCCTAGGCGTTCGGCAGTTTTATTAAAGCTGCGGCTGTCAATCAAATCCAGAAACGTGTCAATAAGTTCAATCTGCATGGCACACCTAATCGATAATATCGATTAATATACTGCAAAATTTGTGATTGTTTGCAACAGTTTCCTAAGCATAATTTCACCATTGATATTCGATGGGGGTCATTATGACACAGGACACGGAAGCCTGCGCGCCACGCCGTGCTGCACGCCAAGGTGGGCGCAATGCGCGCCGCGCTGAACGGACCGCGCCTTTGGCCGAACACCTACGCCCAGTCCGTGCAGGATTGCCGGGTGGGGCCTATAAGCCGCTGACACCAGCAGCACAGGAACAGATCCACCAAGCGGCGCTAGATGCGCTGGAACAAATCGGCCTGTCACAGGCACCGCAATCGGGTGTTGATGCTATGACCAAGGCCGGCGCGATTTTGGGTGACGATGGTCGCCTGCGGTTCCCCCGCGCATTGGTCGAAGATATGTTGGCGCTTGCTGCGCGCGATATCACCCTGCATGGGCGTGATCCGAAATATGATCTGCATCTAAGTGGGACAAATGTCCATTTCGGAACCGCAGGCGCTGCGGTGCATGTGGTGGATTTGGAAACCAATACATACCGCGATTCAACCGCGCAGGATTTGTTTGATGCGGCGCGTATTACGCAAAATCTGGACAACGTTCATTTTTTCCAACGGGCCATGGTGTGTCGCGACATCACTGACAATCTGGAAATGGATTTGAACACCATCTATGCGGCCTGCTCAGGAACAAAAAAACATGTGGGCACATCGTTTTCTGACCCCTCGCATGTGGCACCTTGTATGGATATGATCCACACCATCGCAGGGTCGGAACAGGCTTGGCGGGAACGCCCCTTTATTTCGAATTCAAACTGCTTTGTCGTACCGCCGATGAAATTCGCCGAAGAAAGCTGCACGGCGATGGAACACTGTATCGCCGCAGGCATGCCCGTGCTGCTGTTGTCAGCGGGGCAGGCGGGGGCAACCGCGCCTGCGCCGATTGCCTTGGCGATTGTTCAGGCTGTGGCGGAATGTTTGGCAGGCGTTGTGTATGTCAATTCGATCAAGCCAGGGCATCCCGCGATTTTTGGGACTTGGCCATTTGTGTCCGATTTGCGCACGGGCGCGATGTCGGGTGGTTCAGCCGAACAGGCGCTGCTGACGGCAGGCTGCGCGCAGATGCATCAATTCTATGGCTTGCCCGGTGGGGCGGCTGCGGGGATCAGTGATTCCAAATTGCCAGATATGCAGGCTGGCTGGGAACAGGGCATTACAAATGTGATGGCGGGTCTATCTGGTCTGAACATGGTGTATGAATCAGTGGGCATGCATGCATCGCTGTTGGGATTCTGTTTAGAAAGCTTGGTCTTGGGTGACGACATTTTGGGTCAGGTGTTGCGCACAGTGCGCGGCATTGATGTCACCCCCGACAGCGTATCGATCGAGGCGATGAAACAGGTCTGTCTGGGCGGTCCCGGTCATTATCTGGGATCAGAGCAGACATTGGCGCTGATGCAAACGGAATATATCTATCCCGCCCTTGGAAACCGGATGAGCCCCAAAGAATGGGTCGAAGCAGATCGTCCCATTTTGATTGAAAAAGCGATTGCACGCAAAAATGAAATTCTAGACAGTGCAGGTCGAATGATTGATCCCGACTTGGATGATATCATTCGCAAAAACTATAACATCTATTTCCAATAGGAGAGCGACATGCACTATGGGTATATTGGCCTAGGAAACCTAGGGGCAAATTGTGCGGCCTGTTTATTAAAGGCGGGGTTTTCCGTTACTGTCTATGACGTCAACCCCGACGCGGCAAAAACGCTGATAGAACAGGGCGCCACTTTGGCCGACAGTGCAGCGCAAGTCGCACAAAGTGCGGACCATGTTATCACATGCCTGCCATCGCCGCGTGTAAGTGAGGTGGTGCTATCCGAAATTCTGCCCCATATGGCGGGCAAACATTGGATCGAAATGTCCACATTGGGTCGCGATGATGTTTTGAAATTTGCCCAAGTGGCGGGCGATCATGATGTGCGCATGTTGGAACTGCCTGTCACAGGGGGCGTGCATTTGGCCGCGCGTGGTGAAATCACCATGTTACCCGGCGGCGACCAAGATATGGTCGATCTGCATTGGCCCGCGTTTGAGGCGATGGGAAACAAAGTGTTCCACATGGGGCCACTGGGATCTGCGTCGATCATCAAGGTGATCACAAACATGCTGGCCTTTATCCATCTAAAAGCCAGCGCCGAGGCATTGATGCTGGCCAAACGTGGTGGATTGGACTTGGCGCAGTCTTGGAATGCGATTGCTGCCAGTTCGGGGACGTCATTTGTCCATGAAACCGAGGGTGCGTTGATTTTGAACGGATCGTATGATGTGGCCTTTAACATTGACCTTGCGTTGAAAGACTTGGGCTTTGCATTGGATTTTGGGCGCGAATTTGGCGTGCCGTTGGATTTGGCAGGGGTGACAAATCAAACCTATGTTGCGGCCAAAGCGGCGTTCGGTGGGGATGCGCAATCGCCAATGATTGCCAAGCTGCTAGAAGACCTGTTGGATACTGATCTGCGTGCCGATGGATTCCCCGCCCGTCTAGAATAATGACATTCGTTTGTGTCGGCCCCTTGAGGGGTCAGTTCCACTGACCTAAATCTAGGCCTAGGTTTAACATAAGGGGCCATCACACACATGACATATACGACATACACGCCGCCAAAGGTTTGGACATGGGAACAACCAAATGGGGGCGCATTTCAATCTGTGAATCGGCCCATCTCTGGGCCCACGCATGATGCGGAATTGCCCCGCGGAAAACATCCGTTTCAATTGCATTCACTGGCCACCCCGAATGGCGTTAAGGTCACAATCATGTTCGAAGAGCTGTTGGCCGCCGGCCACAGTGGTGCCGAATATGATGCATGGCCCATCCACATTGGCAATGGCGAACAGTTTTCCAGCGGTTTTGTCGCGGTCAACCCGAATTCAAAAATTCCGGCCCTGATCGATACCACGCAATCGCCCGATCTGCATGTTTTCGAATCTGCATCGATTCTGCTTTATCTGGCGGAACGCTTTGGGGCATTTTTGCCCCAAGATTTGGTCGCGAAAACGCAGTGTATGAATTGGCTGTTTTGGCAAATGGGCAGTGCGCCCTATTTGGGCGGTGGATTCGGCCACTTTTATGCCTATGCGCCCTTTAAAATGGAATATCCCATCGATCGTTTCACGATGGAGGTCAAACGCCAGTTGGACGTATTGGACAAACACCTTGCCCAATCACAATATATGGTTGGCGATGAATACACGATTGCCGACATCGCCATCTGGCCATGGTACGGTCAATTGGTTTTAGGCCGCCAGTATGATGCAGCGGAATTTCTGGATGTGACGTCCTATAAAAATGTTCTGCGCTGGGCGGAACAGATTGATGCGCGTGATGCGGTGCGGCGTGGGCGTATGGTCAACCGGCTGCATGGTGATCCTGCGATGCAATTACACGAACGCCACGATGCATCTGATTTCGACACGAAAACACTGGACAAAGTTGGCCAAGCTTAATTGGCCACTTTGCAAAATTGTAGATATGTTTTGGTCGTAACGCATAACGTATTTTGATAATCTGCTTTGAACAGGGTTGGTTATTTGCGTTATGCGTTTTTATTCTTTTATTGCATCTACTTTGATTTTGACACTGGCCGCCTGTGGGGGCGGATCTGAGGGGCCTGTAAACCCGGTCAGTCCAACACCGACGCCAGATCCTGAGCCAACACAAAATGTGGGCACCATTCCCTACGCTGTGCTTTCGTCTTTGGCTGATGGCTCTAGCGTTGTTAAGTTCGAAACCACCGATGGGCTTGTGTATAAAGGGTTTGTTGAAACATTGACGCTGGCCGACACGTTAAGAACACAAAATTACGTTATCACCACACCAACCAGCAGCAGTGCGCAGGGATATTATACCCAAACGCTGAGGGGCCAGTCTGGTGATGGCAATCAAATCACCCTTGTGTCCAATGGCGTGGTATTGGGGAATAACGAAATTGCATCGGTCGTGTTGGTCGAAAATGAAAATATCGGTCGCGCCAATTTGGCGGTGGGGACGAAACCGGTATCGCTGCCGCAATCCAATGTCACTTACGCGGGCAAGGCGCAGGTGTTCCAATCGATCCCTGTCACTGGCGCGGATCCCCTAGAAACGCAGGAAACAGGCAGCTTTGCCCTGACGCTTGATTTTGCAGGCGGGACACCACAGGGGCGATTGACCACCGCGGATATGTCGAAATTTCATTCAGCGTCAGTGATATCACCCTAGATCCAGCAACAGGCGGTCTGGCATCGTCGTCTGTGTCCATCGGAACAATTTCGGGCACACAAGTCAGCGGATTGATGCAGGGCCAAATTATGGGCGAAAAATCCACTGGCGTGGCGGGCATTGTGCGGTCGCAAACGACAGGCACCGCCTATACCGGCGTGTTCTATGGAAAACAGTAGGCGGCTGTATTCGGGAAACTGAACGCTGAATGGATCCCCCAATGGGCCCGTAAGGGGCGGTTTTATCATGTATAGGTTCAACAGCATTTTGCAGCCTGCGATTCCGGCACCTGATTCCTAGGATGATTCCACCCAGATTCGTCTGAATTGCCAAAAATGACCCTGAGTTCTGTGGATAACTCACTGAATCTGTAAGTAACTTTATGAAAAAAGAGGCATGCGATGATTTTTTTTGAAAAAAGATGAAAAAAGTGTATTTTAGGGGTTGCGGGTTTTTGGTGGTATGCGTAAAAGCCCCTTCACCGGCAGCGATGATCGCTACGGTGGCCGAGACGGCGGGGCGGAAACGCAACGAGGTTGAGGCAAAATAGAGGCAGAATGAAGCGGTTGCGCTAGGTAAGAGTTTAGCGCGGTCGGTGAGTTTTGTGTCAACGTTATTTGAAAATTGAAGACACTGAAGAGATATGTGGGCAGTTTGGTTCATATCGATGGATCTACCTCGCATATCAACGCTACTAGGGCTTATGTCCGATGATGTAGTGTCAGCTTCACTGTTTGGACGGCTTTCGGTATCTTTTGGTACTGAAGCACAACAAACAGTTTTTCCGGTTTTGAACAAAACCGGAAGTGATGTGCAGAGGTTCGAACGTCAAGGATAAGCTGGTAACAGCTTTTCAACTTGAGAGTTTGATCCTGGCTCAGAACGAACGCTGGCGGCAGGCCTAACACATGCAAGTCGAGCGCACTCTTCGGAGTGAGCGGCGGACGGGTTAGTAACGCGTGGGAACGTACCCAGATCTAAGGAATAGCCACTGGAAACGGTGAGTAATACCTTATACGCCCTTCGGGGGAAAGATTTATCGGATTTGGATCGGCCCGCGTTAGATTAGGTAGTTGGTGGGGTAATGGCCTACCAAGCCTACGATCTATAGCTGGTTTTAGAGGATGATCAGCAACACTGGGACTGAGACACGGCCCAGACTCCTACGGGAGGCAGCAGTGGGGAATCTTAGACAATGGGCGCAAGCCTGATCTAGCCATGCCGC
>Ga0181557_1004860_pt1 | contig 12413 bp, 4 predicted proteins | sample 011ome_23_FD_148632 | JGI IMG/M metagenome (GOLD analysis project Ga0181557, IMG submission 148632) | Coastal salt marsh microbial communities from the Groves Creek Marsh, Skidaway Island, Georgia - 011506CT metaG (spades assembly) | ecosystem: Environmental > Aquatic > Marine > Intertidal zone >... | reverse complement strand
CCTTCACAGTGCTTCAAAAAAAAACTCGCGCACACATTTCACACACAGCACGTGGGAAGAGGAGGGGTCTCAATTTTTTGTGATTCGAGAGAGATGACGACGACACTTCAATCTCTCCGCCACGCTCTTTTTCGAATTTTCTACCGCGTTTTTCTCGAGTACTTTGTGGAGAAGAACTTGGTTCCCGATCTCATCTTACGAGCCGGCATTCGTTACAATTTGAGAACGAAATGTTTGGGATCCTTTCGAACGAACGAAGAAGAGTTGCAGTATGAGATGGATTTCATTCGAGGGCTGAAAACCAAAGCCGTGGCAGTAGAGACGGATTTAGCGAATGAGCAGCACTACGAAGTACCGACGGAATTGTATTTGCACTGCCTCGGCTCAAGGCTAAAGTATAGTTGCTGTTTATACGACGACGACGACAAAGAGAAAAAGTTCAGCAAGTTGTGGTGGTGGTCGTCGTCGTCGACGTCGAGGAGGAGTTTAAACGAAGCCGAGGTGAAGATGATGGAGCTGTATTGCGAACGAGGCGAGTTTAAAGATGGTCAAGAGGTTTTAGAATTAGGGTGCGGATGGGGTTCTTTGTCGATCTTCTTGGCGGAAAAATATCCTAACTCGCGAATAACCGCCGTGTCGAATAGTAAGACGCAGAAAGAGTTCATCGACTCTCGCGCGCGAGAGAGGAACATCACAAACTTGCAAATCATTACGCAAGATTTGAACGTCTTCAAGCCACCTTTAGGGAAAAACTCCTACGATCGAATCGTATCTATAGAATGCTTCGAGCACATGAAGAATTACGAGGTGTTGTTTGGTCGGTGCGAACAGTGGCTGAAATCTAGCGGAGAAGCGAAGATGTTTTTACATATTTTCGCGCACAAAACGTATCCGTTCCATTTCATCGCCGAGGACGAATCCGATTGGATGAGTAAGTATTTCTTTTCCGGTGGAACGATGCCGAGCGAGCGGATGTTTGCGTATTTCACGACGAATAAGTTGCATTTAAAAACACAGTGGCGAGTAAACGGTAAGCACTACAGTAAGACGTGCGAGGACTGGTTGAGAAAGTTCGATACGAACAGAAAAGCAGTCAAGCCCATCATCGGAGAAGCATACGGTAAAGAACTAACGACGAAGTGGTACGTGTATTGGAGACTGTTTTTCTTGTCATGTTCGGAGTTGTTCAACTATTCAGACGGCAACGAATGGTTTGTCAGCCACTATTTATTTGAAAAGAGCAGTTAAACTCTCATGAACAAACTGACTAACCCTTTGAGGTATCCTATGATTTCGGTTGCGCCTAACTTGGAACTTCCGTACACTCTGTCAACGAATGAAATCGGAACTTCCGCAACTTTAAAGCCTCCTTTTTTGGCTCGAACTATGATTTCCATCTGAAAAACGTACCCGACCGATTGCATCGAGTTTACAAGCGCTTGGAAGGTCGTTTTCCGGTATAATCGGAACGATCCAGTCAAATCGGAAACGCCGGGATCCAACATCACGTGCGCTAGATAGTTTGCGACTCGGGAAGTCAACTTTCTCCTCGTATCCCAACCGTACACTCCGCACTCCTCCTCCGCTTCGGTTTTGATTTTTTGATCTTTAGTACTTCTACTATTCGTTATTCTAGATGATGATGATGATGATGATGATGATGATGATGATGATGATGATGCTAGATATCTCGTCCCAGTGACGACGTCGTAATCTCCTTCCTCTTGTTTTCGTATAAACTCAGGAATCGCTTTTGGATTGTGCGATAAGTCCGCATCCATTATAATCACAAACTCACCTCTCGCAAACTGTAAACCGTGAATGTATGCCGATCCTAAACCTAGTTTCCCTTTCCTCGGTTTCAGTCGCACGATATCTCGATACTTTTCAATCTTTTGCAACTTGCGAATGGTTTGCTGCGTCTGGTCTTGCGAGTTGTCGTCCACGACGATGACTTCGTAAAACGGTGGCGGTGATGGTGGTGATGGTGGTGATGGTGGTGGTGGTGATGATGGTGAAGATATTTTCTGACTTCTCTTTCTTTTGCTCGCTGTTTCCTCCTTTTCTTCCATCGCTTCCACGATGAGGCTGATGAGCATGGCAATGTTCAGCTGTTCGTTGTACGTCGGAACGATGATTGAATATTTGACGCCATCGGCAATGCCACCACCGTTTTGTTTCCGTTCCCTTTCCCTTTTTCTCGTTGAGGTCGTGGTGGTGGTGGTCCTCGTGGTGGTGGTCCTCGTGGTGGGCATCCGTCTTGTCGTTTTTTTTGGAGCTTGGAGAAAAAAAAGCAGAGTGATGCTTTTTTTCCTCCCTCTTTCCCTGCTTTTTGCTGCTGCTGCTCGATTCTCGATTTCTTTTTTTTCCCGCCAAAAATTGAAGAGCGACAAACCACACACTGACACACACACGCACAGAACATCTTACTCGCAAGCGAGTTTCAAAATATCGTCACAGTACTTGGGCGCGCGCACAAACGCTCTCTCGGAGTACTCACCAACTCATTCGAAATGACTCAAATCGCATTCTCACCGTCCGCTTCCGTCCTTAAAATGATCCGGACGCCAACGACGACGACGCCGATCTCTTCTTCTTCTTCTTGTTCTTCGTCGTCGAGGAAAATTTGTTCCGTGGCTAGCGTTCGTCGTCCTCGTTCCTCGGGTTCAAATCGAAGAAGAGATTTAAAAATCAACGCTTTGACGCAAGATTACGATGATAATAAAGATCAGTTCATGAAAATGGTCTCCTCGGAAGGGAAAATGAACGCTTTGAAGTCAATCTCTGCGGCCGATCAAAAGTTAACGTCCTCCGCGTCGAGGTCGAGCGCGAATAACGTCATCTCCATCGATCAATCCATTTTGAAAGTCGATCCGTATGCCAAAGACGCGTTAGATATGATCGGTTCTCGAACAAAATCGACGCCGGTGAACTTTAGCGTTCACTATGATACAAAATGGGGTGAAAATTTATTCGTATTAGGTTCTCATAAGAAGTTAGGCGCTTGGGACGAAGCCAAAGCGATTCCAATGCACTACAAAGAAGGCGGACAGTGGAGTTGCGAGGTGGAGTTGCAACCGGGTGGGATTTTTTTCTACAAATATCTCGTGCGTTCGATATTCGGGACGAGGTGGCAAGAAGGAGCGAACAACTTGCTCGTATTACCAGAAGCTATCGATTTACCGAAAAATGCGACGTATTTAGTCGAAGACTGCTTCAACGGGGGGCCGACGCAGTTGACGAGAACGAACCAAACTTTGTTGGCGGCCAAGTTGATCGAGACGCAAAAGGAGAAGGTGTTGTACGCGAAGGAGTTATCTAAGCAACAACAAATGACAAAGTCCGCGTTAGAAGAGTTGTTAATCGCGAGAGAAGAGCTGGCAGCGGCGCAGATGCAGCTGGCCCGAGCGATTGGGGACGGACGCTCTTACGACGTCGATACGACCACCACCACCGCCACAAACAACGATACTAGCAGCAAGGAAGAGGAGGAGAAAAAGTCAGGCTTCTGGTCTTCGCGATAAGAACGCGTAACATTATACATTATTACGAACAAAATTGCATTTACCGGCGCGGTAAAAGCGATTAAATACAATCTTTCTTGGCATCATTTGATGTGTGTTTTTAATTGGAAAAATTTAAATCACGCACAGGCTATATTTTGTACTTGCATCAAGCTTTTTCTATAGTTCCTTTTCAATTTCCTCCTCGTCGTCATTCATCAGAAGCTCGTCTCGTGTGACCATGCGATGAGTTCTTCTGTTCACCCTTCGATGGCTTTTTGTTTCTAGTTTTGCCTCTACTCTATCTGCTCCTCCGGCGGCTTGTTTCATTCGCACGCGCGTCTCTCTTTTATACGCCGCCTCTTTCTCTTTTACCGCAAGTTTCTTGACTTCCTCTAACAACTCCATATATAAATCTAATCTTTCCTGCGTCCAATTTGAATCATCGACTACACACCCTGGCTCGTGGACGTGGGTACAATCGGTAAATGCGCATCGTTCACCTCGCTCTTCCTCGGCTCGTTGAACAGCGTCTCGGATCTCCGGGAAACAAAGCGCCACATCTTTAACAACCATGCTCTCTAAAGACGGATATCCAAACCCGGGTGTATCGGCGAGTAAATTACCACCTTTCATGCGAAGTAAGCTAACGTGTCGAGTCGTGTGTTTCCCTCTCCCACTTCGAGCTGATACTTGTTTCACCGATTGCAAATCTGCCGATTCTAAAATCTCTCTTGCTTTTTCGTTTTCCACCGATCTCGAGCCTTTTTTTAGTTTACCGCCTCCTCCCCCTTCTACGTCTAAATCCGTCACAAAGGAGATCTTCACCTCCTCGCCTTGTGCGGATGCATCGCTCTTCCATTTTTCCCCGTGTTCGTTTTGTTGTCTCTTTTCGACCGAAAGCGCCGATTCCAAAGCGCTCGTCGCGCGAAGTCGATTTATTAAACTCGATTTCCCAACCCCAGAAGGTCCAGCCAAAGCGACGGTTTTCCCTCTTCCGATAACCTTCACGATCTCATCGATACCGTCCCCAGTTGCTACAGAGATAAATTTTGGGTCGTATCCCCACTTTCGCATCTTCTCTCGCCACTCCTCTACTCTCTCTTCTTCTATCAGATCCTTCTTATTTAATACCAGATGAAAAGGTACGCGCGCGTATTCAAACGCGACTAAAAAACGCGTCAATTGCTTCTCTTCCAACGGCGGCTGCGACAACGAAAATGTTAGCAGCGTCACGTCGACGTTTGCGATTGCCAAGTTGTTTCCACCCTCATTCCTCCTCTTTTCAATGCCATGAATGGTTCCAGATCCTTGCACCCAATCGATTCCTGACTTTTCAGCGTCCAAAGTGACGATATCGCCGACTAAAACTTTTTGCTTCATCTTTTTCAAAAGCGCTCGACAGTTGCACAACAACTCGACGTTGTCTTCTTCTACTTCTACTTCTTCGGCGTCGTCAAACTTTCGGAGTTTCTCGTCTAAGATTTCAACGTCGTTCATCGCTTGCGCCTCCTCCGCTTTTTTTCGCGCGGCTTGGAACTGTTCTCGCACGCGGTTCAACTCTTTCGGGGGAAGCTGTCGTCGGTTCACGATGACTCGGAAGTAGTTGGCTTGCGCAGTCACGACGGTACCCAACACATTTTCGCTCGTATTTTTATTCTCTCGAAGAGTACCAACAGACCGCATCGATAGTTCTCCGTCGTCTCCGCCTTCGTGTCCTTCCTCCCGGTCGGCGTCGAGCGTCGATGATGATGACGCCGCCCGCGCCATCGTCGTTCTACTTCTTCTTACTTGTTGCTCTCCTCGATAATTTGCGTCGTTGAAAAGAAGCGGCGTCGCATATTGTTGAGGAACGTTGTATACTCCTCTTCCGCTGAAACTAGCGGCGCACGAGCGATATCCGCAACGGAGCGAACGACGAAGGAGCGATGTCATTTTGTGACGATTCGTTGCCGTCGCTTTTGTCGTCGCAATGAGCGACGCTTCGACGCAGAGCATAAAAGAAAACGAAAAGGAGAGAGAGAAAAAAGAGCTCGTGTGTTTGAGAAAAATAAGTGAAGTGTGGAGTATATATAGCATATGGTGTGAAGTGTGAGTATAGAAAAAATTGATTGTAAAGAAAACGGGGTACGATTAGATTCAGTGAACGCATATCTGACGTGAGTGGTAGTATTTCTTTCATCTATTCATCGTTATTGTTATTTAGCGTTCTCTCGACGTACTCCATCGCTCTCGCCTTCACGTACGTCATTCGTTCCGTGTTACCGTGAGATCTTTCGTATTCTAAGTACCTCTTGAATAAGAACTTCATCGACCGAGCGTTCAGCTCCAAGTGCGTGGCCCGTTCAAACAAAGCGCGAATTCTCTCCGGGATATTCTGCTTAATCTCTTGATCGATATATACGGACCAGATGTCAGTTCTCTTCGGGTAGTTGCGCAAAATCCCTTCAAACATTGTGCGTCCACGCTCGGGGTCTCCCTCTTTCATCTCCAACAAAGCAACTTTGACTAACAGTTTGATGTGTTTGCGTTTGGGTAAAGAAGTCGTTGCGCGGTCGAGGAGCTTTCTAGAACCTTCCGCATCACCTTTGAGTGTAACGTGGCGAATGTACGTCAGCCACACTTTACAACTCGAGCGAAACTTCTTCACGATGAGCTTGAGCGTTTCTTCTAGAGCTTCCGTTTGTTCCGTGCGCGTGTACATGTCTACCAAGACGAGGTACAGTTTCTTTGGATCGGCTAAATTCACTGCGCGCTTGAACAGTCTCGAGACGGCCTCTTTTGGATTTGGCAATCCGTGGGAGTTTTCTAAATTCAAATAAGCGATCCAAATATTCATTCTCTCGTCTTCTTCTTGCGCTGGAATCGCCTCCAACGCTCGTTCGGCGACCGCTCGCGCGTCCTCATACGCACCGACGCTCACTTGGAAGGCGACATATTGAATCCAAAGATAGGAGGAAAGCGGCGATGCCAAGATCAACTTTTCGTACTCGGATGGACTTTCAGGAAGACGACCTTCGTCGCGCAACTGTTGCTCTTGTCTCAGAATTTCCAGTTCAGCCTCGCGAGCTTTGCGACGCTTCGCGCGTTTCGAAAGTTTACCGGAGTTTTCTCCGTCGTCGAGATGGGTCGACTCGTCTCGACCTCGTTTCATCGCGTTGAGTTTTTGTTTTTGTTCATTCTCTTCCTCTTCCCAGGCAAAACCAACATCTTCTTCCTTCTCAGACGTTTTGTTGTTATCGTCATCGTCATCGTCGTCGTCGTCCTCCTCTTCGTCATCGCTTTCGGAGTCTTCTACCCCTCCTTCCTCTGAATCGGATAAATGCTCAACCTCCTCGTCCGGCTCATCCAAGTCCATTTTACCAGCGTTGTTTTTGTCATTGTTGTCACCGTCGTCGTCGTCGTCATCGTCGTCGTCGTCGTCGTCGTCGTCGTCGTCGTCGTCAGAAAGTAACAGGTCTTCCTGCATTTCATCTTCGTCGTCTGAATCGCCATCACGTTGTGCACCACTATCATCGTTGTCATCGTCATCTGCAAAAACAGAAGCTTTTATGCCAAGAGAAACTTTACCCGTCTCGTAATCTACTTTCATGATTTTAGCGCGCACTCGTTCCCCGGCTCGGATGTGGTTGGCTAAATCGTCCTTCACGTGCATATCCGCAAACATTGAAATGTGGCATAAACCAGAGACGCCAGTCTCGTCTAAAGTGACGAATACGCCGTAAGATTGCACGCTGCGTACAGTTCCCATGACTGCATCACCAACTTTCAACGATGCAACCGCTTCTTTGTTTGGCATTTTGGAATCAGATTGTGAAGTGCGCAGCGACATCTCGACTCGATTCGTTTTCGCATCGGCGGACAAGATGCGTCCGCGAACTAATCTTCCAGTTGGGAACTCAACCGTTGGCTTTTCGACAAAGCCATCCGCGAGATTGGTGAGCTTTATCAGCGCGTCCACGTTACGCGAAAGCGCGACGAAGCATCCAACTTTGCTGACAGATTTGACGTATCCGGAAACTTCCTTTCCTACTTCGAGGCTCTTGGCGTCGTTGATCTCGGGATTTTCCACCCTCTTCTTCTTTTCTTCAGATTTACTCAACAAAGACGGCCGCATCGAAAGATCGATTTCACCGCTCGATTTCATGGAAATCACGCGAACTTCTACAACATCACCAACCTTCGTGTCGGAAAATGGATTTTCTTTAAACTCGTCGGATACGTCGGTCAAGAAAACCCGTCCCGTGACGTGCGCACCTAGCCTCACCATCATAGAAGTACCTTTATTAAAGCGAGAAACGATGCCAAAGAGCTTTTCACCGACGCTGATAGACCTTTGATCCCTGAAAGAAACATCGACGTGTTTCTTAGAAACGTTGACGTTGACGATTGTTGCTTTAATCTTTTCTCCTTTTGAAAATCTCTTCTCGAGTGGTCTTTTGAGCTCTTTGAGTGAGCTCGCCGTCTCAATCAAAGGAACAAAAGCAGTTATTTCCGGACGAATGCTCACTTTAACACCATCTGGTAACACTGAGATAACGTACGCATGGATTGATTGACCTGCTTCGAGCGTTTGTAGGGTTGGTCTTTTTAATGATAATTTTTCATCAAAGTTGTCCTCACCATTCTTGGCATTCTTGTTCACATTTTCGTCGTCTTCGTCCTCGTCTACGGTGCTCATGAGAGTAAGATCTAATAGCCCCCCTCGATCACCAGCCATGCCAAGAACTGCAACATTTACAGTCGATCCGAGAGATAATTCTTCCAGTGGAAACTTTGATTTCACAAGAACGCCAGTTTCAGTAATGTGAATGCGTCCTTTTTTACTGTTCGGAAGCGATACAAGCGCTTGAAGTGGCTGAAGCTCCGAAACGACGCCCTGGAATTTAGTCCCAACCTCAGGACCATGATTTGCTTTATTCGAGTCCACAAATGGGACGGTGAGTAAAAGTCGGTTGCTGTAGAACTTACCGCCTTTAACATCGTCTGAAGATGAGGAAGGAACTTGCGCAATCACCACATTCACTCTTTGATTGACCTCAAATCGTTCAGATGCGTCGTTCAAACGCACGTTACAGTAGTGAACGGGAGCATATCCAATAATGTCAGAATACTTTGGAAGGGACAAAATGACGTACTGAGCTTTGATAAGCTCTACGATCGCTTCTGTTTTCTCACCTACTTTCAACTTTTTCAGCAGTGCGGAGGTTGTTTTTGCTTTTTTCTTCTTCTTCTTCGATAAATCCTTCTTCGTCACCACGCTCACTTTACCGATATCAATTACACCTTCGCGTCTGGAAACGTCCAAAACTTTTCCAGATAATCGAGTCTCGGGAGTTAAATCTTCCATTTCTACGCTTTCAGGCACTTGATGCGGAGAAACCAACCCGACTGCATTCTCGTCTTCATCGATATCGATCAAAACGCCGTAATCCTTCGTTTCGTTAATCGAGCCTTCAATATCGCATCCAGGTTCAAACATACGTGCTGTTTTATCGGATAACAGAGTCTCCGCCTCCTTGGGATTCTGAGCAACCTTATAATCTAGAAACTCAAGGTCCGAGAAGAATGACCGAATCAAAGGCGCATCTGATAAAGGTTGCGCAGTAGTTTGTAATCTAAGCGAAAGCGAAAGTCGTGGTGGAGAACATTCAACATCCACCGAAAGGACCATAGCTTGAACAGTTTGACCGACAAAGAACGAATCCGTGGCACTGCAACCATCTGGTATTTGCGAGGGGGGCGCTAATCCGGTGAGAGATCCTAAAAATCTTACAAATACGCCCGTCGATGATGTCGAGGCGACATATCCTGGATAAATCTTTCCAGCCTTTACTTTATCAGCTCTTTCGGGTAGACTTGAACTTCTTACTGCCTCTATGATCGAAAGTTTCCGACTCATTATAACCCGTTTGGGCTTTCTTTCGATAACCACGAAAGTATCAGTTAAAACTTCTCCAACATTTAAAGTTGACGCCATACTCAGAGCCGTGACAGGATTATCGGATAAATGCTGAAACGCGATAAGTCCTTGAAACGATCCTTCTTCCGTGCTGGAAGTCACCTCGATTATGCTCGAGCCTTGGACTATTTTAGTAATGGTCGCGGATGCAACAATTCTACCGATCGGTACTGCGTCGGTCGACAAGGAGATAGAAGCACCAGTTGCTGCTCCGGCAGCATCGTCGTCTTCATTACCGTCGCCGCTTAGCGAAAGTCTCAGTTTGTTTTCTCCTCGATCAGCAGAAACGATTGTAACTCGAACGACTTGACCCACTGCATAGGCATCGGCAATACTTTGACCTTCGACCAACCCGAGATCTTGCGATCCTGCTAGTCCCTTCAAGTTACCATAAAGTGTGACGAATACTCCGTAATCGACAACACCTGAAATTATGCCGTGTGTCGTTCTTCCAGGAATCGCATCCTCGATCGTTTTCAACACGGGTAATTCCGACTTTATCAACGCACGCTTATGCGTTACAATAGCTCTGTGTCTCGATCGATCGACATTGATGACTCGAAACTTTAAGATTGCGCCAGGAGCAACTTTGGATGATGTCGTTCGTCCGACAATGTCTGATACATGAATTGGCGGACATAGAGCTTTGACACCTTCAGCAAGTTTTACGATGGCTCCAAAATGCTCCGTCGCTAAAACTTCGCCCTTGACAATCATTCCAGGAACTAGCTCTTCTAAACTAAAGAAGGGTTGTTCCAAAACAGATTTCTTCAAACTGACGTTGGCGACGGCGTCTAACAATCGATGTCCTATCACCCGAACTTTTACTTGTTTCCCTACTTTATACTTTTTTTCTACTTTTTCTACGTGATCGTCGGAGAGATGCGAAACGTGCGCGTACCCAGTGACACTTCTTTTCGTACCACCTTGGCTGATTTGAAGGGATACACCAACGTTAGGATCCACTCGGTTAATCACGGCGTTCTCAAAGATAGATCCGGTCGATGGAAGAATGCTTGCTGATGAGTGCGCCTCGAGCAAGTGCGGTTGAAGAGATAGACCGACGCGTTTATTTTGAGCATCCACAAAAATCACGCGCGAACGTAATTTCTGCCCTTCTTTAAACGATCCCGTGTCTTCGGCTGCGATGTGAAAGCAGTCAATCGTTCCCGAAAAATACGTCATAAACGAGACAGAAATGCCATCTTCGAGAACAGACTTCACGCGCGCTTTTACCAACATCCCCGGAAGAATCGTGGATATCGACGTCGATTTATTTTCAAGCGCAATTGCACTTGAACATCGTTTCGCTTCTGCGCAGACTTTATACACGTTACCCCCTCCAAGTTTACTGCCTGATTCGTTCTTCTTCTTCTTCTTGTTGTCGTGGTTGTTATCCTTCTTTGCTGTTGGAGTTGACGTGATAACAACTTCTATAAGTTGACCGATGAGAAGCGAATCGCGCTCACCATCCACACTTTTGCGCGGCAAAAATCCAGTAGAATCATCGATACCGAACTCTACAATGTATCCGTGATCCTCTACGGAAGTGACTACCGCTGGTATTGCCGTGCCTTCCGTTAAGCATCCTTTATCCAATCCCGCACAAACTTGCGAGAGACGCAGAGTCAACTCAATCCGTTTACCACCAGTTTTACCCTCGTCGAGGTTTAAAACCGCGCTTCGCACGATTTGCCCGACTTTAAACAAAGATTCCAAACCAATCTTTGCTTTTTTGCTTCCGTCTTCCTCTTCCTCTTCACTACTTTCGTCGCTGCTACTGCCGCTGCTGCTGCTACTAAACTCATCGTCAGACGAGGACGGCTTGTTCTTACTCCTTCTCTTCACTCTATTCTTGTCGTGGATGTAAAACGCGTCCGAGGCTTCCGATCTTGAGACCGTACCTTTCAATCCGTTTTGTAATGAGATGATTAATCCTTTGTTCGAAACGTGAGAAACAATGCCGAGCAACTTGACGCCTCTGCGTAACGTCTTCCACTTCAAGGCTTCGATGTATTTACCGCCACCTCCTTTACCTCCAGCTTTTTTCCCTTTCAAGCTCGAAGATGAACCTTTGTATATCGCCGCGAATCGCTCCGTCGCAGTAGTGGCTGTCTTTGTTCGCGAAGCGCGACGAGATCGTTCGTTTTCTTCTTCATCTTCCCCTTCCTCTTCGTCGACGAAATTCCCGCGAGGAAACGCCTCTTCGTCTTCGTCGTTTTCCCCGTCTCCATTCGCGGCACCTCTTCCACGCTTCATCGCTTTAACGAATGCGTGCGATTTTTCCACCGCCTCGTGCGATGTTACGTGTGTTTGTAGTTCTTCTTCTTCTTCTCCAAGACGTCTTTTGCGTTCGTGCGCTCGCGAGAACGACGATGGTACGTGTTGTGTTACGCGTGCGCTCAAAATTTGGAGAGAGAGAGTTTTTATTTTTTTGGCGGCGGCGGCTCTCTTGTCCTTTGTCCGTCTCTTCCCTTTTTTTTTCGTTTCTTCTCTCTTTTTCTCTCTCGTGTCTTCCTCCTTCTCCTCCTTTTGGAGGCGCACGAACGCAGCGCCACAAACGACACCCCGCAGCAGAGAAAAAAAAGAAGGAGAAGTGAGAAAAAGAGTATTGCTACCGCTGTGGTATTACGTACGCACGGCCCCAATCACCCCGTTCTCGTTATCTCTCTCTCTTTCAGTCAGTCTTTGTCTGAAAATTTGGTTTTTGCTTTCGCGGTAAAAAGTTCCATACACAGGGGAGAAAAAAACTCGCGCTTTGGGGGAAAGCGCGCGGAAAGAACAGTCTCCTCGACTCCGAATAACACTTTACTTGGCACTCGAGAGGTCTTCTTCTTCTTCTTCTTCTTCTTCTTTGGGCGATTTAACGAAAAACAATGGCGAAGAAGAAGAAGAAACCGTCGAAACCGTCCAACCCTCGCGTGAAGAAGTACAAGCATTTCGAGAAC
>Ga0181557_1004856_pt1 | contig 12422 bp, 9 predicted proteins | sample 011ome_23_FD_148632 | JGI IMG/M metagenome (GOLD analysis project Ga0181557, IMG submission 148632) | Coastal salt marsh microbial communities from the Groves Creek Marsh, Skidaway Island, Georgia - 011506CT metaG (spades assembly) | ecosystem: Environmental > Aquatic > Marine > Intertidal zone >... | reverse complement strand
CTCGACGCCTTTGAACTCCGCTTCTGACGCCTTTGAACTCCACCCCGACAATCGCTCGTGTGGACCCTCGACCCTAAGGTGAGCTACGAGGAGCACTCGCCCGCAAAGCACCTGCACAAGACGGAGACAGAGAAGATGGTCGCGGACCTCGTCCCGGACCACTACGACGTCCGCCTTCACGACCCGGACCTGACGATCTTGGTCATCGTGGCCGGCGGCAGCGCGATGCTCGCGGTGACGCGCGGGTACGACGCGTCGCAGAAGTTTCACAAGTTTCACGTGCGCGCGCGCGACGCGGCGAGGAAATCGAGACATCCGAAGCATCCGTTCGCCGCCGTGCACGCGTTCGCGGAGAAACACGGCGGTTTCGCCGCGTGAGGTGAATCTATTCGATTCGGGCGATTTAATTCGTCCGCGCGCGAGAACGAACGACGTCCTCTTTCCGCGCGCTCGGCGACGCGCCGCGAGAAGATACAAGACCGAAGAAGACCGAATAAGACCGAATAAGACCGGAGAGGAAAGACCTTGTACAGCACACCACGCGTACGTATATCACGTCCACGAGAGACCGACGACGACGGGGGAAGACGCGCGCTCTGCTCCGTTTCGTCCGTTTTCATACCTGTGATTGAAAATAAAACTCGCTCGACGTCCGCGTCGCGCGCGCTCGCGAGTACGTGTACCTACTCGAAGTAGTCTATCATCCTATCGTCGGTCGCGACGCGGCCGGCGGACCTCGCGAGAATCGCCACGTCTCGCACGTGCGGCAGTTGGACGCGTCCGCGGGGTTATCGAGCGTGCACGCGCGGCACCGCCACGCCGCCGCGGCCGCGGCGCGTCCGCGTCCGCGGCCGCGCCCGTCGTCGTCGTCGTCGTCGTCGTCGTCGTCGTCGTCGTCGATGACGATGACGTCGTCGCCCGTCGCCGCGGCGCCGCGGTCGCGTTTCTTCTCCATCTTCACCCCCTCCTTCGCGGTGGCGACGAGCAGCTTCTCCGTCCTCGCGTCCATCGTTCTATACACTGGTCCCCATACGACCGCGTTCGCGTGGTGAACGCCGATCCTTAAGGACTTTATCGCGGGGCCCTTCGCGCCCTCCGCGATCTCCTCGCACGTCCTCGCGTGCGCGTCCGCCGCCCGCGCGTCGAGCGCGTCGAGCGCCGCGGCGCAGCACGGGCACGTCCTCGCGACGCCGCGACCGTTCTCCACTCCGTTCGCACTGGTCCCCGTGCGACCGCGTCGGCGCGGTGAACGCCGATCCTTAAGGACTTTCCTCGCCCGCGGCGGCGGCGGCGGCGGCGGCGGCGGCGCGTCTCCACACACGACGTCGTCGTCGTCGTCGTCGTCGTCGTCGTCGTCCGAGAGGACGACGACGTCGTTGAGCAACCCCCACCGCTGCGCGAAATCCTCCCCGCGCGCGCGTCGCTCCGCGGCGGCGGCGGCGGCGGCGGCGGCGTCGGCTGGTTTTTTTAGGGTCGTTCTATACGTCGGGGTGGAGTTGAAAGGCGTCAGTCGGAGTTGAAAGGCGTCGAGGACGGGGATCGAAAGCGGACGGTGGGCGGAGAGACACGACGGGAGACAAAGTCCTTAAGAAACGGCGTGCACCACGCCAACGCGGTCGTATGGGGACCAGTGTACAACAGAACGCGCCTCATCTCCTCCGTCGTCTCCCCGTTTCCGAGCCTTCGCCCACCCGGCGGTCCCATCACCGCGCTCGCCCTCGCGCGTCTCTCCGCCGCGTCCTTCGCCGCGTCCTTCGCGGACCGCGTCTCGATCCCGCCCCACCCGCCGCGGTGCCCGAGCTTCGCGCCGGGCGCGTCGAATCCGACGCCCGTGCCGCCGACGCCTCTCGCCGTGAGATCTTCGCACTCGGCGGTTATCTCGTCCAGGAGCTGAGGTCGAGGGGTGGACGCGCGTCAGCGATGCGACGCGCGGCAGCGTTTCCACGCGTCGTCGAAAACAAAACGAAACGAAACGAATCAAAACGCGCGCGAGGTGGTTGAGGTCGACGTCGCGTTTGCGAAGAAGAAGTCAGGAAGTCGTCGGCGTCGGCGTCGGCGCGCACCTTGAAGAACGCCCTGTTGTGCGGCCCGATGTCATTGTGCACGAGCTCGTGGAGCATCACGAGAACGACGTGCCCGAGGTCGTACCACCCCGTATCGCTCGCGGGGTTCCGGAGCTTTATCCGCACGCGCTCGCCGCGGTTGTAGTTGTCCCCGACGCGGTCGCGCTGCTCGGGTTTCATCTCCAGGAGCGTCGCGACGCGCCATCGACGCGCGCGCATGATGGGTTGGACGTGCCACGCGCACCGCTCGAGGAGACGGCGCGCGGTCGCGTCGTCCGCGCGCCCGAGGGTCGCGATCTCGTGCACGCGGTGCGTCTCCGAGGAGGAGGAGGAGGAGGACGCGGGCGTCCTCGCGGGCGTCCTCGCGGGGCGTCGGGGAGGGGGCATCCCGCGCGAGGCCGCGGCGCCGCGCGATCTGAGGACGAAGTTGAAACGCGGTCGTCGCGTCTGTCGCTCGACGTTATTGAGAAAGGTTGATCGTATTTACAGTGACTGACTGTAAGTCATTCGCCTCGTTATTAGACCCATATGTCGTTCGCGAGCGAGCGACGCGCGGGTTATAAGCGCGCGTTCGATCGAAGCGCTCACCGCGAGAACGGCACGGGTCGACCGCAGCGCACGAGAGACGTCGACCGAGAATTTCACCGGAAGGTCGCGGGCTCACCGCGCCTGTGAACCCTAAACCCTGGTGCGACCCACCGCCCGCGCGTCGCCGATCGAGGCGGCGCGATCAAGCGGGCTCAAACCGTCGCGGGTGGTCTTTCGAAGAGCGCTTCCCACCCGCGCAGAAGAAACCAAAAAAAAACAGAAGCGCTCGATGAATGAGGTTCGACCGAAGGCTCGTGCCGTTCAAAAGGCGAAACGTCCGATCAAAATTCACCGCGCGCGCGCGATCGAGGGGTCGCGCTCGTCCGATCGCCGGCGCCCGGCGAGTCCGAGCCCCCGGCGGAGAAGCGCGCGTCCACGACGCGCGCGACTGACGAGCGCGGCGAGACCGGATCGCGCGCGGCGCGAAGTGAACGGACGAAAGCCGCGGTGCGACGCTGCGATTTTTTTTGTTTCGCGCAGGCGCGCGCGTCTCTCTCTCTCTCTCTCTCTTCTTCTTCTCCAGACAAGAGAATAAGAGTACTTCAGACGGCTTCGCCGCTGTCTTACGCTAAGTACGAAAGTACCTTCGTACGCGCTACGTCTAGGGTGGTCTACCTCCTCGGGTCGTCAGAAGTCTCTCCGCGCCGCGGCTCTGCCCGTCTTCTTCCCGCCCTCGCGTTTGATGACGTCGTTCATGCGTTTCAAACACGTCTTGTCCATCTTCCCCTGCCCCATGAAGTGTCTCCACTCCCTCCACATGACGTGCAAGTACGCGACGTCCGCGGCGGCGTACGCGCTGAGGGGTCGAGGGTAATTGTCCATACGAAGCGACGTCGGGGTGGCGTCGAAAGGCGTCAGGGGTGGAGTTGAAAGGCGTCGAGGCGCGTCGGGATCGAAACCAGCGAGGGATGGGCGGAGAGAGACGAATTCGAAAGTCCGTCCTTAAGAAACGACGCGCGCCGCGCGAACGCGGTCGTACGGGGACCAGTGTGAACGAGATGTAGGACGCGCCGGAGCGCTTCGTCCAACGGCCGCCGCTCCCACGCTTCGTACCCGCCTCCCCACGCGTTAGAGTCACCCGCACAAAAAAACAGTCAGACACGCACACGCCCGAGTAGTTTGTCAAGTCATAACGCGAGCGATATAAGACGTGGGGAGCCCGACGCGGTAGATAAGAGGCGGGACGGTGTAATTTGAGTGATGCAGACGGAACAGACTGATGATCGAAGTTCTGGGTCCAGCCGATCCCTACCACTCCGGCAACACCCCGGCGCCGCGTAAGATGTCCTTCGCGTCGTCGTTTAACTTCCCCGGGTCCACGCCGTGCGTCGGCAACGACGCCGCCACCTCGGACGCAAACGCGGCGGCCCAGTCCGGGACGCCGTCCTCGTTCTCGCGGGCGCTCTCCGCGGGGTCGTCGAACGAGGACGCGGGCTCGTCGAAGGATGAAAACGTCTTCTCCACGTCCACGACCGGGACGGGAATGTCGTCGTCGAAGTCGTAGCTCTCGTACTTCGCTTTAAAGTCCTCGAAGCTGGTCGAGGACGAGGACGAGGACGAGGACGAGGACGAGGACGAGGACGAGGTCGAGGACGAGGACGAGGACTTGGACGATGACGTAGACTCCTCCGGGTCCCCCCAGGAGAACTCGTTCGCGCTCCAGGAGAACTCGTTCTCGTCGTCGTCGTCCTCGGTCGAATTCTCCGACGAAGAACAATCCTTCGACGAAGAGTAATCCTTCGAAGAGGATCCACCGTCGATGAGGAGGTCGAAGAGCTCGTCCAAGGGGACGCCCGCGTTGGAGAGCGTGCTCATCATGTCAGCGTCCAAGTCCCCCCCGCGGATGCCCTGCGCGCGCAGTCGCTCCGCCACGCCCGCGGGGTCCAGGACGCCCTCCATGAGAAAGTCGAAATTGGCCTTCGCCGCGACTGGGCGACGCGCGCGCGTTCCGACCCTAAACCGAGCGCGCGCGCCGTCTCGCGCGCGCCAGCTCGGGGCGGCGATGCCCGCGCGCGAGGGCGCCGAGGCGAGGGACGTCATGCCGAGCGGCGACGCCGGGCGGCGACGTGAATGGCCGTGCAGAGAATTCTGACTTGAACGGGTGGAATTTGGACAAGTGGAAGTCGACCCGTGAGACCAAACCCTCGTGGACGGCACGCGCCACAACGCGACGCGCGCCGCGCCCGTCATGCCGTTCGCGCTCGCGGCTCCCGCGGCGACGCCCGTCGTCGCCGCTCGCGGCCGACGCCGCGCGGAGCGCCCCCGCGACCGCGGCGTCGCGTCAGTCGCGACGCGCGCGTCTCGCGCGTCGGACGGCGACGCCGCGTCAGCCATTATCGTCGTCGACGACGTCACCCGACGCGAATCTATCCTCTCCTCCGCCGCGCTCCTCCTCGCGCTCGGCGGCGCGTCGCCTCAGCGCGCTCTCGCCGCGGAGCCGATCAAATCGAGCTTCTACGACTACACCGTCATGCAGTACGGCAAGCCGTTCGCGCTCAGCGCGTTCGCGAACGACGTCACCGTCGTCCTGAACGTCGCGTCGGAGTGACCCCTGCAGAACGCGAACTACCCAGCCCTCCGGTCGTTGTACGAGAAGTACCACGCGGACGGGTTCGGGCTGATCGCGTTCCCCGCGAACCAGTTCGGCTGCCAAGCCCCCGGGACGAGCGAGATGGAGCGAGAGTACGCGTACCGAAAGTTCGGGTTCGAGTTCCCGGTGATGGACAAGATCGCCGTCAAGGACAAGCCCGCGCGGTGCAAGGGCGTGGACCCGGCGTCGTACGAATCGTTCAAGGACGACCCGGACGCGTATCTCACCGCGCCGCTGATCGACGACGTCACGTCGTCGTCGCCGATCGCGCCCGTGTACGCGTTTCTGAAGCAGCCGCCGTTCGAGGGGGAGATCCCGTGGAACTACACCAAGTTTTTGGTGGGGCGGGACGGGAAGGTGCTGCGGCGGTACTCGCCCGGGGACCCGCTCGAGCAAGGGATGGAGAAGGACGTCGAGCGCGCGCTCGCGGGGGAACCGCTCCGGGCGAAACCCCGGGGGGTGCTCGGGTAGACGAGACGAAGCGAAAGATGCCGATTGATGATTCATCGCATGGCCACCCACTCCACCACCCACCCACGAGAAGAAGGCGAGAAGAAGCGACCGCATCAACCGCCGCGGTCGGGAGCGCGCGAACGCGAGCGAGGGGAGGGTTTTCCCTCTCCCGCCCGCCGAGCGTCGAAGAAAAAAGAAAACGTGACGACGCCCGACCGAATCCGCCGCGAGGCGGAGGACGGCGCGTTCGATGCCATCTTCGACGCGCTGCGCGCTACCCCGACGTGGACGGCGACGCGAACGCTTCCGCGGGAAGCGCCCGTTGTAACATCACTCACGCGAATGTGTGTTAAACAAAAAAACGCTCGTCGTCGTCTCGTTCTTTCAACCGTCGTCTCCTCGTTCGCGTCGCGTCCCGTCGCGTCGTCGCCAAAAAATCTCCCATTCGTCGCGTCTCCCGGTCCGGATCCCCAGACCCTAAGCTACCCGCTCCATGTCACCACCACCGCGCCGCGCTCAGCGCCCGCTCGTCGCCGCCCTCGTCGCTTCCTCTCTCGACGACGGAAACAACTCCACGTACCGCGTCCCCATGCTCGAGCGATCTTTGATCATCGCCGTCTTGGCGTCCTCCGCGGAGACGAACTCGACGAACGCGACGCCGCTCGGCCGTCCGTCCACGCTCAACACGATGTGGATGCTGTCGTGCACGAGCGGCGAGACCCCGAGGGATTTATCGTCGAAGAAGGTTATGATGTCGTCCTTCGTCGCGCTGAACGGCAGTCCGCGCAGTTTCAAAACCCCGGTGTGCTCCGCGAGGGGCTTCCCGCCCGGGACGCCGTGCGGCGGCGGCGGTCCGCCGACGCCGTTCAACGGCGGCATCGGCGGTCGGCCGTCCATCCCGACGCCGCCGACGCCGTTGTCGTAGTACCCGCCGCCCTGGCCGCCGTTCCCGTTGCCGTAGTCCGGCTCGTTCACCGCGATCGAGACCGCGTGGTAGTAGTCCTGCTTCTTACTGCGGAAGACTTCGATGTACCGCCGTCCCATCGGGCCGCGGTTTTTCTGCAGCGCAACCTCCATGAGCATCTGGTTCGCGAGGACGACGTACGCCTCACCGGTCGCGCGGCCGTCCCGTCGGACGATCAGCACGTCCACGGGCTCGAGCCCTTGAAAAAACTCCTGGACGTCGTACTCGGACGCGTTGAACGGGAGCCCGCGCAGACGCACCACCGGGAACACCTTCTCAACGCCGAAACCTCCCGGCCCGCGCGCGCCGGGGAACCCCGGGCCGCCGAGGTTGGTCATCATCGACGCGGGCGCGAACCCCATCGGGTTCATCATTCCCATCGACGCGGACGCGGGATCCATTCTCGCGGGGGTTTAGGTCGCGTTCACGCGCGCGACACGTTCCTGCGAGATGATTCGCCGAGCGAGATCGGGGCGGGGAGGTGAGCGGGTCGACGGACGAGATCTGCGTTCCCCGATCGCCGAGCTGCCGGGATGGAAAACGCGAACGAGAGAGCGGAGGCGGCGCGCGATCCTGGCGGGGGATCGAGCGCGCGCGCGCGGTGAGAACGACACGAGCGTCGCGCGCCTGGAGATCTCGAAGCCTCGAACGCGACGTCGCGGACCGATCCGATCGTCGTGCTCGCTCGTTCAGCGCGCGTGAGACAGCGCGCGCGGCCGCCGCGACGAACGACTCGCCCGACGGACGACTTCCGAAACGCTGTGACGAGAGGGAAGCGCCAGCGGTCGGCACGACAGACCGTTTCGCGGATTTCAAATGGCGCGCGCGATCGATTTGACCGGCAGACCGGTTGACAGACGAACCGCCCCGCCCCGCAAACCTGACCGAGCCCCGGGCGCGGTGATCTAAACGGGCACCCCGCGACGCGCGCGACGACGCGCACACGCATTCGCGACCACACCCGCGCGGCGCGAACACGTCACGCACCATGGAGGACCCGCGGATGCAGGTGGGCGTCTTTTTCTCGGCCCGCGACGCGCAAACCGCGTCGGCGCGCGACCCCGCGCGCGGTCAAACCACCGCCGTGGGCCTTTCCTCGTCTTTTCCGCGCGGCCGAGCGATCTGACCCGCCCCTCCCCCTCCGAATCACCCCCGAACGCGCCAGGCGATGATGGAGAAGAAGCTCTTGGACATGGCGAAGTCCATGGAGGACGCGCTCGACGACGAGCTCCACAGGATGAACAACATGGACGCGGACGACCTGGAGAACATCCGCCGGAAACGACTCGAAGCGATGAAGGGCGCGCAGGACAAGAGGAAAGCGTGGCTCGCGAAAGGCCACGGCGAACTGAGAGACATCTCGGACGAGAAGGAGTTCTTCAGCGAGATGAAAGGCGAGGACAAGATGGTCGTGCACTTCTACCGGAACAACTGGCCGTGCAAGGTGATGGACATGCACCTGGGCGCGCTGTCGAAGAGACACCTCGAGACGAAGTTTTGCCGCATCGACGCGGAGAAGTCGCAGTTCCTCACCGAACGCTTAAAGATTTGGATGCTTCCCACGCTCGCGTGCATCTCGAAAGAGAAAGTCCTGGACTACGTCGTCGGGTTCGACGACCTCGGCGGCACGGACGACTTCCCCACGGAGCACTTGCGGTTGTGCCTGGCGTCGAAAAACATGCTGACGTACGAGGGCGGGGACAACGACATCGACGTCGACCCGCGCGCGAGGGCGAAACAAAACGAGGAGCCGGAGGCGATCAGGAACTTGCGCAAGGGCGGGCCGCGCGGGACCGGGAACTTGGAGCTGAACTCGGACGACGAGGATTCGGATTTCGATTGACATCACGACGCGTTGTTTTGTTTTGTAATGGATCCCAAATGAATACAAGAAGCAACCCGTATAACAAGAGCGATTTAAGATATCCCGTTGAGCTTTAAAACTTCTCCAACTTGCCCGCGTTGGCGGCTTCCAATCGCGCGATGACCTCGTCCACGGTGATCACCCCGACGTCCCCGTCCGCGTACGTCCTCACCGCGAGCGTCCCGTCCTTCGCCTCTTGTTCGCCGACGACGCACATCACGGGCACTTTCTGCTTCTCCGCGTTCCTCACGAGCTTCGCGAGCCTCTCCTTCGAGGTCACGTCCACCCTGACTCCCGCGGCTTTCATCCTCGCGACGGTCTCCTCGACGTACGGCGTCACCGCGTCCGTGACCGGTAACAACCGCACCTGCGTCGGCGCGATCCACAGCGGGAACGCGCCGGCGTAGTTCTCCGTCAGGATGCCGTAGAAGCGCTCCAGCGAACCGAAGATGGCTCGGTGAATCATGATCGGCCGCCGCTTCGAGTTCTCCTCGTCGATGTACGTCAGCTCGAACCGCTCCGGGAGGTTAAAATCGAGCTGCACCGTGGAGCACTGCCACTTCCGGCCGATCGCGTCGAGGATCTTGATGTCGATCTTCGGGCCGTAAAACGCGCCGCCTCCCTCGTCGACTTCGTAGTCCCATCCTTTCACCGCGAGCGCCTCTTTCAGCGCGCCCTCGGCTTTGTCCCAAATCTCCGGCCCGCCGACAGACTTCTCCGGCTTCGTGCTCAGGTTCACCTCAAACTCCGTGAAACCGAACGTCGAGAGGATGTCCTCCGTGAGATCGAGCACGCCTTTGATCTCGTCCGCGATTTGGTCCGGCAGACAGAAGATGTGCGCGTCGTCTTGCGTGAACCCTCGCACGCGGAATAACCCGTGCATCGTCCCGGAGCGCTCGTACCGGTACACCGTCCCCATCTCCGCCCACCGAATCGGCAAGTCGCGGTACGAGAAGTATCCATCCTTGTACACCGCGACGTGGAACGGGCAGTTCATCGGTTTCAGCTGGTACGTCTCGTCCTCCACGTCCATCGGCTTATACATGTTCTCCGCGTAAAAGTCCGCGTGCCCGGACGTCTTCCAGAGGTCTAGCTTGCCGACGTGCGGGGTGTAGAGTAAGTCGTACCCGCGCGCCATGTGAATGTCCTTCCAGAAGTTCTCGATGATGTTCCGCATCAGCGCGCCTTTCGGGTGCCAGAACACGAGCCCGCCGCCGACTTCTTCTTGTTGGATCGAGAACAGGTTGAGCTCCTTGCCGATCTTACGATGGTCGCGACGCGCGGCTTCCGCTTTGAACTCGTTGTACGCCACGAGCTCCTCCGGGGACCCCCACGCGGTGCCGTAGATCCGCTGCAGCATCGGCTTCGTCTCGTCCCCGCGCCAGTACGCCCCCGCGACCGCCTCTAAGTCGATCGCCTTCGGGTGAATCTTCTTCGTGCTCTTGACGTGCGGGCCCGCGCATAAATCCCACCACGCGTTCTCGTCGCCCTCCTCGCCGATGTGGTAGATCGTGATCGGCTCCGTCTTGATCGCGTCCAAGATCTCGAGCTTGTACGGCTCGTTCAGCTCTTTGATGCGCCGCGTCGCCTCCTCTCTCGACACCTCCTCTCTGCGGAGCGGGTAGTCCTTGTTGATTATCTTGATCATCTGCTTCTTTATCTTCTTCAAGTCTTGCTCCGAGAACCCGGGCTTGTAATCGAAGTCGTAGTAGAACCCGCGGTCGATCCACGGCCCGATCGTGCACTTCGCGTCCGGGAAGAGCTTCTGCGTCGCCATCGCGCAGATGTGCGCGGCCGTGTGTCGAATCTTCAGGAGCTCCTCGCTCTCGTCCGAGGTCATCAGCTTGATCGGTTCCGGTTCCGTCGTCGTCTCCGCCTCCTCGGTCGACACCGCGGAGGTCGCCACCTTCGGCGGCGTCATGCGCGAGCGGTTGAACAAGTTCACCGTCCCGGCGAGCCCGCGCCACGCGGCGGGGTGGATCGCCGCGAGCGGCGGCGCGCTCGCGACCGCGTTCGCGCGGCGCATCGCGTTGCACGAGGGAGGGCCGACGCGCCGCGCGAGGCGAGCCGCGAATTGCATCTTTCCGGCGGTGACGTCGCCGGCGTGCGAGGCGCGGCTGGCGACGGGCGAACGAGCTCCGACGCGCGCAGCCCCGGGGACGCAGTTCATCTGAGGGGTTGGGTGGCCGCGCGGACGCGCGTGTGTGGTGCCGGTCCGCGTGGGAGCGCCGCGCACAGTGAGCGACGCGGCGTCAGAGCTTATCTGCAAATGGCGGCTTGCGTGTCAACGCGCTGACAGGACGCGCTCGCAAAAAGTGCACGGGGGTGCTTCAAATCTGAGCTCGCCCGCCTTCGGGAAGCACGCGCGACGGCGCTCGCGCGCGTCTCGCTCGCACCCGCAGCGCGGACGAGAGGACGCTCAGGGGCGTCGCGGTGGCGAGCACCCAGTTCCTGGGCGCGAACCCGCGTCCGCGGTCATGGCGACGACGACGACGGACGCGGATCCCGCGCCGCGACAACCGCCACCGCCGAGCGAGAACCAGATCGCGGAGGAGATGGGACGAGGCCTGCGGCAGTCCATCAACGCCGCGGGGGGACAAGCGTCCGTGCGAGCGGCGCGAGACCTCGTGAAGGAGCTCTTGGACGCTCCCGTGAGCGCGACGGCGGTGAACGCGCTCGCGCAGATCGTGGAAGACGAGTGGCAGCGCTACGAGGATCTGTGCGGGGACAACAGCGGCTCGAACTGGAGGCAGTACCCCGTGGGAAGGATCGTGTCGCTGTTCCACTCTCAGGACAGAAGAGAGAGCGACGAGGACTTCCTCGAGCGCGTGACGTACACGCCGCTCGTGGACAGAAACCAAACCCCGGGGATGCTCGCCGCGTGCCTGCGCTTCGCGAGAGCGGTCTTGAGCGTGACCGGGTTCCAGTACCCGCTCACGGAGGAAAATTTGGTCGAGAAAATCCTGAATTGGTCTCTCGGTCCGGGCGGCGGCGACGGACCCGGCGGCGGCGACGGCGGGATCGCGGCCGTGGCCGCGGAGGCGGCCGTCGCGGCCGTCGCGAGCGCGCCGGAGTCCACGAAGGCGCTCGCAAGGGAGGCTGCGCTGAGCGCGAAATTAGACGCGTTGCGCGTGCGGACGTACGCCTGGGGGGCGTTGTCCGTCGCCCTCGAACAGGAGGACGTCGCGTCCGCGCTCGTGCACAGGAGAATAATGGAGAAGATCGTCGCGCCGCTGAAGCGGAGCGTGGTAGACGGCGAGGACGTCGACGGCGCGGACGTCGTCGAGGAGGCGCTGAGGGGCAGCGGCGGCGAGACCGCCGCGAAGGCGGCGGCGGCGGCGGCGGCGGCGGCGACGTCGCACCGTCTCGCCGTGGATCACTTCCTCGCGCTGAGCGAAGAGGACAAGCGCGGGGATAACCCCGCGCCGGAGAGCATGTCGGCGTGGATGCAAAAGAAAGGGATGTGCGAGCTCCTGGACGTCGCGAAGCTCCCGGCGAGGCTCACGGAGGCGCGCATGCGCGCGCTCGCCGCCGTCGGCGAGTACGTCGAATGTTTTGGGCAGGCGCTGTCGTGCGGCGCCGTCGAGCTCGGCCTCGCGATCGCGCACGGGCCGGGCGACGCGGGCTGGAGCTCCGAGGCGGCGCACGCGCGGGCGTTGGAGAAGCCCGCGAGAACGAGCGCGTCCTCGAAGAGAGGGCTCCCGCAGCTCCCGGAGTCTCTCGCGGCGTTGTGCGCGCTCCTGAAGCATCGTAAGTTCGCCAACATCTTCGTCGACAGAGGCGGCGTTCGCGCGCTTCTGTGCCTCCCGCGCGGGCCGCTGACGTACGACGGCTTCGCGCAGTGCCTGTTCGGGGTGTCGCAAGTCACGAGCGCGATGGAGCGCCTCCTCGCGCCGCCTG
>Ga0181557_1004855_pt1 | contig 12423 bp, 8 predicted proteins | sample 011ome_23_FD_148632 | JGI IMG/M metagenome (GOLD analysis project Ga0181557, IMG submission 148632) | Coastal salt marsh microbial communities from the Groves Creek Marsh, Skidaway Island, Georgia - 011506CT metaG (spades assembly) | ecosystem: Environmental > Aquatic > Marine > Intertidal zone >... | reverse complement strand
ACATCGAGGATTTCTTCGTCTAAATCTTTCGCCAAATGTATCAGCGATTCCGCGGCGAAGTGTCGCGCTTCTTTCACCGAATAACGGAACTTACGAATGGAAGATGCGGCGAGAAAGAGGAAGAGGAAGAGGCAGAGTAAACGGCGGATGACGCGAAGGCGACGCTGCCTCGGTTCCATGATTGTTGCCTCTCGAGATGGGATTACAGAGAGAGAGAGTTTCCTTTGTGCGTTTTTGTGAACCCTCTGACGATTTTGATTTTGAGTTATTATTATTGCACGTAGGGGTGTTTTTGTCTCTCTCGTCGTTTTGAAAAACCCACACAAAAATTTTTTAAAATCACACATCATCATGCCACCGAAGAAGAAACCCTCCGGACCCGGAGGAGGCTCTGGTAAACGACGCCCATCCGCGTACATCGTCTTCACGACCGAAAACCGAGAGTCGGCGAAAAAAGAACTGAACGAAAAAGGCAACTTAAAACCCGGGATGGGAGACATTGCGAAATTAATATCCGGGAGATGGAAGAATCTCACCGAGGAGGAGAAGCAAAAGTTTAAAGAAAAGTGCGAGAAAGAATTCGACGAGAAAGAGGAACGGGAGAGGAACGAGAGAGCGGATGAGAAGAAAGATGTCGAGGATAAAGATAAGAAGGACGATGATGATGATGAGGATGAGGAGGACTTGCCAAAAGAAGACGGGATGACGGAGGCGGAAAGATTGGTGCAACAAACGCAAATGCAATCGATGATGAATCAAGACAAGGATGGGAACTCGTTGAGTTTGCCACTTTCGCGGGTGAAAAGAATTATGAAATTGGACAAATCGGTGAAAGTTGCCTCCGGGGACGCGACGAAGTTAATCACCAAAGCCACGGAGTTATTTTGCGAGATGCTGACGCAAAGCGCGTTAGGGAGCATGAAACTCGGGAAACGGAAAACGATTAAATATTTGGACGTGGAACGCGCGGTGTTGAAGAAGCAAAAGTTTGATTTTTTGCACGACCACGTAAGCGCGATGAAACCGAAAGAAGGAGAGCCGAAAAAGATGACGGAGAAAGACGTGGAGGTGGCGGACGAGGACGGAGAGAATAAGAAAGAGGTGGAAACGCACGGGAGTAAGAAGATTTCGGACTTTTTTTCCAAGAAGACTGAAGAAAAGGAAAACGAAGAAGTCGCCTAGAGTATTGAACCAAAGTATTATACGAACACACACACACACACGCACCCTTTTGTTGTCAATCGCATCATGCAATCAATAGAAACATGCTATACACGATACTATGAGACGCACGTTTGTATTATTATTATTATTGAAAGTTTTCTTTCTTCTTCAACCTTTCAAATATTATGTCCGTGTCAACTCGCTGCATCGCAATTCGCTCTCTCTTTCTCTCTCTTTCTTTCTCTCTCTCTCTCTCTCTACTAAAATCATATTTATAAAACAAGCTATCTATGCGATACTTCAAGGCAACTCGTCGTAAACGCCTTCGATTCTGCGCGCGCCTGCGTTTCTAGCCACGTGCGCCCAATACCTCGCCTCCTTCGGGTCTGCGTTACATCCGTACCCTTCCAACATCATCTGCGACACCAGCGCGGCTTGGTTCGGATCACCTCTCTTCGCTTGCTTCAACGCGTCCATAAACCACCGACAACACGCGTCCTCCGCCACCGAGGACAACTTCCCCGAGTGCAACGGTTCCATCGTCTCGTTCACCGCGTACGCTCGCATCGAGTGCGAGTCCGTGTGCACGTCGTCCCCCTCGTCCTCCTCGTCGCTATTCTCTTCCTCCGAGTCCGTTTCCTCGTCCGAATCGCTCATCATCGCCACGTCTCCTCCTCCTTTCTCTTTATTGTTGTTGTTGTTGTTGTTAGTATTATCTTTGCTACTATTATTTTTATTCTTCCTATTCGTTTTTTTCAACAGCCGCTCTTTTTGCGTCTGGTGGCAGTTGTCGCAAATGTCGTAATCTTCGCACACGTCGCAGCACCATCTTTTCCTTAAAATCGGTATCTCGCCGCATATATCGCACGAGTATTGCAACGATTTCCGTCGGATGGACGGTTCGTACATCGCTAGACTCCTTCTTTCTATCTCTATCTGCTCTTATTAGAGAAGAGAAAAAGAAGAGCGTTTTTCCAGAACCTTTTTGATAAGAATTCCCAAACAATACACACCCGAACAAATACTCACCGCAAAACGACTGCTCCGCGCGTTCTCGAAAGCGTGGGCCTCTTTCCTCCTTTTCTGTTGTTAAAGCTCTTCTCGTATTTCTCGTGCCTTCGTTCGTTCGAGAGAGTTGATTAAGAGAGCTACTAATGAGAGCAGTAAAACTGAAGAGATTTCTCGTAGAATAAGATCTCTCTTTTCCCTCGGCCTTTCTCTCGTTTTTTTTTTTTTAAAGTGGCCGCCAACATGATGTGCGACGAGTGGACGCAACAAGAGGCGGTGTTGAAAATTATTATATCGCTGTTTAACATTGACGAAGATCCCTGGCCAAACAGAAAATCGAGAGATTTTTTTTTCATTTGCAGGCAAAAAACGACACACATGCGGATCTCACGCATCTCCACTCTTTTTTTTAACAACAACAACACATATTATATATATACACAAACACACACAAACGCGGGCTCTTTTTCTCTCCCTCGATGACGACGAGAACACCAACAAAAGGAGGAGGAATGTGTTTTGTAGCCTTCGCTTTCTTTTCGAAGTGTACGTCTTCGGTGCAGAAAACGATGTATCTCGTTCGGGAAATCGTGTTCGAACGAAACGGTTTTTTTCACTTTTCGTTCTGAGATCTGAAACTCTGATCACGCCGTGGTTGTTGGCTGCTGTTTCGCTGTTTCATTGAACAACAACAACAACAACACATAAAAGATGCACACGAGCAGATTGTTTATGTTGTCGTTGTTCTCGATTTTGACGACACAGAGGAACTATTTCTTCGCATCCGCGCGGTATAGTTATTACACCGGGCGCTCGGTGAACAGATCTTTCGTCGTGAGCGAGTACGCGTTTTCTCGAGAAGAGTGCGAACGAAACGTGTTTTTCATGGATGATTTTGATAGAAACAACGACAACAACAACAGCAGTAGCATCGACGACGACGACGACGAGACCAATCGAACGATATCGTCGTCGTCGTTTGGGACGCTCGGTCGTTTTTGGCCGCCGAAGGAAAGCGTCGACGAGAAGGATGATTCTTTGTATCACAAACGGTGGTGCTCGGAAGGCACATCGGGCGTGACGTTTTCGTCAAAAACGAAGGAGTACGTTTCCTCCTTCTCCTCCTCCTCCTTCTTCTCCTCGACGAGGACGAAGTCGAACTCGACGATGGATGTAATATTCGATGCTAAATCGCGCGCGAGCGAGGCGAAAGCGTTTAGCGTTGAGTTTTGGATCACCCCTCGTTTACAAAAACTCGATGGTTTCACCGGTCGGCATTTCACTCCTTTCTTCACGCTGGAAACGCCAAAAAAAAACGAGACGTTTAACCCGTACGCCTGGACGAGCGCGTTCGATTGCACGGATGAGTTTGATTTTGCGCTTTATATTGGGACTGATTTTAGCGTCGGGTTTCGGTCGCGCGAGCCGATTGCAATTTATCCAACTTTAGTGGCAGAGACGTGCGCTTCGGTAATCACAAAACCAAGCGCGTTTGTAGCGAACGCTGTGAATCATTTCGTTCTGACGGCATCGTTTTCGGACGACGACGAGGAAAACGCGCTCGGAAAAAATCGAATCTCGTGTTACGCGAACGGGACAAAAATCGTAGACGAGGTCATCGGAGACGTTTTAGTCGACGATAACGGTAAGAGAAAGTTTCCATTCGCAAGCGCGTGGCGAGAAACGTCCGCGCCGTATTTCGGAAGCACGAGCGCGAATAACGCGCACGACTCGAGTGACGATACTTGGGAATGGACAAACACCGTGCACGCGTTTGCCATGTACGACAAAAAAATAAGCGACGAAGAGATTACGCTCAATTTTCACGCTGGATTACCGAACGCGGCACCGCTGGCAGTGGATGTAAACGTTACGATCAATGAAGACGTAAAAGAGGCGAAAATCGTGCTTCAATATGCGGACGATGATTATTACAACGCGACGATAACACCGACGAGTGGTAGCGCGTTGAATCATACAATTTCATCAGTAAAGCATGCCTTCTCGATACTCACTTTACCGAAGATAGGCGTTCTGAAAGCCATACCGATAGGAGATGCTAACAACGATGATACTAACTATACTAATGGTGATGATGCTGACAGTAGTATGCAAACCGCCGACGAGGCCGCGGCGATACCGGTCACGCGCGTTCCTTTCAAATGTTTCGGCAACGCCGTATTTTATACGCCCGAACCAAACGACCATTCATGGATACACGATAGTAATGAACTAACGACGTTGGAGTTATATGCAAGCTTTTCTTTCAAAGCAACAGAAACATCTTTACTGAATGAATTTGAGACCGTAGACTCTTTGAACCAAGGTTTGGTTTCAATTTTCGTTTCTCCCGTGAACGATGCTCCGTCGGGCGTCTTTCACGTCGTCGAGTATTTTGGACGCGAAGAAGGAAAATCGTTTCAAATCGAGTTTCGAGACGATGATGAGTACATCTCAAAGATTGAAGTGTCAAGAATGCCAACGATCGGGAAGGTTAGACTGTCGAGCGCTTCCTCGTCTCCAGAGAATACGAAAACGTTGAATCTTGGAGATATCATCGATGTCACATCCGAAGCCGAATCGCTCACGTATCGATTAGATGACGTCGTAAACTTCGTTCCTTCAATAATCGAAGAAAAGAAAGAGTATTTATCCGATTTTTTCTCGTATTACGTGTACGATAAATACGACGAAAAAGCGGTAAACGAAACCAAAGTGGAGTTTCGAGTACAGTCGCCCGTTCGACAGATGCCTCCTTCTTCCTTCTCTTCGGTCAAGGAAACGAAAGAAAATGTGCCCCTCGAGTTTACCATAGACGTTTTACGATTGGACTGTAAAGATAACGCAACAGAGGCTATTGTTGAAACTTTGCCTACGAACGGAACTTTGTACTTGATACGTACACCTGCAATCTCGACGTCTTCGGTAGTCGCCGAGGAAGATAAAAGAAAGACGCCGCTGAAAGAAAACGACGTCGTTCGACTCGAGCACACGTACATGATTACGACGACAGAAGATGCTGAAGGGCAAGATGGCATAGAACGATGCGTCGCATTTGCAAATTTGCTGTTCGTTCCGGATGATTTCTACTTTAATGCGCCAAATGTTGATATTTTCGGCGACGCGGTGAGTACGACGACTCGATACGCTTCTCTTCGTCCTCCGCTGCTGCTCTCGTTCAGCGCGAGAGATATTTTGGATGGATGGATAGTTCCATCGGTATTGAACGTCTCGTTTACAGTCACGGCAGACGTTCCGCACGCGCCTGCAAAGTTTCGGAACATTTCCATGGACGCGAGTGCATCCGCTCTTCCTCCTTCTCCTTCTCCTTCGTACTTACTCAGAGTCGATTCGAACGAGACGCATATCAATGATTCATCGTCGACGTTTCTTCTGCCTACTGGAGGGTACTTGAAGTTTTATAAAGCGTTCGAATACGATTTATATCCAGATTATGACTCGGTGTTTGGTGTTGCCGTGACAATAAAATCGATAAACCCGAGCAACGCAGCCTTTCTCGCCAACGTCAGCGTAGCCTTCCCGTCTGAACACGAAGACGCGGTAAAGTTGAACACCTCTTCGATTGTCGTCACGAAATGGTTACGTAACCAGATCAGAATTGCCGGTCCACCGAGCGCAGTTCGCGATATTTTCTTCCATTATGTACTATACGACGCCAAAACGATGAAAAAGACACCCAGAGTTGTGCGCGACACGCTCGAACTCACTCTCGAGTACGGTTTCGTCAAATTGTACAACGCGAAGAAAATGAACGAGACCATCAACGCGAAATACGATTGGAAACACGATTCGTGCAGAATCCAACAACAAGAAACAACACCATCGAACGCAACGAAACCGTGCACAAGCATCGCGCACGTAAACATCGAAGCTATCGCGTACCCGTCCTCGTACGACTCTCTGACACAGGAAACGTCCGCGAAAGACTCCAACGCCGTTTCCCAAAAATCCTTATTTATCTCTGGCCTCTTCCAAGGTGCCGTAGCCGGCATCGTTTTACTTGGTCTCTGGAAATACCTTTTCAAAAAGCTTCTCAGTGCAACCAAGTGGCTGTTTTGTTGCCTCTTCTGTTGCCGTTTGCGTCCGCCGCCGTCTGCTTCCGAACGAAGACGAAGCCGAAGAAGCCGACGCCCAACAAATCGAAAAGAAGCCGACGCCGACTCCGACTCCGACTCCGACTCAAACCCGGTTTGATGATCGTGTTTACAGTGTTTCCACGATGTACTGCTGTATTGATATTGGGTGAGTGCTCTAAGTTAAAGAGGAATCATCTACGTTTTATTATTTATGAACATTTTACTACATATCCTCGTATTTTTTCTAATCACGAAAATATCTCAAGCCTTTTTCTGACACAGAAAGACGAGAAGGAAGAATTTTTCACTCAGAGGCGAAACCAAAAGCAATCGGACATTCTCTTCAGTTAAACGGCACGGTTGTTACGCGTGTTCAGTAATTCAAATCCGATAAAAAACAGTCTCACACCATGGTTAAGGTACGCGACCGTTACGTTCTCCTGTTTACGCGACTCGTTTAACTTCGCGACGCACATCCATCTCCAAAGAGATGGCATTTTTTTCTTGCATTTTCTCTTCGCGTCTTGAGCACTTTTGTGTGACCCAATACGCGAAATTTATCGAAATCCACCTTGAAACTGACCGATGCGACCTCTCTCTCCGAACAGTTTACCATCGACGACATGCGTCGTCAAATGGACAAAGTCCACAACATCCGTAACATGTCTGTTATTGCTCACGTTGATCACGTACGTGTTTGATTTATTATAGAAATTTGTCCGATTTTCTCCGATTTCGCGATGTCGCCGCCGCACCAAGAAATGGGTTTATTCTTTTCTCTGAGCATCCTCCTCTTCAACATTCTTTCAACGAGGAAGGGCGCACGCGACGCGATTTCTCCTCTTTTTTACTAACTCTCTTTCTATAAACAGGGCAAATCCACATTGACGGATTCCTTGGTCGCGGCGGCGGGTATTATCGCGCAAGAAAACGCCGGCGATGCGCGTTTGACGGATACTCGTCAAGACGAGCAAGATCGTTGCATCACGATCAAATCGACCGGCATCTCTTTGTTTTACAAAGTTTCCGACGAAGATTTGGCGCGCATCCCGAAGGACGTCCCGAGAGACGGCAACGACTACTTGATCAACCTGATTGATTCCCCGGGCCACGTTGATTTCTCTTCTGAAGTTACCGCCGCTTTGCGCATCACCGACGGCGCCTTGGTCGTCGTCGATTGCGTGGAAGGCGTTTGCGTGCAAACGGAAACTGTGTTGAGACAAGCGTTGGGCGAGCGTATTAAACCGGTAATGACGGTGAATAAGCTCGACAGATGCTTTTTGGAACTCATGTTGGATGGCGAAGAAGCGTACCAAAACTTTTGCAGAGTTATCGAAAACGCGAACATCGTCATGGCGACGTACACCGATGAAGCCTTGGGCGATGTTTGCGTCTCTCCGGAGAAGGGTACCGTCTGCTTTTCCGCTGGTTTACACAACTGGGCGTTTACGTTGACCGTCTTCGCCAAGATGTACGCCGCGAAGTTTGGCATCGAGCAAGAGCGCATGATGGGCAAGCTCTGGGGCGACAACTTCTTCGACCCGAAGGAGAAGAAGTGGACAAACAAGCACACCGGCGCCAAGACTTGCATGAGAGCCTTCGTCCAGTTTTGCTACGAGCCGATCAGACGCGTCATTGATGCCGCCATGAACGACAACAAGGACGTTTTGTTCCCGATGCTTGAAAAGTTGCAAGTCAAGGACAAGATGAAGCCGCAAGACTTGGACTTGATGGGTAAACCGCTCATGAAGAGAGTCATGCAAACGTGGTTGCCGGCCGACGTTGCGTTGCTTGAGATGATTATCTACTACTTGCCGTCGCCTGCGACTGCTCAAAAGTACCGCGCGGACACTTTGTACGAAGGCCCGCTCGACGACAAATACGCCGAAGGTATCCGCACTTGCGACTCCAAGGGTCCGCTCATGTTGTACATCTCCAAGATGATTCCGACTGCTGATAAGGGTCGATTCTTGGCGTTCGGCCGTGTTTTCTCCGGTACCGTCAGAACGGGCCAAAAGGTTCGAATCTTGGGTCCGCACTACGTGCCGGGTGAGAAGAAAGATTTGTACATCAAGTCTATCCAAAGAACGGTCTTGTGCATGGGTCGTCGTCAAGATTCTATCGATGATGTTCCGGCTGGTAACACCGTCGCGTGCGTTGGTTTGGATCAATTCATCCAAAAGAACGCCACGATTACGGATGAAGGCGATGTTGAAGCGCACACCATCAAGGCTATGAAGTTCTCCGTCTCCCCGGTCGTCCGCGTCGCGGTTGAATGCAAGAACTCTCAAGATTTACCGAAATTGGTCGAAGGCTTGAAGAGATTGTCCAAGTCTGACCCGATGGTCCAGTGCTCGATCGAAGAGTCGGGCGAACACATTGTTGCTGGCGCCGGTGAATTGCACTTGGAAATTTGCTTGAAGGATTTGCAAGAAGATTTCATGGGCGGCGCGGAGATTCGCATCTCCGATCCGGTTGTTTCCTACAGAGAAACGGTTTTGGGCACCTCCGACCACATGGTCATGTCCAAGTCCCCGAACAAGCACAACCGCTTGTACTTCCAAGCTACGCCTTTGGAAGACGGATTATCCGAGGCTATTGACAACGGAGACGTGACGCCGAGAGATGAAGTCAAGGCGAGAGGTCGCCTCTTAGCGGAAAAGTTCAACTGGGATAAAGATTTGTCCAAGAAGATCTGGTGCTTTGGTCCGGACACCACTGGTCCGAACTTGATCGTCGACATGTGTAAAGGGGTTCAGTACGTGAACGAAATTAAGGATTCGTGCGTCGCTGCCTTCCAATGGGCGACGAAAGAAGGTGTGATGGCTGAAGAAAACATGCGCGGCATCAAGTTTGAAATTCACGACGTCGTCTTGCACGCGGATGCCATCCACAGAGGTGGCGGCCAAATCATCCCGACGTGCCGTAGAGTCTTATACGCTGCGTGCCTCACCGCGCAACCGCGCTTGTACGAGCCGGTCTATTTGGTTGAAATCCAAGCGCCGGAACAAGCGTTGGGTGGCATCTACTCCACCGTTACGCAAAAGAGAGGTATGGTCGTCGAAGAAACGCAACGCCCGGGTACGCCGATTTACAACATCAAGGCGTACTTGCCGGTCATGGAATCCTTCGGTTTCACCGGTACCTTGCGTGCCGCGACTGGTGGCCAAGCCTTCCCGCAGTGCGTGTTTGATCACTGGGACATGTTGGGTTCCGATCCGCTCGACCCGACCACCCAAGCTGGTAAGCTCATCGGCGACATCCGTAAGAGAAAAGGTCTCAAGGACGCCATCCCGCCGTTGGGTGACTATGAAGACAGACTCTAAACGACGACGACGGTGTCTTCTGGTAAAATAGTATCACATTAGAGAGAGGAAGTATACTAAGACGGAGAGAAAGAGTGAGTGAAGGGAATTCACACCACAAAGATAATTTTAATAATTACTATATTAATACAAATTTATTCAATTGATGATGATGCGGAGCATTTTCTGGGCTCGACTTTACCGCTATGACGAACCGCGCCGCAGCCGTTATTACTATTTTTCATCTTCTCTTCGCACAGCTGTCGCCGCACGATGGCTAACTTCACGCTCAGCTCTTCCTCGTGCCGCTCAATCTCTCGCAAGTGCTTTATCAGCGCGTGTATTTTATGCTCTTTGTTAAACAAGTTGCTATTACTATTCGTGCTCCTCTTTCCTGTTCGGCTCCTGGAGGAAAAGGAAAACAACGCTTTCGCCGCGACGCGAAAGGTTAAACGAACGACGAATATAACGAACGATTCCAGACGTTCAAAAGAGAGCATAATAACAACGATGATCTACTAATTATATCTGTGTTTGTTTATTAAATTACATACGGCCTGATTGATGATGATGATGATGATGACTATAAGTTATAAATACCAACATTTTTTTTGCGTTGACTTTTTGTTTGACTAAAATTCTTTTCGTCTTCGCAAACTCGAAAACAAATCAAACTTTTGAAAGCCGAAATAGCCTCCGAACACCAAAGCGTCGCGCATGATCACCTCGTCCGCTTCACACGCGTGGTGATCTCTCCACAGCTCTAAGACTAAGCACGCTTCGTAGTGCACCAACGCACCAGCGACGACCATGATGTGAAAGATATTGTGACCGCACCCGAACACGTCGAATCTCCCCGGCCAATACTTCTCCGGAATCTTCAACGCGTAACAATACGCTCCGGAGCAGTAGCAGAAACCCATGAGTAACTCTAACCAAAAACCGTGCCAAATTGGCGTTGGTACAACTTTCCAAACGAAAAAAACGTTGTGAAACCAAGGAAAGAAACCAAACGACGCCAACGCGGTGAACAACGCCGCTCGAATTGGCGTCCACGAAGGTTTTTGGAACCTCGGTAAAATCGTCGGTATTAAAGCCGCGACGCCTAAACAGGTCACGCACGATAAATAAAAGTCCCTCAATTCCGGTAAACAATAAAACGAATAATATACGACCGGGTAAAACGACGCGACGATCAAAATCGCAATCCCGAGATAATCCACTTTCCACATCCGCGTGGACACTTGATGCGAAATGTTGCAACACGTGTGACAACACGTGGAACATCCCAAACAGAGTATAGCGCCCAATAAAAACACGCGCATGGGCCATCGAGGGACTTTATTCAATCTCTCGACGTCTTTTGGGATTTCGTCGAGAACATTTTGTACCTCTTTCAAAGCTTCGGTAACTTTTGCAAACGCCGGATCGTCCGTGTCCTCTTTCTCTTCGCGCCTTTGAGGGTCCTCTTCTCGTTCTCGTTGTTGTTTTTGTTGGTGCTTTTTTTTCTCTCGGTTGCTATACGATTGGTGTTTCCGCAACGACCGTCTCGCTTCTTGTATAAACATCGCCGTTTCTCTCTTCAACTCTTTAAACGGTCTGTCTTCCTCCCGGCGCAAATGCTCGCGTAAATTCTTCGACGCGCTCAATATCGAGTCAATCGAGCGTTCCATCTCTTTCGTTTCGATATCGTCTTTTTCGAAAGTCGGCAACGGCGTTTTTTTCTCGTCGTCGTCCTCGTCCTTATTCGTCGTCGCGCTACTACTCCTGCTAATCTTCTCCCTGACGAAGCTCTTCCTCGCCTCTCGCAACCCTTCGTCCACCATGACGACTTTCTCTCGCCACTTTTGCGTCATTTGTAACCCCAACACTCTCTCCGCGCTCGCTCCCGTCACCCACGTCTCTGGTATCATTTGCACTCGTTCCGGTTCTTTCACGTTGACTAAAAACGTAAAGAAAAAAATCATCCCAATCAAATGCGTCCAAATGTTTGTCGTTTCGTTGTGTTTTTTAAACACCGACCTGAGTGCATCCTTGAACGTATTTCTCGTCCGGTACCCGCTCAAAATGTACTTGTTATGAATGGCATACAACGGCGCGTCTATTTTCATACACGTCGGGCAATCCGCGCAAAGCCATTTCCGATATCTCGCTTCCGGGCACGGCGCGGCGTACGGACCGAAAAGAAACGGTTCGTGCTCTTCTTGAAAACGCTCGTCGCGATCGAGCTGTAAAGATTTTTGCGTTTGAATCTCGTATTTTGAGGTTGTTTTTGTTTTTGTTTCTGTCCTTGTCTTTCTTCCGCAAATGGGTTGTTGTTCTTTCGCCAATGCCTCCTTTTGTGGTTGTTGTTGTTGTTGTTCCTTCGATTTGGACTTCGACTTTTTCGTTGTTGTCTTCATCTTCGTATTAAAACCGTTTTCTTCTTCTTCTCTTGAGAAAGATGTCGTCGTTTTCGTCTGAATCGCATTATTTCGTCCTCGTCGTCTCGTCGTCACCATTATTATTATTCTTTCCTTCTTTGACCACCTCTGTTGTTATTGCGCTCTCGTTCTCGCGTGTATAAATCTAAAATTATTCCAATTTCTTCCCCTAACTTACGTATTTAAAGAAGAAAAGAAAAGAAAGAAGAAGAAGAAGAGAATCTCTCTCTCACGCACAAAAAAAAGTCCTCCCGCTTTTTCGAAACAAACTTTTGCCAAATCGTCTGGTTCCCAAATCTGGTTATATATATGTATGCGTATATATACTCACTGACAACGTATTTATAACGCACTCTGTGACGACTTTATGTGTGTGTATATATTTGTGATGAAATGAAAAAAAACCCATGCATGATTTTCAACGAG
>Ga0181557_1004845_pt1 | contig 12447 bp, 12 predicted proteins | sample 011ome_23_FD_148632 | JGI IMG/M metagenome (GOLD analysis project Ga0181557, IMG submission 148632) | Coastal salt marsh microbial communities from the Groves Creek Marsh, Skidaway Island, Georgia - 011506CT metaG (spades assembly) | ecosystem: Environmental > Aquatic > Marine > Intertidal zone... | reverse complement strand
GGTCGTCACGGGTGTCTCCTCACATTGGTGTTCGGTTATCGGTTTTTGCGCGTGTGCGCCAGGTCTAGGGACGCCTCTAAACCTCGATTTCACCCCAAAATTGCTCCTAGGGGACCCTCGCAGATCAAAGAGGCTTGACCACTATATCTACGGTTTCTGACAACGCAAGAACCCTAGATATTGTGGGCGTGTCCTCCACACTTGTGGAGAACTAAGGCCCGTTTTCCACAAGGTTGTGAGTTATTTTTTCCGGCCTGGATGCCACATTTTCATTGACCACTGACACCTGGGAAAGGGGCGTAGGCTGACAAGGCTGTGAACAGATATCGGGACTTGTTGACAACTCCGGGAGTGGCTCGGATTATTGCGGCACAACTCGTAGCCCGTCTTCCCTCCGGAATGATTTCGCTGGCCTATCTGATTCACGTGGAGCGCATCTTCGACTCGTACGGTCAGGCAGGACTTGTCTTAGCGGCCACATCGTTCGGACAAGCGGTCGCGGGCCCCCTCACCAGCAGGTGGATGGGGCGCTGGGGGATGCGCCCCGTGATCGCTCTCACGCTCATTGTCTCGTTGATCAGCATGGGTGCTGTCGCGTTTGTGCCAATGGCACTGGGTGGCTACATGTTCTTCGGACTACTCGGCGGCCTCTCGACACCGCCCATCCAGCCGGCTGTGCGCACGATCTATCCCAAAATGGTCAATTCTCGGCAGCTCACTCCCCTGTTTTCTCTCGACGCTTCAGCCCAAGAAATCATTTGGATTGCTGGCCCGGTAATCACGACCTTTCTCGCGATTCAGATAGCTCCACCTGTCGCGATCTCCGTGGCTGGTCTGTTCCTTTTGGGCGGAGGAGTGTGGTTTTTGGCCTCCCCCGAAGTGGGAAGCGTGCGCATCCCTCCGAGCAGGAGACGACTGGGCTCGGTACTCTCCAATGGCGCCGTCCTCCTCTCGACCGTGGTGGGCTTCCTCCTCATCGGCTCCGCTGCTGCGGTGGAGGTCGCCGTGGTGTCCGTCTTTGGCGACGAAGGCGCAGAAGCTGGCATTTTGCTCTCGATGTGGGCCATTGCCTCACTCATCGGTGGCCTCGGTCTTGGCGGAATTCCCATTGGCCCCTGGGCGATGACCACTCGAATGGTGATTGTTGCCGTTGGGATGCTTCTTGCGATGGCGAGCACCAATTTCTGGTGGTTACTCTTTAGCCTCGCTATTGCAGGCGCTGGGATTGCCCCCGCGCTGGCGGTGATGTTCGCGATTGTGTCTGCGAGTGTGAAATTCTCGGAAACTGCGGAGGCCTACGGCTGGGTTGGGTCGGGTCAGCTCATCGGCGCCGCACTGGGATCGGCAATAGCCGGTTTCGCGATTGACGCGTTTGGCTCGTTCGGAGGCTTCACCACCGCGCTGGTTTTTGCGACGGTGGGCACCGTTGTCGCTGCGCTCTCTACTCGCGCCCACCCCGATTTACGCGACCGCGACGCCTCACCCATTCCCGACACCGAACCCGTGACAACCGTGCAACCAGTTGGTTAGCGTAGAGCGATGACCGTCATTGAACTTCCTCGGCTGCACTGGGGCGACCCGTCGAGCAATCGACGTGCGCTCATGGTGCATGGACTGGGTTCCTCTGCCCACACGTGCTGGCAAGTAGCGGAAGCCCTCGCCGAGGCGGGTTGGTCCGTTACTGCTGTTGATCTCAGAGGCCACGGCTACGCGCCGCGCGCTAGTCGCTACCGCATCAGCGATTTCGCCCGGGATCTAGGGCATGCCCGGGCACAGGGGGGCGACAGTTGGGACCTTGTCATCGGCCACTCGATTGGTGCTGCGAGCGCGGTCGTCGCAAGCTATGCGGACCCGGGATGGGCCAAGAAGCTCGTGCTACTTGACCCGGCGCTTTTGCTCGGCGAAGAACGAAAAGAAATGGTCCGCGCCGGTCAACTCCACGGACACGATTACCTCACAGAAGAGGAAATCCGCCGGGATAGCCCCCATTGGCACCCCCTCGACATCGAACTCAAACTCTGGTCACACCGAACCGCCAGTCGCTTTGCCGTGGAACACGCCGTATTAGACAACCCGAACTGGGACGTAGTGGCGGAAGCGAAAGCTGTGTCCGTGCCCACGCTGATTATTGGGGGCGACCCAGAAGTCGATTCGATGTTCACTGGTGAGCACGCAGATGACGTGCTCGGGGCAAACCCCCAGCTGTCCCTGGTGGTGATTGAAGGTGCTGGACACAGCGTGCATCGCGATCGCCCAGCTGACACCATTAGAGCGATTCTCGATTTCGTTTAGCGCGCCCAACCCACCAGTTTGATGGGCGCAGTGGGCGGAGACGGGTTATCGATTACCTTCACGAGCGCTTTCGCAAGCTTCGGCCGAATCACGTGATCGACACCCTCCACCCGAGTTGTGGCTACCCCCCGCATACGCTCAATCACGCGCAACCCTGCAGGCGCAAGGAACGGGTCGAGGGTGCCATAAATCACGTCGATAGCGCAGCGGACTTGAGCGATATCCGCCACCGTAGTTTGTGATTCGATGCATTTTTCGAGCGAGAGGGAAAACGCGCGCCAATTAGATTCATTGACATCGACCAGGTTTCGAATAGGAGAAATGCGCTCCATCGCCTGAGCGGCGGAGGTGGTGAAGTCGCGGTTTTTACGCATGAAGTCATAAAGCCTCAAGTACGCGTCCATGCGGACACGCTCGACAGGGTCGGCAATGGTGTCTGACGGCAGATACACCGGCGGGGCCACCAGAACAAGATGGCCCACCATCTTGGGGAAACGAGTAGCAAGCCGCAGCGAAATCAACGCCCCCAAGGAATGACCCACCAAGGTAAAGGGCGTTGCCACATTCTGGTGTTCCAGCGTGCGCGCCACAGCATCAACGTGCTCGTCGATGGTGAACTGGGTGGAAGCAGGAGCGGTTGATCGTCCAAATCCCAGGAGGTCCAGAGCGACTACCCGACGCCGGTCAGTCAGTTGGGGAATGACATATTTGAACGTGACAGACGATGAGGCGATTCCGTGGAGCAATACCACCGGTGCGCCGCGGCCAGAATCACTCGCCACGTGAAGCAGGGGTTTGCGACGGAAGGTCCACAGATTCCAACTCACACTGTCAGTATGCCCCGCGCCACGCGCCACAGAGTGTGAAGGAGCAGAGTCATAGAAATACAGTCCTATAGTGGCGCCATGACACTTCGCCCAACGGCCCTCGCTCTCACTCTTCTCGCCTCTTTCGGCCTCGCCGGTTGCGCAACCACAGGTGATGTCGCCACCGAAGAAATGATGGTGAGCGAGAGCGTGGAAGCGATGCCGGGGATGGCCATCGAAGAATCCATGCCGGCCGATATGGGCAGTCGTGATATCGCGGTGGAACGCCGCCAAATCATCACCGGTGACCTCTACCTCACCGTGGAATCCCCGCTCGACGCAGCAGATGAAGTGCAGCAGATTGTTGAAGCGGCGGGAGGTCGAGTCGACTCGCGCAGTGAATATACCGATTGGGAAACAGAAGCTCCCAGTGCTTATCTGTGGGTGCGTATTCCCGTCGACTCACTCACCGACACTCTCGCCAGCATCGAAGAGCTCGGCACACTCGAGAGTAAGTCCGTCAACAACTCTGATGTCACCCTGCAGGTCGTCGACCTCGACGCCCGCATCGGAGTGCTCGAATCGAGCATTGAGAAGCTGAGCGAGCTTCAGGCACAGGCCACCACCACGGCGGAACTCATTGAAGTGGAGGCGGCTCTCTCCCAACGGCAAGCGGAGCTTGATTCCCTCACCTCCCAGCGCAACTACCTCACCGATCAGGTTCAATACGCCTCGATCGGAGTCCAACTCAGTTCGCCCGATGTTGCGCCGGTGAGAGACCCCGGGAGTTTCCTCGATGGCATCATCTCCGGGTGGAACGCACTGCTCGCATTCTTTGCTGGAACCATCGTGTTCTTCGGGTTCATTGTTCCGTGGGTGGGCCTGCTTCTCGCGCTGGGCGCAGTGGTCTGGGTAGTCGTGACCATTCGGCGACGCCGCAAGCGTGAGAACCCCTAGGCTCACTTTGTGACCCGCAGTCAAGCCTGGCTTCCAAGTTTTATCGCCCTTGGTTTGGTGTGGGGTTCGTCGTTTCTATTTATTGAATGGTCACTGCAATCGTTTAGCCCCATTGGGGTCGCGTTCCTCCGCGGTGCACTCGGTGCCCTGAGCCTTCTCACATTCGCGGCGGTGCTGCGTGTTCCCTTGCCACACAAAATGGTGGAATGGGGTCACCTCGCTGTGGTCGCAACATTGCTCAACGCGGCACCAGGGTTTCTCTTTTCTTTCGGTCAGCAGTATGTGACGAGCGTGATGGCGGGCATTCTGAATGCCACCACGCCACTGATGACTCTGCTGGTTATGGCGTTCATTTTTCGGGCCGAGAAAGTCACCGCCAATCAAATGGTGGGCCTCGCGGTGGGGTTTGTTGGGGTGGCATTGGTGAGCGGAGTCGTCCACGGTCTGGGTGAAAACAAGCTCATTGGTGTCGCCGCTCTACTGGGCGCCACCTTCTGCTACGGACTGAGCTTTCCCTACGCTCGCCGCTTCGTCACGCCGCTGCCGTACAGCAACACAGCGTTGGCCGCTGCCCAGGTGAGCGCATCAGCCATCATTCTTCTTCCGTTCGCTCTATTCGGGGGAATCACCGTTGCTCCGTTAACTCTGACGCCAGTGGTGGGCGTCGCGCTGCTGGGTCTGCTCGGCACGGGCTTCGCCTACATCTGGAACTACCGCAACATGAAACTCGCGGGCTCCGCCATCGCTTCCTCAGTGACATACATCACCCCTTTGGTAGCGGCCGTGCTGGGGGTGGCGTTCTTGGGTGAACACCTCACAATTGACCAAATTGCGGGCGCTATCTTGGTCCTTGGGGGTGCCTCAATGATTCAGAACCTACTTGTCCTCTTCGGGCGTTCAGTTCACCAAAGAGCTCGGGGGTCTGCCCCCAGCGCAAAATAGGCGAGCAGCATATTTTGAATCCCCGCCTTGTCGGCCGCGTTGAGAACAAAACTTGCCGTCCCGGCAGACCCACTGAACTCGATGGTGGTTCGTTGCGAGAGGGCAATGGCAACTAATGAATCCACATCAGCAGGAATCACACCTCGCCATGCGCCTTCCCATTTATTGCGATTTCCTTCGTAGCGCTCAATGGCATCAGCCGGGAACCCGAGGTCCCAGGTTTCACCATCAATCGTGGCGGTGACGGAGTCGGCCATCACCCACTGTGGGTGGTAGAGCATGGCTTTGAGGTAGAGCGACAGAGAATCAGGGTTTCCATAAATGTGCAGTTCAAGCGCGTCTGCAGTTATCCACCTAATGTCATTACCTACCCGCTGGTATCGCACTGCGGCGCGGTCAAAATATCGAGTGGCCGCATCGGGCCCTCCCTCCCAGCTATAGATCCGGGTGAGGGCAGCGGTTTTTTCCTGTTCGAAACGTTCAGAAAACCATTTAGTGTCGGCGAGGAATTTATCGCCGTATTCCACCAATGCGTCGGTGGTCTGCATCCATAACTTCGCGGCCCCGATGTAGTTTCCGGCATCCACTAGCTCGCGCAGTTGGCTATCGACTAGGCGTGTGGTTTCCGCCACAGCCTTCTGTGTCGCCTCAGTCACCGCGTCGGACTCACGCAAAAAATCTGACGCGTTCTTGATGGTCCAAAAAGCTTGTCGGGGGTCGCTTTCCAGGAGCGCGTCAGCCTCGACCAAGACGTCCGCTTCATACCGTGCCTGGGCAGTCCCCTGGGCTGACACTGCCTCGGAATATCGCGCAGGATCGGCCTCTGCCACGAGTGAAAACTCGAGATAGGCCTGGCGGTAGTCCCCGCGAGCAAGCGCCCGCTCACCAGCGACAAAATGGCTTTGCGATTCGAGCAATAGCTCAAGCTGATCCTCGGCATCGCTGAAACGAAGGTCATCGGGATCTGTGGCTTTCATCTGTGAGACGACGGATTGAGCCATGGTGAGGTCGTCTGCCGCGATTGCCGCGGAAAATTCGTCGAGAAGTCGCGACGTCATCCACGAGTTCCATCCCCAGACGGCGAGGACCACAGCGATGATGAGACCTCCGAGGACTCCCGTTATGGTCGGCCCACGGCGAATAAGGGCCTCGCGAAACGAACGAACAGTCGGGGCTGCAGACTGGGAGCTCTCGGGTGACACGGGCGCTCCGCAGACTCCGCAGAACGTGTTGCCTTCCACAACCTCATGTCCCGCAGGACACGTCACCACTGCCACAACTACTCACCTCTTAGTCGCCAGGTTACCCCGGTCGTGACAGTGCGGCTGCTTCTAAGAACTTTCGCGGTGGGCTCCATCGGCAGCAGAGGCCACAAAACACCGTGGCGCCGCAAAACCAACGTCAGAGAATGCGCGGCCAACTGCGTCGATAGCAGCATCGACGCTGTCGCTGCTAATGAGAGCAATGGCTGTTCCGCCAAAACCCCCACCCGTCATTCTCGCGCCAATGGCCCCCGCCTCAAGAGATGCTTCGACGGCGCAATCTAACTCTGCGCAGGAGATTTCAAAGTCATCACGCATCGACGCGTGGGAGCCGTTGAGCAGTTCACCAATGGCCCGCGCTCCCGCTGACTTCAAGGTGTTCACGGTCTCCAACACTCGCTGGTTCTCTGTCACGATGTGTCGCGCCCGGCGGTAGTCGACCTCATCCAGCTGGTGTCGGTGGTCCTCGAGCATCTGGAGATCAACGTCCCTCAGTGCTGCCACTCCCAACGCCGCCGCGACCGTCTCGCAGGACGCGCGACGGGACGCGTAGCCTCCATCGTTATTGGCGTGCTTGACCTGGGTGTCAATCGCAAGAACCGAGAGACCTTCGCGATCAATGTCGAAGGGTACGTGCTCGACTTCGAGGCTTCGGCAATCAAGAAATAGCGCGTGGCCCTCTCTCGCCATCAGCGACACCGACTGATCCATGATTCCGGTGGGTGCACCCACCGCGACATTCTCGGCGCGCTGACATAAGCGCGCCAGTTCGGAATTACTGAACTCCAGGGACCACAGGTCTCGCAGTGCCACCGCCACAGCACATTCAATGGCAGCCGATGAAGACAACCCCGCGCCGATGGGAACTTCTGAGTCAATATAGATATCGAGGCCGGTGGCCCGAGAGAGGTCGGCGCCCGATTCCGTTATGGCCCACACCACTCCCAGTGGGTAGGCGGGCCAATCGCTGAGCTCTTCAGCACTGGCAGTCTCGAGTGAAATCTCGGCAACAAGTGGCGAGTGTTGGCTCAACACCTGCACAACGCGGTCATCTCGTCTGCGCACGGCGACAGCGGTTCGCTGCGTGATGGCGATTGGTAGGACGAACCCATCGTTGTAATCGGTGTGCTCCCCGATGAGGTTTACCCGTCCAGGTGCACTCCACACCCCATCCACCGCACCACCGCGAGAGGTGGCATACTCCAGTGCCCTACGGCCGGGTCGTGAGAGTGTCACGCCCCAAACTTAGCGGGCCCAGGTCCCCGCCCCTCTCACTAGTCTGGGGCTGTGCCAGAGATACCCAGCAGTTTGATTGTCCTTTCTCGTGCGAGCGAGAGAGGTGTTGTGTCGGCCACCATTGACCAAGTAGGGGCGAGCCTCAACTCCGCTCGAGTCGGCGATGTGGCCATCGTTCCCGAGTGGGCGGATGGTGTGACTCGACCATTCTCTTCCGGTGTCACTCTTGCCCCGTGGCCGAACCGAGTGCGCGATGGGCTGTGGGAGTGGCAAGGCCAACAACTTCAGCTCGCCATTACTGAACCAGCACGCAACACTGCACTACACGGTTTAGTTACTGAGACGGTGTGGGAGGTTGCTTCCCGTTCCGACGATGCAGTCACTCTCACTACTTCTATCGATCCTTCACCGGGCTACCCTTTTGAACTTGCTCTCTCCCTCACTTACTCGCTCACTCCCGACGGAATCACGTGCGACACGAGTGTGAGTAACGTCGGTCAGATTGATGCGCCGGTGGCACTCGGAACTCATCCCTTCGTGTGCGTCGGCAGCGAAGGTATCCGCACGATGGCCCTTACCTCACCCGTCGCAGAGCGAGTCGCGGTGGACGATCGGCTCCTGCCCATTGGCATGGAGGCGGTGGAGGGAACGTCCTTCGACTTCAGCCAGGGTGTTCCCATTAGTGACCTGGAACTCGACACCGCATTTCGCCTGGGTGGTGAGGCGCCCTTTGTCACGAGCTTGCACTCCCCCTCGGGACAGAGGGTTGAGGTGTGGCAAAGCAGCGAGTGCGAGTGGATTCAGTTCTTTATCACCGATTCGTTTCCCGGCCCGACGGGACCCCAGGGCGCCATCGCCATCGAGCCGATGACCGCCCCACCTGACGCATTGCGCTCGGGTACATCACTCAAGGTCCTGGCTCCCGGTGAGACCTGGAGCATCAGCTGGGGTGTGCGATTGGCCTAAGTTCTCCTCGCGGTCCCGAGCCCGCCCAGCTAGAGTGAGCGCTAACAATTACAGCGTGGGCGGTCCTCCGCCTCAATGTCGAGGAGTTATCCGTGGGTTCTAAGGCTCAAATTTGGTTTGTCACCGGTAGCCAGTCTCTCTATGGTGAGGAAACACTGAAGCAGGTGGCGGACCAGTCCAAGGCCGTCATGAAGGAGCTTGCCGGGGCGATGAATGGCCCCGCCGAATTGGTGTGGAAACCCGTCGTCACCACTCCTGAGGCCATCCGTCAGGTCATCATGGAAGCCAACGCGGCCGACGACTGTATTGGTGTCATCACCTGGATGCATACGTTCTCTCCGGCGAAGATGTGGATTTCCGGCTTAGACGCGCTGCAGAAGCCCATGCTTCACCTACACACCCAAGCCAACCAATCGCTGCCGTGGGCGACGATTGACATGGACTTTATGAACCTCAACCAGGCCGCCCACGGTGACCGGGAATACGCCCACATCCTCTCCCGGATGGACATCCAACGAAAGATTGTGGTGGGCCACCCGGGCGATAGCGACGTGGTTGCCCGCGTGACCCGCTGGGCCTATGCCTGTGCTGGATGGAAGAAAGCAAAGAACCTCAAACTCGCGCGCTTCGGCGACAACATGCGCTACGTCGCGGTCACCGAAGGCGACAAAGTCTCCGCTCAAACCCAATTTGGCATGTCAGTAGAAAACCTCGCCGTGAACACTCTTGCGGATGCGGTCGCCGAGGTCAGTGACGCGGCTGCCGAGAAACTCTGTGCCGAATATGAAAATCTCTATGACGTCCAAGACGAACTGAAAAAGGGTGGGGCACGCCACGACTCACTGCTCTACGGGGCAAAGATTGAGATCGCGCTTCGCGCCATCTTGGAAGAGGGCGGCTTTAGCGCCTTCACCTCAAACTTCGAAGACCTGGGCACCTTGCGCCAGCTACCCGGACTCGCCGTTCAGCGGTTAATGGCCGAAGGGTATGGCTTCGCCGGAGAGGGCGACTGGAAGACGGCGGCGATGGTGGCGATCACCAAAGCGATGGCACCCGAGGGTGTGGGCACATCCTTCATGGAGGACTACACCTATCACTTTGGCCCGGGTACCCCGAAGGTGCTCGGTGCACACATGCTCGAGGTGTGTCCGTCGCTCACCCAGTCCAAACCGCGCATCGAAATTCACCCACTGGGCATCGGAGGTAAGGAAGACCCTGTCCGCATGGTGTTCACCGCAGACCCTGCCCCCGGACGAGTGCTGTGTCTGGTGGACCTGGGTCACCGCTTCCGCATCATCGTGAACGAAGTTCACGTCGTGGAACCCAACGAGGATCTTCCCAACCTCCCTGTCGCTCGTGCCGTGTGGGAGCCCAAGCCATCGCTTTCGACCTCGGCCGAGTCGTGGATGCTCGCGGGAGGAAGCCACCACACCGTGCTGACGACAGCGGTCGACGCAGAAACCTTGGAGGACTTTGCCCGAATCGCAAAGACTGAGCTGGTCTCCATTGAGGAAGGTACCGTGGCCCGCGCATTCGCAAAGGAACTGCGGTGGAATGAGGCCTACTACCGTTTGACCGGTCTGTAATCTGGAATCACCATGTCCGACCACAGTGACGCCGCTGCTCGATGGAGTCTCTTTGGTCCCGTGAAACGGCCGGCGAAGCCTCTGTGGGCGTTACTCGCTATCAGCCTCCTGGTCGCCTTCGAAACCTTTATCCAACGGCCCGATAGCTACCCCAGTTACATGACCTTAGGGGTCATCGCGGTTGCCACCTGGCTGGGTTATCGCGCCCTGAGAGACAAGGTGCTGATCGGCGGAGTCGGTGTTCTGCTCGCCCTTCCGTGGGTGGGGCAACTCGTGGGCACCCGGTGGATGGATGACTCGACGGTGGTGTTTTTTCTCGCCCACTCACTTTTCGCCGTCTATATCGCGGTCGCGGCGTATACGTTCATGGCGCGAGAGGGCACCTCGTGAGCGACTGGTTTGTAGGCTTCCGCCCGATGATTAAGCGCCCCGATGGTACCGAGACCCACACGGTGAAGCACAGCATCACGGTGCTCTCACCCATGTCAGCTGTTTTCACGACACTGACCAGTCGAGCAGGAATTGATGAGTTATTGGACGATACGGTCCGTTTTGATGCGAGGCAGGGCGGGAAGTTGCGCTTCGTCTCCACAGGCGACGACGGCTACGGCGGCACCTACAGCATGATCCAGGTCGCAAAACGCGTCATCGTTCTCACTGAGCTTCACGGCGAGCTCGACTTCCGCCTCAAAGAAAAGGGTGACCTCACCGAGGTCACCCTTACCGCATCACGATTGTCGACGGCAGACGAAAAAGATGGGTGGCTGGGCAGAATCTCTGAGATTGCCGCGAACCTCGACCGCATCGTGAGCGAGGTGGGCTGATGTCTGATCGCACCCGCGGGCCCAATATGTATGACGTGGCAAAGCTCGCTCAGGTATCTCACCAAACTGTCTCCCGAGTAGTAAACAACCACCCCAACACCCGAGAAGAAACGCGCGAGCGCGTTCTCCGAGCGATGGAGGAACTCGGTTACCGGCCCAACCAGGCCGCCCGAGCCCTGGCGAGTTCCCGTTCACGCATCATCGGCATTTTGGTGTCTGACGCTGATTTGTTCGGTCCTGCAGGGATGACTCGCACAATAGAAAATGTCGCACAATCCATCAACCACTTCGCCGTGTCGTGCTCAATTGACCCCGACTCGGAAGATTCGGTGATTGATGGAATCAACCACCTCAAGGGATTAGGGGTCGATGGTCTGGTGATGATTACTCCGCGGACCGATGCCGTCACCCTCGCCCGGACACAATTAGGAAATATTCCGATCGTGACGGTGGACAGTATGTATCGAGTCGACGAGCTATCAGTGTCGATCGACAACTTCCAAGGTGGTCAGCTCGCGACCGAGCACCTCATTGAATTGGGCCACCGCAGTATTTTGCACATCGCCGGCCCCCCTTCATGGTTTGAAGCAACCGCGCGGGCGTCGGGTTACGCAGCGGCCATGCGCTCGCACCGGCTCACCCCCCGCATCATCGAGGGTGATTGGACGCCGGGTTCTGGTTACGAAATCGGGGTCACGCTGGACCTCGAGGCCTATGAGACCACAGGGATTTTTGCCGGAAACGACGATTTGGCTCTGGGCCTGCTGCACGCTTTTGACGACCGAGGCATCGACGTTCCCGGTCACGTGTCGATTATTGGTTACGACGACATCCCTCACGCCGCGTATTGGAATCCGCCGCTCACGACCATGCAACAAGACTTTTATGAGCTCGGTGAGCGCGCGATGAGACTGCTGATTGACACCATTGAGCGGCGGAAACTCCCGGCCGCAGAGACCCTCGTTCCCCGGCTCATTCAGCGCTCCTCAACTGCCGCTCCGCGCAGAAATGAGGACTAGCGCAGAACTATTGTGAGCGCTAACATGAGGTAACGACTTTTTGCCACACAGAAGTGGATCCCCATGCCTCATTTACTCTCGCTCGCAGAACCCCTCTGCGCGCCCAACGTTGTCGCGGCCCATCGCCACCTCGAGGCTCAACTAGGCGTTTATTCTTTATCGAGTCGTTATCAAAATGTGTGCCGAGTGTTATCAATTGAGGCGGCAAAAGAGGCGAATCGGTGACACACTGTCTTCTTGGAGCTCATGTGAGCGCTCACCTGAGGCTAATTGGCCTCAGCAGGTGTGGTGCGAGCAGGGCTTCAAGATTCTCCCGGGCTTTCCACGAGGCGCGCCCGAGAGAAAACTCCAACGAGATGGACGCGTTGGTGATCACATTCACGGGTTGTCCGACCCGGTAAGGAAAGGAACAGCACTTGTTCAAGAAACTCCTTGGAGCAGCAGCTCTTACTTCTGCTGCTGCTTTGGTCTTGGCTGGTTGCGCCGGCGGTGGAGCTTCCACCACGACCGAGTCAACCTCGACCGAGTCCACTGAAACCACCGAAGCGGTCGCTGGC
>Ga0181557_1004832_pt1 | contig 12463 bp, 11 predicted proteins | sample 011ome_23_FD_148632 | JGI IMG/M metagenome (GOLD analysis project Ga0181557, IMG submission 148632) | Coastal salt marsh microbial communities from the Groves Creek Marsh, Skidaway Island, Georgia - 011506CT metaG (spades assembly) | ecosystem: Environmental > Aquatic > Marine > Intertidal zone... | reverse complement strand
GTCCTTCTTGCGGCGGCGATTCTGCATGACCAAAAAGATGATCATCAGAGCCAAAACGGCCAATAGTAGAGCGTCCAAAAACTTTCCTTACCGAACAGGTCCCCCGAAATTATAGGCGTTAATGGCCTCTAGTGGGGCTAAGGCTGGATGTGGGCGATCCCATCCGGCGTTATTTCTCTTCCCCTTGGGGTTCTCTGAATAAATCCGACTCGAATTAGGTACGGTTCCAACACAGCCTCTATGGTGTCTGGCTCTTCTCCAAGTGCCACCGCAAGCGTTGATAGACCCACCGGTTTTGAGTTGAACTTGGTAGCAAGAAGCCTCAGCAACTGATTGTCGACCCTGTCCAGACCCGCCTGATCGACTCCAAAGAGCTCCATCGCCTGGATAACAACGTCTCTGCTAATCACGCCGTGCTCCCCCACCGATGCGAAGTCCCTTGTCCGCCTTAGTAGTCGGTTCGCGATTCTGGGTGTGCCTCGAGATCTCTTTGCCAGTTCGCTGAGGGCATCGCCTTCGATCTCGACTCCCAGCTTCCTTGAACTTGTTTGGATAACCTGCTCCAGGTCCGCAGGCTCGTAGTACTCAAGGAATGCTGTGAAGCCGAAGCGGTCCCTCAGGGGATTCGGCAGCATTCCGCTTCTAGTAGTGGCTCCAACCAGTGTGAAAGGAGCGATGTCAAGCGAGATGGATGAGGCGCCAGGCCCCTTGCCAACCATTACATCTACGCGGAAATCCTCCATGGCTAGATAAAGCATCTCCTCTGCACTTCTAGAGAGCCTGTGGATCTCATCAATGAAGAGAACATCAGAGGGTTCAAGTGCCGAGAGGATTGAGGCGAGATCGCCCGCTGACTGTATTGCGGGACCGCTTGAGAGCTTGAGAGTTCGTTCCGACTCCGCAGCAACAATCATGGCAAGTGTCGTCTTACCAAGGCCAGGCGGTCCCGCAAGCAGGATGTGGTCGGCGCTCCGGTTGTCTTTTTTAGCGGCAGCAATGACCAGGGAGAGCTGGTCTACGACTCTTTGCTGCCCGACAAATTCGCTTAGGTCTTTAGGCCTTAGGGCAGCCTCGAGCTCGAGATCCTCACGCTCCAATTCGCTCATTTGAGCTTGCCTTTGCCAAGCTCAGCAAGAGCTGCTCTCAGGGCCTCCGACTCACCGAGTGAGCCATCAATCTCCGAGAGCACCTTTCGTGCCTGAGACTCCTCAGTTCCAAGTTGAAGTAGCGCTTGCAGAACCCTTTCCTTCTCAGGCGTTGCAGCGCTAAGCCCGACCTTGCCGCCAAGCGAGATTAGGATCAGCTTCGCGGTTTTTGGCCCAATACCTGGGATGGCCCGGAAAGCCGCTTCGTCCTGATTGTTGACCGCATTTGCGATTCCAATTGCATCCATTCCGGCAAGGGTGGTCATGGCAAGCTTTGGACCAATTCCGCTGACTGAGCAAAGCAGGTCAAACTGCTCTCTCTCCTGCGCAGACTGGAAGCCAAAGAGGCTTAGCTCGTCCTCACGAACGACCAGTCTTGTGTCGATGGAGGTCTTGTCGCCTGTTCTAAGTTTGAGTATGTGGCGCGGTGTTAGGTGGACATGGAGTCCAACCCCACCTACCTCAATCACGCAAGAATCGACCCCTAGTGAGGCGATTGTGCCGCTGAGAGTCGATATCACAGCCCTAACCTAATTGCCTGTTAGCCGCTTTCGATGCTGCGACCCACTTGCGCTGTGCCTCAGTGGTTGCCTTGGTTGATCGCTTTTGGGCGCATACGGCAACTGCGAGCGCATCCGCCACATCAGCAGGTTTAGGAATCTCGTTCAGTTGCAGGATCGCCTTCACCATAAGACCAACCTGGTCCTTTGTCGCCCTGCCATTACCGGTAACTGCAGCCTTCACTTCGCTGGGGGTAAAGAATTCAACGGGTATGCCGCGGCTGTGAGCAGTGGCCATGAGAGCGCCGGAAATCTGAGCAACACCCATTACGGAGCGGAGGTTGGCCTGTGCAAATACCCGCTCCAGAGCGACTAATTCTGGATTGTGCTTGTCAATAAGTCTTTCCAGCTTGAGCGCAATCTCTCCGACCCTGGCCGCGGGATCGCTCTTGGCGTCAGTTTGAAAGACTCCGAAATCAATTGCCTTCTTGCCGTCGACTAGTCCGAATCCGCACCGGGTAAGCCCTGGGTCAACACCTAAAATCTTGGCCATTAGTCTGCGAGCTGCGAAAGCACCTCGTTGGAGACGTCCATGTTGGTATAGACCTCTTGCACATCGTCTAGGTCCTCTAACGCCTCGACTAGACGAACAATCTTGCCCGCAGTCTCAGCGTCCGCATCGACCTTTATGGATGAAACAAACTCCACGTCAGCCGACTCGTAGTCGATGCCGGCATCCTGCAGTGCCTGGCGAACGGCAACCATAGAGCTGGCCTCGCAGGTGAGGACTGCGCCATCTGGCCCGGATTCGATGTCCTCGATGTTGTGCTCAATCGTTGCCTCGAGAACCGCGTCTTCGGAGACATCTCCTGGCAGAACAATCACGCCCTTGCGAGAAAATTGGTAGCTAACCGAGCCTGGGTCAGCAAGGTTCCCGCCGCCTTTCGTAAAGGCCAATCGGACCTCGGCGGCTGCTCGGTTTTTGTTGTCAGTAAGACACTCAATAAGAATCGCCACTCCCCCGGGACCATAGCCCTCATAAAGGATGTTCTGGTAGTCAACGCCATCGCCTAGGTCGCCAGAACCACGTTTGACCGCCCGGTCAATGTTGTCACCGGGAACCGAACTCTTCTTCGCCTTGTAGATGGCGTCATATAGAGTCGGATTTCCTTCAGGGTCTGGTCCGCCCGTGCGAGCCGCAACCTCAATGTTCCTAATCAGCTTCGCCCAAAGCTTTGCTCGCTTTGCATCGTTGGCGGCTTTCTTGTGCTTAGTGGTCGCCCACTTGGAATGTCCTGACATGGTTACCTAAGTTACAGCCTCAAACGCTCTCGACCGCGCTTAGAAACTGCCTGTGGAGTTCTTTTGCTCCCGTTAGCTCTGGGTGGAAAGACGCACCAAAGAGATTTCCATGCCTTATGGCCACTGGCTCATCCCCCAAGGTCGCAATTACCTCACAGCCATGGACATCGACGATCTTTGGGGCTCGAATGAATGCCACGGTCTCGGAAACTCCCGAGAAATCAACCTCAGCTTCAAAGCTGTGGGTCTGGCCGCCATAGGCATTGCGCTGAACAGTTACCGGAAGGCCTCCAATCAACTGCTGGTCGGGGAGCCTTCCCACGACCTCTTTACTCAGGAGGATAAGTCCAGCGCAGGTTCCAAGAACCGGCTTGGAGGAGACAAACTCTTTGACCGGTTCCAGCATCCCAAAGTTCACTAAGAGCTTCGAGATTGTGGTGCTCTCTCCTCCTGGGATGACAAGTCCATCGCAAGTCGCAAGCTGCTCAACGGTTCGAACCTCGACCGCGGCGCTGCCTAACTCGGTTAGTAGATGTATGTGCTCTCTGACGTCACCCTGGAGAGCCAGGACTCCGATTGGCAATTACCAGCCACGCTCCGCGAGACGGTGTGGAGCTGGCAGGTCAGCCACGTTGATGCCGACCATTGCCTCTCCTAGACCACGTGATGCATCAGCTACCTGTTTGGCATCTGAGTAGAAGGTCGTGGCCTTGACAATTGCCTTGGCGCGCTCGGCAGGGTTTCCAGACTTGAAAATACCGCTACCCACAAAAACCCCATCAGCACCAAGCTGCATCATCAGCGCAGCATCAGCGGGAGTGGCAATGCCACCTGCTACAAACAAAACAACAGGCAACTTGCCAGTCTCGGCCACCTCTTTGACTAGCTGGTAAGGAGCCTGCAACTCCTTTGCCGCAACGTAAAGTTCGTCTGGGCTTTTTGCAGATAGCGATGCAATCTCGCCACGAATGGTTCGAATGTGCTTCATCGCCTCTGAAACGTCTCCGGTTCCGGCCTCACCCTTAGAACGGATCATGGCAGCACCCTCGGTGATGCGACGCAGTGCCTCACCAAGATTGGTGGCACCACAAACGAACGGAACGTTGAACTGCCACTTGTCGATGTGGTTCACATAGTCAGCAGGTGAGAGCACCTCTGACTCATCGATGTAGTCCACTTCAAGGGCCTCAAGAATTTGAGCCTCAACGAAGTGACCGATTCTTGCCTTAGCCATTACCGGGATTGACACGGTGTCAATGATTTGGTCGATCAGGTCAGGGTCGCTCATGCGCGCGACACCACCCTCGGCACGGATGTCCGCGGGCACCCGCTCTAGAGCCATGACAGCAACAGCGCCGGCGTCTTCGGCAATCTTGGCCTGCTCTGGGGTTACGACGTCCATGATGACGCCGCCCTTTAGCATCTCAGCCAAACCGCGCTTAACTAGATCAGTACCTTCGTTTTTGTTCTGGGACATGAGACAATCCTAAGCTTCGTTGACCCAGTTGTTAGCAATTGTTTCTCTAACCTCACCAAGCAGTCTGGGCATTGCTTTTGTTTGGGCGATGATTGGGAAGAAATTGGAGTCATTTCTCCAACGAGGGACTATGTGCTGGTGAAGATGTGACGCGATACCCGCTCCGGCGACCTCTCCCTGATTCATCCCTATGTTAAACCCGTGAGTCCCGCTTACATTCCTAAGAGTCTGCATAGCCTGCTGTGTGAGTAGAGCCATCTCGGCGACCTCGTCCTCTGTTGCGAGGTCGTAGGTGTCTACGTGCCGGTATGGGCACACCAGCATGTGCCCTGGGTTGTATGGAAAAAGATTGAGCAGCACAAAGCAGGTCTCACCCTTTTTCACTACTAGGCCATCCTCCGGATCCTTGTCAGGAGCTGCGCAGAAGGGGCAATCCTCATCTGCGGGCTGTTGCAGATCCTGAAGGTAAACGAGCCTGTGGGGTGTCCAAAGCCGCTCGAAGCCATCCTTCATAGCACCGAAATTGTCGAGTGGATCGGTCATTAGACCTGCCTCCGCTCACTAATGGCATCGAGAATGATCTTCTTGGCCTCTTCGAGTCCAACATCGTTTACCTGCTCACCGGAGCGGTAGCGGAAGCTAACTGTCTTTGCACCAGCATCGCGCTCTCCGGCAAGTAGCAGGAACGGAACGCGGTCAAGAGTGTGATCGCGAATCTTCTTCTGCATCCTCGAATCGCTGCGGTCCACAAAACCCCTAACCCCAGAGGCCTTGAGCTCAACCATGAGATCTTCTAGGTACTCGGCAAAGTCATCTGCGACTGGAATACCAACTACTTGCACCGGAGCGAGCCATGGAGGGAAATGTCCCGCGTAGTGCTCTGTTAGCACCCCAAAGAAGCGCTCTATTGAGCCAAAGAGGGCACGGTGGATCATGATCGGGCGATGGCGTTCTCCGTCGCTGGCAACGTACTCGAGGTCAAAGCGATCAGGCAGATTGAAATCAAGCTGGATGGTTGACATCTGCCAAGTCCGACCGATGGCATCTCTAGCCTGCACAGAGATTTTTGGCCCGTAGAAAGCTGCGCCGCCTGGATCTGGAACAAGCTCGAGGCCACTTGCCTTGGCAACCTTTTCAAGGGTTGCGGTGGCACTTGTCCAAATGGCGTCGTCACCTACGAACTTCGGGTTTCCCTCTTCCTTGGTAGATAGTTCCAGGTAGAAATCATCCAGTCCGTAATCGCGCAGTAGGTCAAGCACAAAATTCAGGACACTTGTCAGTTCAGACTCGAGCTGCTCGGGTGTTACAAACAGGTGAGCATCATCCTGGGTCATGCCGCGCACACGGGTCAGGCCGTGAAGCACCCCGGACTTTTCATACCTGTAGACCGACCCAAACTCAAACATTCGGAGTGGCAGCTCTCGGTAGCTTCTTGATCTTGACTTGAAAATCAAGATGTGAAAAGGGCAGTTCATCGGCTTGAGGTAGTAGTCCTGCCCCTGCTTCTTGACCTTGCCATCTGCATCCAGCTCAGCATCGAGCTTTAGTGCCGGGAACATACCCTCGGAGTACCACTGAAGATGGCCGCTGGTCTCAAAGAGGTTTGACTTGGTGATGTGGGGTGAGTAGACAAACTCATAGCCTGCTTCTTCGTGGCGCTGTCGGCTGTAGTCCTCCATGACACGTCTGATGACCCCACCCTTGGGGTGAAACACGGCCAATCCAGAGCCAATCTCGTCTGGGAAGCTAAATAGGTCTAACTCTGCACCGAGCTTGCGGTGGTCACGACGCTGAGCTTCCTGAAGACGCTCAAGGTAGGCCTCTTTGGCCTCAACGGAGGGCCATGCTGTGCCGTAAATTCTCTGAAGCTGCTTGTTGTTTTCGTTACCACGCCAGTAGGCAGCAGCCACCCTCGTAAGAGCAAAACCCTTGCCAATCATTCGGCTGTTTGGGACATGTGGTCCGCGGCAGAGGTCAAACCAAGCGACTGAACCGTCTGGATTTACGTTTTCATAGATCGACAGGCCGCCTGCCCCGACCTCTACGGAGCCCTCTCCAACATCTGCGCTTTTTAGGCCAATGAGCTCGAGCTTGTAGGGCTCGTGGGCGAGCCTCTTACTTGCCTCATCGTCACTTACTTCTACCCGAACAAACTTCTGACTCTTTCCAACCAGCTCTTTCATGCGCTTCTCTAAACGCTTCAGATCCTCAGGGTTGAAAGTTTCGGGGACATCAAAGTCGTAGTAGAAGCCGTCCGTGATGGGAGGCCCGATTCCAAGCTTTGCCTCATCAAAGAGCTCCTGAACGGCTTGTGCAAGGAGGTGGGCGGTGGAATGTCGGAGGATGGCAAGACCTGCGTCGCTATCAATTGAAATACCCTCAACACAATCGCCCTGCTGCACGGCGTAGGCAAGGTCTTTTTGCTCACCATTGACTAGTAGGGCTATCACGGATCGATCTTCGAAGAGATCGAATCCGGTGGCTCCCTCACTTACCTGGTGAGTCTTCCCCGCGAGTTCTATTTCCAACTGCGCTCCTAACCCGCCCAGTCTAGCCATCAAGTAAGGCTTGCCTTGCTAGAGATATGTCTTGAAGTAGGCAATAGTGTGCCCATGAGCGAAACGAACGACAGAGCCCTCGAGAAGAAACTTAACTGGCTGAGAGCCGCCGTCCTGGGAGCAAACGATGGGATTGTTTCGGTCGCCGGAATGGTCATGGGAGTCGCGGGTGCCGGAGCTGACAGGCCCACAGTTTTGCTTGCTGGCATTGCGGCACTAGTTGCAGGCTCAATTTCAATGGGTGGTGGAGAGTACGTCTCCGTTAGCGCTCAGCGCGATACTGAAATCTCCTACGGAAGAACTGTTGAGGAAGTAAATGCCCACCCATGGGGTGCCGCGTGGAGCTCATTTGTCGCATTCGCAGCGGGAGCTGTACTACCACTTATCGCAATTACCGGACCCTGGGAGGCATACCGTGAACTTGCGACGGTAGTAGCCGTGGTTGTGGCCCTGTCAATTACCGGTTGGTGGGCAGCCTGGGCAGGAAAATCCTCTCCCGCTAAATCAATTATTAGAAACGTGATCATCAGCCTGTTAACCATGGGAATCTCTTACGCAATTGGCACTTTGCTAGGCGTGACAGTCCTCTAACCAGCTACCCTTATTTCATGCCCGAGCTACAAAGATATGACGTCGCGCTTGTTGGTGGCGGAATCATGTCCGCGACTCTGGGTGTTCTTCTAAAGCTCGCTGATCCAAAACTGAAGATCGTGATGTACGAGCGTCTTGAAGAGGTCGCGGCCGAATCATCGGATGCCTGGAACAACGCCGGCACAGGCCACGCAGCCCTCTGTGAACTCAACTACATGCCCGACAGCAAGGACGGCAGCCTTCCAGATCCTGCCAAGGCAATCTCGATCAACGAGCAGTTTCAGGTGTCCAGGCAGTTTTGGGCCTACTGCGTCGAACTTGGAATCTTAGATGCCCCTGAGACCTTCATTCGTACAGTCCCCCACATGACTTTTGTCAGAGGCGCAAAGGACGTTGACTACCTCCGCAGACGCTTCGAGGTATTGAAGGAGCAGCCACTTTTTGCAGGGATGAAGTTCTCCGACGACCCGGCAGACATAGCTAGATGGATTCCTTTGATGATGACGGATCGAACAAAGGAACAGGTGGCAGCGACCTGGATCGAGCAGGGCACTGATGTGGACTATGGCGCCATGACCAGACAAATGGTCACATGGCTGACTAAGAACGGCATGGAGCTTTACACGTCCACTGAGGTCAAGAACCTTTACCAATATCGAGACGGTTCGTGGCAAATCTGGCTCGGATCAACTGGGGACGACTTTATTGCTGCGGACAAAGTTTTTGTTGGTTCAGGCGGTTACTCTCTCAAGCTCCTGCAGAAATCAGGTATCCCAGAGATTCAGGGCTACGGCACCTTCCCAGTCTCTGGTCACTTTCTGAGAACCGACAATCCCGAGCTTGTGAAGCAGCACAGCGCGAAGGTCTATTCTCAGGCGGCTGTTGGAGCTCCCCCGATGAGCGTCCCACACCTTGACACCAGGATCGTCGACGGTAAGCCATCGCTTCTCTTCGGCCCCTTCGCGGGGATAAACCCCAAGTTTCTCAAGAGGGGCTCAGTTCTAGACCTCCCCTTATCTGTAAGGCCTAAGAACCTTCTCCCCTACATTTCTGTGGCGCTTAAGAACTTTGACCTACTTCGCTACCTCATCAAAGAGGTTACAAAATCCAAGAAGGCGAAGTTTGAGATGCTCAGGGAGTTTGTACCGAGTGCACAAGCATCCGATTGGACCTACTACGAGGCCGGACAACGAGCTCAGATCATCAAGCCGGAGGGGAGATTAGGAAGTCTTCAGTTTGGAACTGAAGTTATTTCTTCGGCAGATGGCAGCATCGCAGGTCTATTGGGAGCAAGTCCCGGAGCATCTGTGTCTGTGGATGTCATGATGAATGTTTTCGAACGCTTTTACGGCGAAGCGCCAAAGGAGCTTTTGGTAGCGGTACCTCCCGAGCGGTCAGGACTAAATCAGCATCCGAGCAAAGCCAAAGCTGCACTTAGACGCTCAGCGAATATTCTCAAGCTCAAGGCCTGAAAAAGAAGAGGCCCCGCCATATGACGGGGCCTGCAACTTTTTATCGACTAGTCGGAAATGACCGTGGTTCTTCCGTCTAGCTTCATCTCGGTGACTTTGCCTGCGGCCATGTCGGCACGAAGTGCCTCAACAAGTACCTCGGCGTCAAGGTCACGAACCTGAAGCTTGGATACGTCGAACATGTTGTAGCCGTCTCCACCCTTTGCCACGAAGTCCGTGAGCGCAAGCGTGTAGGTCTTCGAGTCGGCGGCAACGGCATTGCCGTCAAGGTCAGTGATGGAAACGATTCTCGATCCAACTGCCTTGGTTACGTCAACTGTGAACTTCATTCCTGAGACGTGGGGCCAGCGGCCATCTGATGGGTAACGTGACACGCCGTTCTCCAAGGCCTCCCAGATCGTCGCTCCGGTCACCTCAATGATGCTGAAGACGTTTCCAAATGGCTGAATGGTGTAGACATCCCCTAGGACGATGTCATATGGCCCCTCAGCAGCGTCTCCTCGAACCAACGTGGTGTCCGCTGGTTCGTAGTTGCTCGCTGGGAAGGTTGACCTAATACCACCACCATTGACTAGTGCGAAATCAGTGCCGTACTTGGCTCGGACCGTGTCTGCGGACCAGTTACCAAACGCATGCTCACCGGAACGCTGAACCGGCGGTGTTCCGGCAATCGGCGTAACGATGTTTACCTGACCCACCTTCACGTCCATCTTGGCCTGAAGGGCTGATTTGTAGGTGGCGACCATTTCCGCAACCTCGGCATCGCCAACAGAAACAGGGGCGTTGGAGGTCTTCACCAGTTCGTTAGAAGCGCCCAGAACCTTGTCGGTTGCTGTATTTACACAAACCTGGGTCCTGTTGTATTCAGCACCTGCATTGCGGACCATCGCAGTCAGCTTTCCATCGTGGACGGAAGAGTAGGTCTGGTGAGAGTGAGCTCCATAGACCACGTCGACATCCAGGGTGTTTGCGTAATCGATTAGCGGGCCAAGGGCTTCTCCACCAGCATTGGTGTTCCAGCCCTCGTGAATCAGCGCAACGACCATGTCAGCTCCCGCCATCTTTACATCCCGAATAGCACGGTTTATGCGAGCGGTCGAGTCAGAAATGTCAATTGTGTACTCCTCGCCATTCCACGTGAAGTCAAGGTTTCCTGGAGTAATCTGCTCGGCCGTGTCCTTGGTGTTGATTCCAATAAACCCAACCTTCACCCCATCCTTCTCGATCACGGTGTAAGACTTTGCACGCTTAGTACCGGTGTCTAGACCCTTGAGGGTGTTGTAGTTGCTGGTAACCCACTGAAAGTCTGAGTATCGAATCATCTGACGTACGTGAGCGAGGTTGCGGTCGTGTTCATGGTTTCCAAAAGCCGACACATCGAATCCCATGCCGTTTAGGGCCTTGATCGTAGGCAGTTCTGCGTTCTGTGAAGAGATGGGTGGCGCTGCTCCGATGTTGTCTCCTGAGGAAACAGTGAAGGTAGCCTCGTTGTTTTCACGCTCCGCAGCAAAGTTCGCTGCAAGTAGGGAAGCGCCAAAGGACCTGTTCGCCTCGAGTTGACCGTGGAAATCGCTCAACTGTAGCAACTGGACGCTCTTCAATGGTTCCGTGGTGACCGAGGTGGGTGTTACTGCAACTCCGGTCGCGACCGGAGCCGAGATGCCGTACTCATTTACCGCCTGCACGGTTATGGTCATGGGATCTAGAGACAACGCTGGCATCACCGCATTGGTTCTAGAGCCGTCAACGATTATGGGGCAGCTGCCGACGCCACCAGAAATTATGTAGTTGGTGATTTCCGGCGAGCCATCAACTTTGGACCAGTAGACCTTTAATCCGCCGGTGGCCTGGGATACACCAATACGAGCTGGTGCATCGGGAGCTGAGTAGTCCTCAGCTGAGATAGCTGGAGTTGTAAGCGAGACGACTGCCAGCGACGCTATTGCAATTGAACTTAGGCCGAGTCTGACTCGGCGCTGAATCTTTGACATCATGTGAGCAAAGTTACTCTTCGCGGAAAAGAGAAAGTTAACTTAGTTAAAACTCACTTCAACCAATGCATGAAGGTTTGGATCTGTGGGCGATACTGGGTTCGAACCAGTGACCTCTTCCGTGTCAGGGAAGCGCGCTACCACTGCGCCAATCGCCCGGGTTGTAACTAAGAGGTGAAGACGGGATTCGAACCCGTGTATACGGCTTTGCAGGCCGCTGCCTCGCCTCTCGGCCACTCCACCGTTTCAGGGTGAAACCTCTGAGAGCGGATGACGAGACTCGAACTCGCGACCCCAACCTTGGCAAGGTTGTGCGCTACCAACTGCGCTACATCCGCACATTCCAAATGGAACTTGTTGAATTATGCCACAAAAGAAACTTCCATGGGCAATGCAATAGGGGCGAGATCACTCCCGCCCCTATTGCGCATTCCGCCTTGGTTAGGACCTGGCCTCTGTGTCCTGTCCGAAGCTGTAGGCAGCCTCGCCGTGGACCACCAGGTCAACTCCCGCGATCTCATCCTCGCTCTTGACTCGGAAGCCAATTGTTTTCTCGATTGCGAAACCAATTACGAGTGCAAGCACGAAGCTGTAGATGAGGACCCCGAAGGCAGCCACTGTCTGGACAAGCAACTGGCCTGCATCTCCACCGGTGAAGAGACCGGTGTCGATAGCGAAGAAGCCCAGGTAGAGAGTTCCAACCAGACCTGCTGCAAGGTGGATACCGACAACGTCGAGAGAGTCGTCATAGCCAAGCTTGAATTTCAGGTCTACCGCCAGAGCCGATAGCACACCAGCTAGTACACCAAGAACGAGAGCCCAGAATGGGGTCACGTTGGCACAGGCGGGGGTGATCGCTACCAGTCCAGCAACAGCTCCCGATGCAGCACCAATCGAGGTCGCCTTACCTTCCTTGACTTTCTCGATTGCTAGCCATCCGAGAATTGCCGCCGCAGTCGCACCCAAAGTGTTGACGGTGATTAGTCCGACGTTCTCCATGTTGTTGAGGAACTCCGCACCAACATTGAATCCGAACCAACCGAACCACAGGAGGGCAGCTCCAAGCAGCACGAGAGGAACGTTGTGAGGCTGCATGATTCCCTTGGCGAAGCCAAAGCGCTTGCCGAGAACAATTGCCAGCGCCAGAGCTGCAGCACCTGCGTTGATGTGGACGGCAGTACCACCGGCATAATCAATTACGTCGGCGGTGCCGAACCAGGTGCCGAGTTCCATAATCCAGCCGCCGCCCCATACCCATGAAGCAACAGGGAAGTAGACGAGGGTTGACCAGATTCCAGCGAAGACCAACCAAGGGCCGAACTTGGCGCGGTCTGCGATAGATCCAGAAATTAGGGCAACAGTGATAATCGCGAAGGTTGCACCAAAGGCGGCACCGATCAGGTCATCATTACCCAATCCATCGAGTG
>Ga0181557_1004829_pt1 | contig 12468 bp, 8 predicted proteins | sample 011ome_23_FD_148632 | JGI IMG/M metagenome (GOLD analysis project Ga0181557, IMG submission 148632) | Coastal salt marsh microbial communities from the Groves Creek Marsh, Skidaway Island, Georgia - 011506CT metaG (spades assembly) | ecosystem: Environmental > Aquatic > Marine > Intertidal zone >... | reverse complement strand
GGCCTGCCAAATATAATGAGGTACCAAAAGCCGTATTTGAAATGGACGAGCTTTGGCCAAAAGAACTCGAAACTATTTTTTATGGTGCCGAATGGCACCCTATCGTACATCGCGCTGAAATTCCTAATCCCGGTGATTATAAAGCCGCTGAATTGGGCGAGATGCCTATTTTTGCAGTGCACGGCGAAGACGGTGCCATTCGGGTTTTTCAAAACACCTGCACGCACCGTGGCACGTCATTGATAACCGAAAGCGCCGGCAATAAAAAAGAGTTTGAATGCCCTTACCACCGCTGGTTATTTAGCTTAGAAGGCGATTTAGTTGGCTGCCCTAATAGCCGCGACTTTACCCCCGATTTTGACAAAAAAAACTTTAGCCTCTTTCAGCTCCGCACAGAAGAATTTTGTGGCTTGTACTTTGTTACCATGAGTGACAAAACACCGCCGCTAAAAGAATACCTTGGTGAAAGCTTTTACGAACCCTTAAGCCGCGTATTGGGTGGTGATGGCCGTTTAAAACTTGCCGGCTACCAAAAGGTGATGTACGACTGTAATTGGAAAGCCTATTGCGATAATGATGGCTACCATGCACCGCTTTTACATAAGGCCTTCGCCTTACTCAATTGGCAGGGTGGCAAGGGCTTTCAAAGAATCTCTGAGAACGGTCACCTAACCTTTGAGTCTGAATTAAAGATTCCGGATGAAGTTACCGCCCTAAAAGACGGGGCTATCTTGGACTTTAAAGGCACCACCACCAGCACTGGCTCAATTGTTCAGATGCAATTTCCACTTACTGTCTACAGCAAACACATGGACATGCTCAATATTCGCTACGCCTTTCCTAAAGGACCCAAAGGTATTGAGGTGCATTATGCGTATTTTACCCATGAAGACGATGACGATGAGATGATTAGGCACCGCATCCGTCAATCAAGTAATTTATTAGGCCCTTGTGGGCTCATTAGTATGGAAGATGCCTCGGTGTTCTCACGCATCGATAAAGGCAATAAAACCCCGGGCAATGCGATTTTCCAAAAGGGCGTTCAGGATGAATACGCACTGTCCTTTGAAGTTAAACAAAATGATGAATCCGGCAACTTACCACGCTGGGAACACTATCGAAAATTAATGGGTTTTGAGAGGGCCGAACGATGAACAGTGTGAGTAATACCACCATCCAGCAAGTGGAAAATTTAAACCGTGACTATATTTGCGCGCTCGATTCTCTCGATATGCCTGCTTGGCTGGCCTGCTTTAATCTAAAGGGCCGCTACACCTTTATTTCAGAAGAAAATGAGCGTCGAGGCTTTCCCATAGCCTTTATGCTAGACGATTGTTATGAACGTCTACAAGATCGTGTAACGCAAGTCGTTGAGATCCAATCCGACTCTACCGAACATTATCAAATGCGGCATTTTACCCAGCTAATATCTGTGTCTGAAGCTGATAATGGCTTGATCAACGCGGTTTTTAACTATTCTATTTATTACACGCAACGGGATAATAATTTGACTAAAATTTTATGCGTTGGGCAGTATTTCGATACCATCAAGCTAGACGGTGACAGCGCCAGCTATATAGAGAGAAAGGCGGTGACAGATACCAATGTCTTACCGAGGTATACCGCTTACCCTGTCTAATTAACAAAAAAATACCCTAAAATAAAAAGCCCGGCTGAATACGCTATTCAGCCGGGCTTTTTTATGGTCTTAACATTATTGTTCTGGGCGCTTCCCTATGCCAATGCCGCCATCCGAATTAATTACACTACCGGTAATATAGCCGCCGTTTTTATCGGAGACTAATAATAAGTAAATACCCGCATGATCTTCGGGCTTTGAGATAAACCCTAGCGGGGTCATGTCACTAATTAGCTGATCCACACCCGGGATTTCACTCAGTTTTGACTCTGATTGACCTGCAACAGCACTACCCCCCAAATTGGTCATCGTACCACCCGGCGCAACCCCGTTGACACGAACATCCGGCGCTACTTCATAAGCCAATTGCTTGATCATCCCCAGTACGGCATGTTTTGAGGCTACGTAAATCGGCCCACCACCACCGGTATAAAAACTGGAGCTAGAGGCAGTAAACACCATGTTGCCTTTGGTTTTTCTTAATTCCGGTAACGCAGCTTTCGCACCTAATATATAGCCTTTAACATTAACCGAAAAAATTTCATCGCAAATGGCTTCTACCTTATCGTCTTCTTGCGCTTCTAAGGGCACCATATAGTCCCAAATACCCGCATTGCCAATAAAAGTATCCAATTGGCCAAAGGCTTTAATTGTTTTAGCAACCGCATCTTGGTTGGACTGTAATGACCGAACATCGCCGGTTAGGCCAACTACTTTGCCTGCATATTTTTCTTCTAGTGCATCAATGCCCGATTGTGAACGGTCCATAACACACACTCTAGCGCCTTCAGCAACAAACCGTTCAACAACAGCCAAACCGATGCCTGATGCGCCACCGGTTACTAAGGCGACTTTATTATCCATCCAACCCATTGTCTTTTCTCCTGCTTATGATTTTTTTAAAAAAAGAAATTAATGTTGCTGTCTAGCACAACACCGTCATCGAGTACCGCGTTACGTTTTAATAACTGGTAGCCGGTTGCTGTTTGCTGCCAAATATCTTGGCGGCCTGCGGTCAGCCGCTTACGCTCGGCATCTAAACGGCTACGGTGCACCTCGATAACCGAATACACCTTATATTGTCCGGCGTTCTCGGTTTCAAAAACCTCTACATTGCTCACAATGTGACGGATTGAATTAATTGGGTTTTCTGACCACACAAAGCCCGTTTTAAATCGACCAACGCGCATCAGCAGTGCCGTCATGTCGTCATTAAATATCGGTGTTTTGTCCGGTACTCTATGCCCTTTATCTTCTCTAAAGCGGCGCTGGGGCATCTCCATCGCGTAATGGATATCCTCCGACACCATTGCCAACCAGTCATCGTACTGTTCACTGCTTAGTAATCTAGCTTCTTGGTACAGCTGGCGCTGTAAGGCAATATAGACCTCGTTACTTGCTTGCTGTTCACCCATTGCCTTGCTCCGTCGCACGCGCTTCTTCTAAGCTGTTGTAAGAGGGGACCTCAGACCAGTCTTTTGCCTTCATCATTTCTAACCAGCGCCGATACACGTAACGTTGGTTTTGTTCACACACCAAACCCTCACTAACCACACCGGGCATTTCATCACGGCTGTGTTCACCACCAATGGCCATATTGGTGTACACGTCCATTTGCCTTGTACGCCAACCGCGACTTTGCTCCGTAATGGCTTGTAAATTATCACCATCGTCATTATCAAACAAGCCAGCCGGGCCAAAGGTTCTGCTCACGTTGTTTAGAATGGTTTGCTTCAGCTCATCGGGCATTTGTTTATCGACCATCGCCCAGGTCCACATTTCGAACTTGCCGGGGCCTTTTGGGTGATACACCCTAAACCAATTGAGCCCCGGTAACATCTGCAAATTAGGGAAAACCGTCATATTAATTTGTGATCCCCACATTTTTTTACCACGGTATTCGCCTAAGCGATCTATCACTGTCTGCCGATTCTTTTCTAAGTAATCTACTGCACTGGTTGGGTCAGGGTAAAAGCCATAGCCTGACTGCCCGTCTAAGGCTGCTAATACGGCGTGGCCATTCATTCCAGCAACAGAAACAGCGCCTGAGTTATCCGTACTGGTATTACCGACCTCTAAGCCACCGACTGACATGCTTGAAGAAACCGTCATTGCGCCTGCGTGTGCCCAGCCTAGGTGATAGCCATCGCCTGACACATTTTCAACCGGCAACTTCCAGTTAACCGGCAATTCTACTTTCATCGCCGTACCAATCAATTCTGTACCTTCTGGCATGGCATCTAACCACACATCGAGGTACCACTTCATTTCACCTAAATAGTCTTCAAGGCTCGGCGCTGCTTCATCAAAGGTTGCAAATACTAAGCCTTTATAATTAGCTATTTGAGCGACTTCTACAAGGCCAAATTTAGATTTGTCGAGCTGGTCTTTATACGCATCCTTTTCTAATGGCACGCCGTTAAGTTTGCCATCAAAACCAAAACTCCAGCCATGGTAATTACAAACGAATTTTTTGCTGTTGCCGTGATCTGCTTTACAAAGTCGATTACCGCGATGGGTACAGGTATTTAAGAAGGCTTTTATATCCCCTTCCTTTTGCCGAACCACAAGCACCTCATCTTCACCCATAAAGGTACGCACAAAGTCGCCCGGTTCTTTTATTTGGCATTCATGGGTTAAAAACAACCAGCAACGGCCAAATATTTTTTCCTGCTCTTGTTCATAAATACCTGGGTCAGAATAGATTATTCGCTTCTGCCTACCGGTTTTAAAATTGACGAGCTCATCTAATGGATTCATAGCTTACCTTGTAATTACTTGTTAATTAGTGAACGACGTAATCGTAAATATGACTTATTTCTTCGTCGCTTAACTTGTCGCCCCAAGCTGGCATTGACCCTTTACCATTGGCTACAGAGCTGATAAAGCGTGCTTTGTCGTCTTTAGGAAAACTGCGTAAATCATACGTGGTGCCCGAGGTAACCATTTTAACACCGTGGCAATGTGAGCAGGTTTGCTCGTATAGTTCTGCGCCTTTTTTAACGGTGGCTGACCAGGCTGCTTCATCATCCTTTGTATCTGTCGATGCCGCCACTGCCATTATTGGCTTAATTGGATCGGCATGAATGGTACTAGTATTATTCCCTGTACCAAGTTCAAATACCCAAACAGAACCACCTGGGTTAATGTTCTTTAAGGTGACATCACCCGATAAATGGTTATATACGCCACCAATACCGCTGGTTACAGCAATGTATTGTTTGCCATCTATCTGATAGGTAACCGGTGGTGCGATGATTCCTGAGCCGGTTCTAAATTCCCATAACTTTTCGCCCGTTGTCGCATTAAAGGCATACAGCTCACCCGTTTGTGCGCCTGAAAACACAAGGTTTCCATCGGTTACAAGTGTTCCTCCGTTCATTGGTACATCGGTTGGAAATTCCCATTTAGCCTTACCTGTCAACGGATCAATTGCTCGTAAATAACCCCTTGGTTCATCTTTTGCGAAGACCCACTCAAATGCCATGCCTATGTAGAACACGCCGGGTTTGTACTCTTGTTCTTTTGGTGTGTAGTTCCAGCCTATATTTATTGTATTGGCATACGCTAAACCTGTTGTTGGGCTGAATGACATCGCCGCAAGGTTTTTACCGCCCAGGGCAGAAGGCCAAAGTTCAGTTTTTTCACCTGTTTTAAACATGTTTATAACACGTTCAGCTACAATCGGTCGGCCGGTTTGCATATCGATACCATCTGCCCAAGTTACTTTATCAACGAATTGATTCGCCTCTAACAGTTCACCGTTGGTGCGATCTAACACATAGAAATAACCATTTCGGTTAGCCTGCATTAATATTTTACGTGGCTTACCGTCTATTTCTATATCGGCAAGAATTGGGTCGTTCACCCCATCAAAATCAAACGCATCATTGGGCGTAAACTGGTAGTGCCAAATTAACTCGCCGGTTTTAGGTTTTATCGCTATAACACTGTCGGTATAGAGGTTATCCCCCGGGTGTAGTTGCGAGTTCCAGGGTGCGGCATTACCGACGCCCCAATAGACAATGTCTAATTCTTTGTCATACGAACCGATCAACCAAGTGGGTCCACCACCTCGACGCCAATCTTCCCCTTGCCATGTTTCTCCACCCGGCTCATCGGGGCCGGCAACGGTATTAAAGCGCCATAAATGTTCACCCGTTTTTGGGTTCCAGCCATCTAAGAAACCTCGTACGCCGAATTCACCACCGGCTACGCCGGTAATCATTGTGCCATTGGCGATCAAGGGTGCGCTGGTCATTGAGTAGCCTAACTTTACATCAACCGCCGTTTTGTCCCAAATAACATCGCCATTAGCTGGGTCAATCGCCAAAATATGATTATCTAGTGTTACGCGGTAAAGCACGCCATCGTGCCAAGTAGCGCCCCGGTTTGTGATGCCGCAACAGGTGACTGTGTCGGCTGGGTATTCAATTTTGCTCTTCCAAATTTGCCGGCCGGTTTTAGCATTAATGGCAAACGTTGCATTATGCGTGGTTACGTACATAGTACCGTCAATGACAAGGGGTTGGCTTTGTTGGCCTCTGTTATCGCCAAGTGATAACACCCACGCTGGTTTTAACTGCTGTACGTTAGTGTCATTGACCTGTTTTAAACCAGAGTGTCTTTGTAAGTCTTGTGACAGGCCATAATAATTCACGCCAACATCTTTATCCGCCACTGGTGCTACTGTGTCATTGAGTTTTTCTGTTTCTGCAATGGCTATGGGTTCAACCTTGGCAACTGATTCGTTATCGCTGTCATTACACGCCGTTAGTGCCACACTTAGAAACAGCGCAAATAGTATCGTTTTATTAAAATTCATGGTTCCTCACTCATTTAGTTACCCTTTCTATATTATTGCTTTTGGCCTTATTTGGCTATTAAAATTAAGCTTAATATTTGGCCTTAAACATAAAAAAAGCAGTGGCGTTTACGCGCCACTGCTTTTAGTTTTATAACAGCTTACTATTGTTTAACGATAATCTCTCAATTGATCGATATCAAATACTTCTTCTGTTACGTTTTCTGCCCGACCTTCCCATACTGAATTAAAGTCGATAGTCGTATGACGTTGCGTTGTTTCATTGGTAATGATCACATTTGACCACATAGCATCACCGGTAGCAGGTCTCCAGTCACGTCCATCTTCCCATGTGCGTAATGGGTTGCCACGTGGATCCCAAGTCATTTGGTATTGTAGGTAGAAGAACTCTTTATCAATATACGTTTCACGCTTTGAATACTGGTATCTACCGGTTTTATCCGTTACTTCAAGTACCCAAATTGGTCTTAGTTCAACTTCCATGCTTTCCCAATTACATTTATCTTCAGATGTAATCAGAGATTGGTATGCATGGCCTACTTCAGGCTGAGCCAAGATGAAGCCTTCACGAGCAATTTTATATTCAAATGTTTCAATATTGGTTTTAGCCCATGAGCCGCGCCAATCATCCCAAGTAATCTCTAGGCCAGACGCCATAGGGTCTTGTGAATCTGAACCGGTCAGCAAACGCGTTCTACGTAAGCTTGGGATAAATACTTTAAAGTCATCTTCTTTTTCAGCACCTGCATAACGCTGTCTAACCGCGGCCAAACCACGTACGTCATTAGGTTCCAAGAAAAATATTGAACCACCTTCAACGTATTTCTCTTTACCAGGGATATCACCATAAGGTTCTACATTAGAACGGTTGTGATAGTGCCACCACCATAAATCGGCAGAATATTCCCTTTCAAGACCGCCGTCAGCAGAACATGCCACGAAGTCTAATGGTCCAAAGGTTAATGCATCGTTATTAACTGAGTGGGCTACAAAATCCCAATGCAGTTCCAAACCATTTTTAGGGTGAATAAAAGGCAAAGCGGTTGCACCTGGGCCTGACATTAAGGCACTGGTACCATCGTCATAAGTCAAAAAACCTTTATCAGTGACATTGATATTGATCTTTTTGTCTCTAATTTCTTTGGTATTTTTAAGATAGCCTTCGTGCATGTAATACGTGTTGGTTGGAACAATCTTAATTTGTTTTATTGTTCCCCAAGTACCACCCACATGGTCATAAATCTCTTTAGGCAAGTAGTCTTTTAACCAAGGGTAATTCGCTTTGGTATCACCCGTAATAACCAAACCTGGTTTAAGTTCTGCCGGTAAATTGGCTTTATCCATTAGGTCATAAGCGTCATAACCCCGTAAGTCTTTCCATTCTTTTGCTAAAGCAATCGCTTTAGGATCAGATATTAATTCAACCCATTTGTCATAGTTAGGGTTATTTTCAGCTGCGGCAAAAGCCTTCCATGCTTCTAGCGCCCGGTTGGTATCTGCTAGCGCTGGTGCGCTAACGGATACGGCGGCTGCAAAACCAATGGCGGCTGCAATTTTATTAAGTTTCATAATTCTCTCCGTTTTATTTCTTATAGTAAGTGTTCAGTTAGAACTGGTACGTTAACGATAGTTCAACATAATCTGAATTGTTGAAGATACCGATCGGTGCGCTTTCTTTATTACCAGAGAAGTGCATCCATTCTAAACGTGGACGCCAGCTATCACCAAAGTAGTTAAAGTCGACTCGTTGACGATACATTAGACCTTCATTGGTAAAGTCACGTACCATCAAGCCTTCAAGAATTAAACGTTGGCTATCAAGCGGCAGACTCCACAAAAAAGTTGAGTAGTTTTGGTGATCTTGTACCGTGTCAAATGCATACGGTGCTTGTACCATCAAGCCTTTATCTGCGTCATGTGTGTAGATATCAAACAATTGAAAGCTGGTAAAGATCGACTTTTCTTGTGAATCCCAACCGGGCACCCAAAACGGAAAGTCAAAACCAATCATTGTAGACGTGATATCAGATTTAGTGATGGCACGGCTAGGGATAACAGCCAAAGCACCTGAGCCCGATTCATTGTCAGAAGCGCTCGCATCTAAAAATGCGAATGATCCATCTGGGTCAACGACTGATCGGTTAAAGGGGTGGTCAAATTCATGGCTCATTTCTAAACGAAGTGAGGGTGATGAATTCTTCACGCCAAATGACATAAAGTCTGATAAGTCGCGGGTAAAGGTAACACCCAGTACCATTTGGCGATAGTCATAATCCAACTCAATTTGTGCTGTAACTGAGCAGTTTACTGTCGACCCGCCATCTAATGAATCATTTAATGGGTCATTACAATAGCCAGCTGTAGCTGCAGTCAGTGAGCTATGCAATGGTGCAACACTTGGGTCTGCAATTGATCTTAACCATGCTAGATAACCACCAGAGCTGGTAGACCCACCTATGTCATGTGCTGGAAGCCCAATATTTAGCGCACCACCGTGAACGATTGCTTCTACTTCCTGCGCTGAAAATGAGTTTATAATTGAACCGCCTGCTGCGCCGTTAGCTCCGTCATTATAAAGGTCTAGGCTTCTTAGTTTTAGAACCGGTAAATCTTGCATACCATAAAATGCGTTAATGGTACCCACGCCACCTAAAGTATTAAACTTTAAGCGCATGGAATATTCAGCATCGGTAAAGCTTAGTCTTCTGGCTGTGTTTTCAGGTGTTTCGAAGCCAAATCCAACATAGCCACTGCCTGATACAGGATCGAGGGTATCGGGCCAAGGCAAGCCAAATGATCCACCAGCGCTGCTTTTTTCTGTTGGCGTTGGGTTATTGATTAAAAACTGTGAATGCATCACTTCTGGGGTAAAGTTAAACTCCAGTGTTGGACGGTGCATACCTAAAGCCTCAAACGGACCCGCCATGCCTAGCTTTTTTAAATTAAAGTCGGCTGATAGCATTAATGCGGGAATCCGCACTTCGTCTGAGTCCCTAAACGCAAAGCGTTGACGTAAGTCTTGTGCGTGCAGTAAATCGATTAGGCGTAGGCCGTCGGATTCGCCCCAACCGCGTTGTTGCTTACCAAATTTAAGGCTGTAACGGCCCTTAGGGTCGCGGTATTTAACCGACAGCTCACGAATAACGTCTTCCCAGTCATTCAGCATCTGTAAATCGCTAGTTTCCTTACAGTTAAAGCTAGAGCCTTTACAATTGTTTAGTTTGAATGATTGGTTTTCCGGGAACGTAAACCCCGGATGTGGGTTGGGCGCGGCTACAGCTGGGGATAAACCATCAGCTAGTCCACCATTCGGTGATTGAAAGCTGGTTGCTTCTGTTGATAGATCGCCGCGTAGCCAAAAGTTGGCGACAAACGTCCAGGTTCTATTGGGTCGGTAAGTGGTTTTTGATTCGATTAACCAGTTGCTTGGGCCGAGTTTGTCGCCTTGATCTTCAAGGTCATACAACACCGATGCGCCCACTTTAATACGGCCATTTTGGGTTAGCCCCTTAATGCCTGTGTCGATTGCAAATGCCGGTGCGGCTATTGCAAACCCTAATGCGGCCACCAGGCCTGTTTTTATTATTACGTTCATAACTTCCCCTTTAAATATTAACTAAATTTACTTATTACACTTTCTAATATATGCTTTATACGCCTATTGTTTTACTGCTACAAGTATTTTTTTACACTTTTTACAACAATGTTGCTTTATTGCAACGCAACATTTTACCCTTTTATTAGCATTTTTTTTATCTTTGCGAGGGACAACTTAATCTGTTGTAATTTTTTATTGCTGTTTAATACTAAAAAAGCAGCACGGCTGATGCCGCACTGCTTTTTTAGCTCGTCCTACTAACAGTACTTATTGATAATCGCGTAACTGATCTACATCAAACATTTCATCTGTCACTTGTTCTGCACGGTCTTCCCAGGTAGCCGTCATATAGAGTGTTGATGCGCGGCGTGTTGCTTGATTAGTGACCAAAGCTGAACGCCACTGCATATCACCTATCGATGGCCTAAAGTCACGCACATCATCCCAGTTTCTGAAGGGGTTTCCACGTGGATCCCAGGTCATTTGATACTGCGTGTAATAAAATTCTTTATCAATATAGGCGCGTCGCTTGGAGTATTGGTATTTACCCGTTTTATCCACTATTTCTAAAATCCATGTTGGACGTAACTCAAGCTCAAGGCTTGCCCAGTTGCACTTGTCTGCCGTCATTACTTGTGCATCATAGGCGTGACCAACTTCTGGCGATGCCAGCACGAAGCCTTCGCCTACTAGGTTATACTCGAAGGATTCTGTATCTGTTTTAACCCAGTACGAGCGCCAGTCATCCCATGTTAGCTCTAAACCTGATGCCAATGGATCTTGTGAGTCTGAGCCTGTTAACAGCCTTGTTCTACGTAAGCTTGGGATAAAGACTTTAAAGTCATCTTCTTTGCCTGTTTCTGCATAACGCTGGCGCACACCCGCCAAGCCCCTTACATCGTTTGGCTCTAGGAAGAAAATAGAACCGCCTTCAATAAACTTCTCTTTGCCATAAATATCACCCATTGGGCCAACATTTGAGCGATTGTGGTAGTGCCACCACCATAGATCTGCTTTATATTCTCTGTCCAGCATGCCATCTGCTGTACACGCATTAAGTTCTATTGGGCTAAAGCTTAGGGTGTCGCTATTGGTTGAGTGAGCCACTAGATCCCAGTTTAACTCTAAGCCATTTTTAGGTTTTAAAAAGGGGATAGCCGTGGTGGCCTCACCTGACAGCAAGGCATATGAACCGTCTGCATAGACTAAGGAGCCGTCTTCACTGACTTTAACTTCAATGTTTTTTTCTTGCAGCGCACGGGTTCCTGTAAGGTAACCTTCGTGCATGTAATAGGTATTTGTTGGTACGATTTTAATTTGTCCAATATTGCCCCATTTGTTATCTAAAGCCTCGTTCAGCTCCTTTGGAAGATAGTCTTTTAACCAAGGGTAGTTGGCTTTGTTGGCCTTGGTAATAACCAGGCCTGGCTTCAGTTCAGCCGGGATGTTGGCTTTATCTATCAAGTCATAGGCATCATAGCCACGCAGCTCTTTCCATTCTTTTGCTAAAGCAATCGCTTTAGGGTCAGAAATCAGCTCAACCCATTTGTCGTAATTAGGGTTATTTTCTTCAGCGGCAAAGACTTTCCATGCCTCTAATGCTCTATTAGTTTCTGCCATAGCTGGTGCACTCACCAATACGGCGGCTGCAAAGCCGATGGCGGCTGTTACTTTATTTAGTTTCATCTTCTTTTCCTACTTTTCTTTAAATATGGTTGGGTTTTAGACTATATTTTTATTGAAGCAGAGAGGCTGAACTCTCCATTTTCGCTTATTAGAGCAGGTAAGTTATTAATGGCTTTTAGTAGCCCGTACCATCAAGCTTACGCATCCGTGCTCTTTCTTTTGTACCTTAAGTTCAAGCTCTCTATACAAGCAGCTCTTAGCATCAGTAAATCGATTAACACCAAGATATTGGTTTTGAGTATGGCCCTTGTTGATACATTAGGTAATTATTATATAAGACCGTATTTATACCCTGATTATTTGCCCTAATCAAGCTGGGTTTTATGTTTTTTTTATAAAACCTGCCTTTAATTATTAACGTGGCCGTTTTTCAGGGGGCTTTAATGATGTTGCAAAAAAAACCGGTCAACACCATGACCGGTTTTTTTTAACCTTATTTGTGGTCTAGACCGTCACTTGATCTTTGAATAATGCCTTTGGATGGAAGGCTGCAATAGCGGCGGGTACAAACAGCAGAGAGCCCAGCATGTTCATAAACAACACCATGGCTAGCAATAGACCCATTTCGGCCTGAAAACGCAGCGGTGATGCTACTGCCCACGGAATAAGCGGTGCGATCATGGTAACCGCGGTAATAAATATCGCATTACCTGAGGTTAAAAAGGCGTGATGTATCGCTTCGTGCACATCTTTAACGGCTAACTTGCGGTATTCTTCACG
>Ga0181557_1004821_pt1 | contig 12477 bp, 11 predicted proteins | sample 011ome_23_FD_148632 | JGI IMG/M metagenome (GOLD analysis project Ga0181557, IMG submission 148632) | Coastal salt marsh microbial communities from the Groves Creek Marsh, Skidaway Island, Georgia - 011506CT metaG (spades assembly) | ecosystem: Environmental > Aquatic > Marine > Intertidal zone... | reverse complement strand
GAAAGGCATGGCCGTGGAGGCGGAATCCCATCAGAACGAACGATCCGCGCCTGACGGGGCTTCCGACGAAGTCTTGCGCCGAGCCCTCGACCTCTATGACCGCTTACTCATTCACGAAATGTCCCTCGGGGCTTGACCCTATTTTCGCACTATGCCCCACGCCCCCATCTTTATTCTTGGAAGCCACAAGTCTGGTACCAGCCTCTTGCGCTCCCTCTTGGATGGGCATCCGGATCTCTTCGTCATCCCCTTTGAAACGCATTTTATGGCCCTCCTTGGCCGGTGGATCACCTATAGCTACCGAAAGCAGGCGCCTGTAGATGATGCGAATTTTCTGGAGGGCTTGGTCGAAATCCTTGAATCCTATGCCCAATCCGTGGATCGGCAAGCGGATGTGGTCTTGGGAGACCGTCTGGATATGGACGCGGTGCGGGCCTTTGTGGGGGAAATGGACGAGGCCGATGACCCGATTCAGGCCCTGACGGCATTGAAGCAGTTGCTGCCTCAAGTGGTGGAGGGTTTGGATTCGGCCCAAGGAAAGCGCGCTGTGGAGAAATCGGTGGAACACTTGGAAGTGGCCTTGGAATTGGCCCAAACTTTCCCCAAAGCCCAATTCGTCCACATCGTGCGGAACCCTTATGCCAACATGGTGGCTTTGCGCAAATTCAAAGCGAAAGACCAGGGCTACCCCTTGATCAACAAAGTCTACAAATCCCTGGAGTCGGGATACTATTGGCTCCAAATGAACCAAAAGCTGATCCCGCACTACAAGGTGATTCGCTATGAGGACTTGGCCCAAAATCCAGTCGTCGAGATGAAAGCACTGGCGGAATTCCTCCAAATTTCTTTTGATGAGCGCCTGCTCGAACCGACAATGTTGGGGGACCCTTGGGGAGGCAACAGTGCGTATGGCCAATTCAAAGCCATTTCAGCGGCACACTTGGATCGTTGGAAAGAAGAGATCACACCGCTTGAGGCGAATTTGGTGACCCAGCATTTTGGTCATGTGTTGGATCAGTATGGCTATGAAAAATTGCCCTGGATGAAGGGCAAATTAAAGCCTACCAAAGGGGAGTCCCTGAAGCGCTATGTGTACAATCGCTTATATCCCTTGTACCTCCGATAGGAGGGGAATTTTCGGGCGAAATTGAATTTGGGAGGGGGTTCGTACCCCCGGGTCGACTAGTTTTTCTCCGCCAGCGCAGCCTCCAGCTCGGATACCCGAGCATGCAGGGCTTCAACCTCTTTCTTTGCGGTGGCCAGGTCGGCTTGCAAAGTCAAGTTGGCCTCTTGCAATTCATCTCCACGGCGACGCTCCTTGCGGGCTTGGCTTTCAAACTTTTCAGCCTCCTTTTCAGCTGAATAGATCTCCTTTTGATCTTTGGATTGAATCAAAAAACTGTACACGGCGTATAGGGCTACCCCAACAATGGCGGCAATGCGCAGGGAGTCGTTGTATTCTTTTAGGGGCGCGACCACGTAGGAGGCGGCAAAGCCCAATAGGACTACCGCACCAAACCCAATCAGGACGCGTTCAATCGTATTTGTGTTCATAACCTCGGGGAATTACTTCATGGAAGGTAGTAAAATTGTCAATGCGCTCTTTGTAGATTTCCCATTCAAATAATCGCCTACTCTATGCGCAACGTACAAAAATGGTCCTGGGTCGTCGCCGTGGCCGGATTTCTCTTTGGATTTGACACGGTCGTGATTTCGGGGGCCAATGAGCCCATCCGTGAACTTTGGAACACCGACGCTTGGTTCCATGGTACCTTCATTATGTCCATGGCGCTCTGGGGGACGGTTTTGGGTTCTTTGTTTGGGGGCAAGCCCTTGGATGCCTGGGGCCGAAAGCCCACTCTTTTCTGGATCGGGGTGCTTTATACGGTTTCGGCCATCGGTTCTGGATTGGCCTGGGACCCTTATTCGTTTTCTTTCTTTCGTTTTATCGGTGGCGTAGGGGTGGGAGCCTCCTCTGTAGCCGCCCCTGCCTACATTTCTGAAATTTCATCCGCCGCCTCTCGGGGTCGCTTGGTAGCGCTCTACCAGTTTAACATTGTCTTTGGCATCTTAATCGCTTTTCTCTCCAATTACTTCTTAGCGGGAGTTGGGGGCGGTTGGGACTGGCGCCTGATGCTGGGGGTGGAGGCTATTCCGGCCATTGTTTACACGCTCATGGTTTGGACGGTCCCGGAAAGTCCACGTTGGCTCGCTGTGAAAAAAGGCGATCCGCTGGCCGCCAAGCAGGTTCTCACTCAGCTTTTTGAAACCTCTCAAGAAGCGGAGGAAACGCTTCACGCCATCCAGGCGGACGCGACGGCCACCTCGTCCAAGCCGGATGTACCATTGTTCTCAAGGAAGTTCCGTTTCCCCCTTTTATTGGCTTTCTTGTTGGCCATGTTCAACCAACTTTCGGGCATCAATTTCATCTTGTACTACGCTCCTTCTATCCTTGAAAATGCGGGTTTTGCGAGCAGTGAATCTTTACTTTCTAGTGTGTCTTTGGGCGGTATAAACCTGCTGTTCACGTTTGTAGGCCTTTATTTCATCGATCGATTGGGACGAAAACAGTTGATGTACATAGGATCTCTGGGCTACATCTTCTCCTTATGCATGGTGGCTTATGCCTTTTACAGTGGGGCAGCGCCCATGTTTACGCTTACGTTTATTCTCATGTTTATTGCCTCCCATGCGATGGGCCAAGGGGCGGTCATTTGGGTATTCATTTCCGAAATTTTTCCAAACTCCGTCCGCGGTGCAGGGCAATCTTGGGGTACCGGCACGCATTGGGTCTTTGCCGCGATGATCACACTTCTGGGCCCCGTGGTTCAAGAGGCCTTTCCGGAAGGCTGGCCGATTTTTGTCTTCTTTGCGGTCTGCATGATTTTGCAGCTTGGCTTTACTCATTGGATCATGCCCGAAACCAAGGGCAAATCCCTAGAGGAACTTCAGGATGATCTCCAAAAATGATCCAGTTTCTGTGTTTTGGGGAGGTTCTTTTTGATGGCCTCCCAGCGGGGCCCGTGCCAGGAGGCGCTCCCTTGAATGTTGCATTGCACCTTCATCAATGGGGTTACCGAACCCACGTTGCCTCCGCCGTTGGGCAGGATGCAAATGCGTCTGCAATGCGCTCTTTTTTAGCCGAACGTGACTTTCCCATCATGGGGATAGCAGACCATGCACAGTGGCCCACCGGCTGGGTCGATGTCACTTTAGATGAAAAAGGGAGCCCCTCCTATGAAATCTGTGCGCCTGCGGCTTGGGATGGTATTCCTTTTCAGGCAGGCCTGGCCGCCGCTTCGGAGGTCTTGGTCTTTGGTTCCTTAGCACTCCGAAACGCATCATCGCGCGCCGCATTGGAGCAGTATATCCGAGCCATTCCTCGACGCGTCTTGGACATCAACTTGCGGGCTCCTTTTGTGGACTGGACAGTGATCGAGCCCCTCATGAAGCGCGTGGAAGTCATCAAGCTAAATCGGGACGAACTGCACGAATGGCTTGCCTTCAAGGGATTAGAGGCCTCCGTTGAAGGTGCCGAGGATTTGAACTGCTTTGCCGAACACTTCTCCCAAGCCGAACACATCATCGTCACCGACGGTGCCAAAGGGGCATATCTGCTCGCGGCTGGAAAAGTATGGCATCACCCCATTTTTTCGGTGGAAGTTGTGGACACGGTGGGAAGTGGCGATGCTTTCTTAGCAGGCTATCTCCACGCGCAGGCTCAAGGCATGAGTGTCATGGACACCTTGCGCTGGGCCTCCGCAGCGGCTTGCCGCGTGTCAGGATTCAGAGGGGCAACACCCCTTTTGGACGTCCAACTACTTCAAGAATTTTTAACGCAACACCCGCCCAAATGAAGTACCGAGTATTCTTGGTGACTGGAGTAATGGGAATCCTGCTTCAGGCCTGTGCGCCCAGCGCCCCTTCTGCCGCTTTAGCCAGTGATTCCCTGTACCGCCCGGCCCTACACTTTACGCCTGCAGCCAATTGGATGAACGACCCCAACGGGCTATTCTTCGACGGCATTGACACGTATCATCTTTACTACCAGTACTATCCTGATTCCACCGTGTGGGGCCCCATGCATTGGGGCCATGCCACCACCCAGGATTTGATACATTGGCAGCACCAACCCATTGCCTTGGCACCTGATGAACTGGGGTACATCTTCTCTGGATCTGCTGTGGTGGATGTCCAGAACACCTCTGGATTGGGCAGCCTAGAAAATCCAGCGGTAGTGGCCATTTACACCTACCACCGCCCAAGCGACAACCATCAAACGCAGGGTATCGCGTACAGCTTGGATGGGGGATACACCTTCACCAAATATGCCCACAATCCCGTTCTCGCCAATCCCGGGGAGCAGGATTTTCGCGACCCCAAGGTGTCTTGGTATGAAGACAGCCAGCAATGGGTCATGGCGCTAGCGGTTGGGCAGCACATCCGCTTTTATGGTAGTCCAAACTTGATCGATTGGACCTACTTGAGCTCCTTTGGCGAAGGAGTAGGGGCGCACGGTGGGGTGTGGGAATGCCCGGATCTCATTCCCTTCAGCGCAAGCGACGGCGCCCAAAAGTGGGTGCTTTTCGTTAGCATAAATCCCGGGCATCCGGCTGGTGGAAGCGGTACCCAGTACTTTGTGGGGCAGTTTGACGGCAAAACCTTCACCCCAGACGAGGCCAACCCACCCTTGTTATGGCTGGATGCGGGTCGTGACAACTACGCCGGCGTCACTTTCCACCAAAAAGGCTTAGCGGGTTCGGGCCCTAAACCGCTCTTCATGGGATGGATGAGCAACTGGGAATACGGTCAGCAAGTACCCACCGAAGCATGGCGCTCCGCGATGACGTTGGCGCGCGATCTAGAACTTCAGGCTACCCCCAAGGGTTACCGTCTAAAGCAGTGGGTGACCTCGGATGTCTTTACGGCTGCCAAATGGGAGGTCGCTGAGGCAGATGGCGATAGTTATCCTATTTCGGAGGACCATCAGCTCGTCATCGAATGGGAGGACGCTGGCGTCGTCAACCTTGTCTTCAGTTCTGAGTCTGGAGATAGCCTGACCTTGCGCATGGACGAACAAGGCATCACGGCAGACCGAACAGGCCTCCAAAATCTCGACTTCTCTCCCAAGTTTGCCTCGACCGAGCATGGCGATTTCCTCCAACAAGGAGATGGCCAGCACCTGGTTGTCTTAGACGGCTGTTCATTAGAATATATGGGAGAGAGCGGATTGCTTTCGCTCACGGATCTCTTTTTTGTGAAGCAATGGTTCAATCAACTTCACGTGACCGCCAATGAGGGAATGGAAGTGAGCGTATACCGAAGATCCTCCCTCTAGGCCAACTTATTCTTCGATTTGGGCGTCTTCGATGACTTCGGCTTCCCCGAGGTCTTCGTCATGCGCCCCGTGCATGCCTTGCATCTGATGGGCCATATGCCCAAGCTTTTTCTGCATAAAGCGCCCAAAGAGGTAGAAGCCCAAAATGACCAGGACATTGAATCCGGCATACACGTAGAATAGGGTCATGACCCAAGGAGACTGAGGGCTGAGAAAGAGTGCCACGGCCCCAGCCAATGCGATGCGGGCCGCCGTGGTAAGTAAACGGCGTGGGGTGATCAGCTTAATCTGACCTTGGAGTTTTTGAAATTCGGGTCCCATGGGGTGAAGGTACAATCCCAACACCCTATGGGACAATGAATAATCACTCCACCACCACGCGCTGAACGCCTAAGCTTCGGCCAGAACTTCGGTCGTAAAGCTCTAAGAGGTACATGCCTGAAGCCGTGGGCAGGTCGGTGCGCAGGCGAGAGCCCTCCACAGACCATTGGCAAGGGATGTTTTGGCCCAGCAAATTCGTTACACGGAGCATGACGGCTTTAGGCTCCAGGCCTCGGGGTAGCTGCAGGGTGAGTTGGCCGGTCGTTGGATTGGGGTAGAGCGCCCACTGGAGTTCGGCCGACTCGTCGATTCCGATGCCACGGATCGTCACCGTCTTGCATACTGTATCGCTTCCCAAAGTATTGGTGACGGCCAAACATACCGTGTAGGTGCCATTTTGGGTGTAGGTATAGCTTGGGTTTTGAAGGACCGAAGTGTCATTGTTGAAGCCAAAGTCCCAATGCCAAGTAGTGGGAGAATTTGTGCTGATATCCGTGAAGGAAATGAGGGGCATTTGGGTCGTGTCAATGGTAAAATTGGCCGCAGGGAAAGGTGCGTTAGAGACCAGTAAACCCATGCAGAAATCCTCCGTGTACATATCTCGGTAATGGGCCCACGTACTGCCCAAAATCTCATAGGATTGCTGTGAGGTAGGGGGAGTTAAATCGCGGCCTATGGTGATGCCGGAACCGCCCATGTACCAGACCAGGTAGTAGCCCCCAGAAGTTTTGTAGAAAGGTGCATTGTTGAACATGACCGTGGTGTAGGACCCCACAAAAATGTTGCTCGGCTGGATGTACATGGAATCCAAGAGCGTGCCTTGGGTTCCGCCTGGTCCATTGTCGTCGTACAGCATGACCGAACAGCCCACGGGTGTCGCAGGTTGGGCCGTGACGAGGAACTGGCAGCCGTTGATTTGGGCCGGGTAGACCGGTGGCTCAATGTAGACCCCAATGCCGCCGCCACCGCCGTTCCAGCTCAATCCGGTGCCATCCGGAATGCCGTCACTGTAATCCAGGGTGTACTGCGTTTGGTTGGTGCTGACCGCTACAATTTTGGTCGTTTTTCGGTTGTTGGCGGCAACCATATCCCCGCTGATTCCGGATACGCGCGAACTCAACTTGAAAATCGCCGGGAATTGGGCCATAAAGGTGTTGGAGAAAGTCAAGGTCGTGTCTTCTCCAGGTTGAAGTGCAGGAACCGCTACCGATCCGTTTACGATAGGCGTTAGGACGGAATAGATGGTGTCTGTAGCCGTAAATGCAGGAAGGGCCTGGTTGCCAAAGTTTTTAATGTTGGTTTGGAAATTCTGCATGCTATTGACGGGAATGAAATACCCCCCATTCCGGTCATCCTTGTTCCAATTCACGCCCCCGTCGGTGACGGCGTAGGTCACCACTGAGGGGTAGTAATATTTGATGGCAAAACTGTTGCTCGGCACCACGTCGATGTAGTTTTGAAGACCCAGCGCACCGGTTACGTTTTCAATGCCCGTCACGCAGTCTTGCGAGGTCGCCCCTGCGGAGGAGAGGCTTTGGTAGTTGAATTGAATGTGCTTGTCGGCCTTGGTCCAAACGATTTGGAAGGAGTTGCTCCCACTGTAACCGGGAGCTGTCACGCTCCAGTAAGGCACATTGATGAAGCTCACCACCAGGGAGTCCTGGTTGGCGTAGAAATAGCACTGGGCCGGGTTGTTGCTTCCGGAGAAATTCAAGTCGGCCATGTGAGGAGCTAGCCAGTCGTTGCCACCCGCGGGGGAGGGCACGGAGCTGGGAAAAGGAGAGGCCATATTGACGCCGTTAAAGCTGATGTAGCCGTTGCTGCCGATCCAAATTTGGGAAACCGGATACCAATAGTACTGAAAACCAGCTGGGATGGGAAAGGGACCCACCACGTTGTCATCGGCCAGTCCAGTCACCTGATCGCCCCGGGTCGTAATGTCTACCCAGTTGTAGGAGGGCGGATTGCTCGTGTGGCTGCTGTTCTTCCAGGTGTACCCATAGGCATCAGGCCCTCCGGAAGTTTGAGCGAAAGAAGACGGGCTGAACCACGCAAAAAAGGCCAGAAACAGGAAGAACTTCAAGGATTTCATACGAGAGGTGTTTGGGTTGCTTTGTAGAAAGGTACTCCAAAATTGCACGTTTTGATGCCCTTAAACAGGTATTAAGTCCCTCAGAACGAGCGTAAAAGAAATTCCAAGCCCTGCCCATTATTGTAGTACCTTTAACCATAAGTCTGAGCGCACGTATTGTATGTGTCCGTTGGGCTTCAACATGCCATGCGCATACTATCCGTTTTCCTTTTCGTTGTGGCCGCTTTTGCGGCACAGGCCCAAAATGCCCCTGTGGATTTTGAACCCAACGGTATTGGTCAATCCTGGAATTGGAAAGTCTTTCAAAATGGCTCAAATCCTCCTGTAGAATTTGTTCCCAATCCCGATCCAGACCCCAATGGCTACAATCCGAGCCCGACGGTAGCCAAGTTTAGCGCCCTGTCTCAAGGTGCTCCTTTTGCAGGATGCGAAACCCAGCACGGCACCGACATTGGAACCTTCACGATTGACAACAGCAATAAGATCATTCGGGTCATGGTGTACAAAAACACCATCAGCGATGTGGGCATCAAATTGGTGCGCTTTGACAATTGGTCCTTAGGGGAAATCAAGGTGGCCAACACGAAAATTAACGAGTGGGAACAATTGGAATTTGATTTTTCAGACCACTTTGGATTGACCTATGATCAACTGGTGTTTTTCCCGGATTTTCGCGGTCGAAGCCAAACTGAAATCATTTACTTCGACAACATCTTCAGCGAGCAGTACACGCCTGTCCCTCCGGCGCCAGACCCTGCCACGTTGGAGCTCCCTACGATTTTCAGCCCCAACAATGACGGGGTCAACGATTTTTACAAGCCCAGGATGAGCTTTGCGGAATGGGCCGAATGGGAAGTATTTACCCGGGACGGGCAGCGCGTTTTCTATGGTCAGACCGTAGAGGCCACATGGGATGGCACCGTAGGCGGTCGGCCTGCCCCTCAAGGCGTGTACTTTGTGCGCGCACGCTGCGGCAATACCCAGACACCGGATACTCCGGAAGCGGCCACGGCAGTGCACCTGCAACGGTAAGAGACAGCTTTTAAAGCTGCTCCCCCAGCAAGCTCATAACCCCCAAGTCTAGAGCATTCGGATACTCAGGGGGACGGTGAATTTCAGACGTACGGGCTCGTCGTTTTGCAACCCTGATCGTGTAAATCGCAGAGAACGGACTGCGTCCATGGCGGCTTCCTCCGTTTCTTTCATGAGTCCACCCTCCATGCGCACAACTTGAATCTCGTTGACGGACCCATCTTTCTCTACGACAAAAGCGACCCATATGCGCCCTTCCAACATGGGTTCTGGGGTGTTTTTACGGACTTTCTTCGGTAAAGCTGCCCACTGGGCATGCACAGCGCTGAAGGCATCTCGTTCCACTCGGGGTATGACAAAAGTTCTTCCAATATGGCGGTGAATTCCCGTCCAAAAACAAGTGTTGTACTCCTCCATGGGGAGCAAAGGGTCACAACCTTCCAGCAAAGGAGGGATGGGTTCAACAGGGTCGACAATGCTGTCCTGTGCGCGTAGAGGCAGTACTGTGAGAATGGCCCAAAAGAGGAGCGCGAAACGCATCAATATTGCACGTTTATGGGCAGGGTGTAGCTCATGCGGACCGGCTTGCCATCGACATAGGCAGGCGCATGCATATCGGGCATACTCTTCACCATTCGAATGGCTTCCGCATCCACTTTGGGATGCACACCCCTCTGGATTTTGACCGAACTGATACTACCATCCTTCTCGATGACAAAATCCACATAGACTTTGCCTGTTTGTGCCTTCTTTTCCTTCTGGGTGGTCGCAGGAGGGACTTCAAAGTTGTTGACTAAAAAATTCCGGATGCCGTAGTTAAAGCAGTCAAAACGGGCAGACTCGGATTCCAAGGTTTCGCATCCAGGCCATACGGGTCGTATGGGCACGGCGAAAAATTGAAACGTTGTGTCGTCATCGCCGATAGCGAGAATTTTTTCATCCACACCTTGTGCATAAGAATGCAGGGAGAGGGTCAAGAGTACTAAGGAAAGGAATTGCTTCATGGCATACAGGTTAGCCCTGCCAAAGTAAAAAAAAAGCGCCCGTTGCGGGCGCTTTCTAGGAGAGCAAGGAACGGGTTAAAAGCGAACCCGGTAATCCTCCAAAAAGTCTTTCAGAGCGGAAATATCGTCCATGTCGCGCTTGGCAAAATCCAGGCGGCGCGTAGCGGAAATCAAAGATTCAGCCGTATCAAAATCACGCGCAAAAATGCACGCTTCGATTAGATTGAGGTACAAGTCGGGGGCCACCTTCTTGTTGATACGCGCCTTCTTGTCGTCCATATCCAACTCCTTCAGCGCACTCTGCCAAATAGCGATAGCAGCCTTCAGTTTTTCCATGCCTTTGGCCTCGTCGCTGGCGAGTTTTTCATAGCCTTCTTGGGCCGTGTAGTAGGCCTCCTGGAAGTCCCCGTAATCGACTTTTTTATCTTCTGGGTTGCGAATGGTGATTTCGCGGCTCACTGGCACTAGGCCGTATTGATTATTGAGCCAAATGGAGGCAAGGCCCAAATTGCTTTGTCCCAGCGATTTTTCCATGGTTTCCTTGCTAGGCATGGAGGGGCTGCTTCCCGCCACAAAACCGGACTCATACTTCACATAGTTTTCGGTTCCTGCGAGCATACCCGAAAAAAGTACTGCGCCAGAGGCATCTTTTACAACGGCGGAAATGGGATGCTTGTGCATCATGACATACTGCGATTTGTATTCCTTGCGGGTCTGCTTGGTTTTCGTGTCGTACACGCTCGACTCTTTGGTTTCAACCGTGGGTTGCTGCGCATCGTAGCCATGCATGTGAAGCTCAATCGTAATGCCGCCATCAGCGCGGTTTCGGCCCTTAAGACTAGCAAAGCTTTGGTTGACAATTTCCGCATCAAAGAGGTACTGATGGTAGACGTAGCGCTTGGTGGGCTTTGCAGGGGGATAGTAGGGCGAAGGAGGGGTAGGCTTCTGATTTTCCAGCAATTGCTTTTCGATCAATTTGCCGGCGAGGGATTTGCTGTTCCAATCGGCCAGCGCTTTTTCATATTCCGCATAGCGCTGATCATAGACCGCTTTCGCCGCGGCCTCCACATTGGGATAGTCGGCCAAGGCAGCTTGATATTCTGCTTCTGCAGCCGCTTCTTCTCGGTCAATATCTGCCTTGTATTCAATCACTGTTGTGGATTGGAAAGGGGCATCGCCCAACGTGGTTACAAGGGGTGGTTGGATGTAGGAAAAGGCGACCGTTTCTTTTTTAATACGTTGACCAAAAGATGTCAAGGCCAAAAGGACCAGCGACAGCATCAAAATATTCTTCATATTGGGGGTATAAATTAATGACTCAAAAGTACTCTTCTCATCCCTCAAAAAACGCCCCGTTGACGCAACCGAATAGGGCTTTGGCGCAGTGATTGACCGAGCAAACAGGCCCTCAACCACACTGTCGCCTCTTCAGGCGTTAAGTCGCGTTCCGCCCCTGCCAAAATTGCAATTCCGGCTTGCTCTTAACCATCTGAATAGCTCCCCATTCTCATAAGGGTCGCGCATCCAGGTTCAACGAGATGTATGGCTCTGCCTACATTTTATACATCACGTTCTCCGTGTCATCGATTTCAGGGATCTCCATTACTTGGGTAAAAACCCCCTGTTAGCAAAGCCAAGTTTGCTTAGGAGGTGTTTCATGTGCCTAGCAAGAATAGGATGCGTAAAAATTTTTCTGATCACTTTAGGGATCAATCCTTGATGGAACGGATACCTAGCCAGATGTGCGCTATTTTTAGGTTCTCTCGTTCATTTAAGCTGCCATTCCATGCGATTTCTACCATTCTGCCGGTCCATTCTCTTTGCATCGAGCCTGATCCTTGTCGGCTGCAAGGAGCTTGTGCCTACCACGACCGTGCAGAATATTTCAGATGGGTGGCAATTCAAATCAAGCGAAGAAGAAGAGTGGGCGTCAGCTACCGTGCCCGGAACGGTCCACACGGATTTGATTCAGGTGAATAAAATAGATGATCCCTTCTATCGACTCAATGAGCATGATCAGCAATGGATAGACAAACAAAATTGGGTGTATCGAACGGAATTTAACATCGAGGCGAGCACGTTGGATCAGGAATTCCTGCAACTGGATTTTTACGGCCTAGATACCTACGCGAAAGTCTACCTCAATGACCAGCTCATTTTAACGAGCGACAATATGTTTCGGCATCATGCTGTTCCGGTGAAAGGCCTGCTGCGGGAGGCATCCAATGAACTCATGGTAGAATTCGAATCTCCAATCGCGGCAGGACTGGCCAAGCATGATTCCTACGATTTCCTCTTTCCAAAGTCGGGAAATGATCTCGCGGAAATTGGTCAAGTAGAGGGGAACAAGCAGGTGAGCATTTTCTCTCGGAAGGCAGGCTACCATTTTGGTTGGGATTGGGGTCCGCGACTCGTGACTTCGGGCATCTGGAAGCCCATCTTACTCACGGCTTGGAGTGGATTTAGGATTAAGGATGTGGCCATCACTCACGAACTTGAAAATTCGAATGCCCACCTGACCGCCAAGGTGGAAGCCATGGCGTCGTCCTCCATGAAAGACCAAAAGGTCTCCGCAGAAGTATTGATTGACGGCAAGCGAGTGGTCACCCAGCCAGTTTTGCTCCTCGAAGGCTCCAACACATTCCATTTGGATTTTGACATAGAAAACCCAGAACTCTGGTGGCCGAATG
>Ga0181557_1004818_pt1 | contig 12483 bp, 8 predicted proteins | sample 011ome_23_FD_148632 | JGI IMG/M metagenome (GOLD analysis project Ga0181557, IMG submission 148632) | Coastal salt marsh microbial communities from the Groves Creek Marsh, Skidaway Island, Georgia - 011506CT metaG (spades assembly) | ecosystem: Environmental > Aquatic > Marine > Intertidal zone >... | reverse complement strand
ATCTGATCAATTGTAAACTTATGAATATTTTTTGGTTTAACTGCATAAAAATTTTCATACCATTCTGCGGTCATCTTAAAAGTTTCCTCAAAACTTAATCTTGGTGACCAGTCAAGATTTTGTTTTGCTTTTTCAATATTTAGCGCAAGTAATGTTGATTCATATACTGCATCACTTTTTCTAGAATTTATTTCGTAGGAAAAACCTGTTAGAAATTTTTGGAGCATTTCTGACACATCCTCAACATTGAAGACTTGATCAGTGGCGGGACCAAAGTTGAATGCCTCACCATTAATGGGTTTATCCTCTTTTAAAAATTTTGCTAACAATAGATATCCATTTAATGGCTCCAGAACATGCTGCCATGGTCTAGTTGAATGGGGGTTTCTTATAACGAGCGGTCTACTATCTTGCCAAGCTTTTATAGCATCTGGAACAATTCTGCCAATGGACCAATCTCCTCCACCCACTACATTTCCTGCTCGAGCAATGGCTAATTTAACATTATGGTTTTCTTTAAAAAATGAAGAGAAATAGCTTTTGATTGCTAGCTCAGCAGCACCCTTTGAACCGCTATATGGATCAAGGCCTCCAATTCTATCTTCCTCATGATAACCCCTATCAAACTCTAAATTTTCATAAGATTTATCGCTTGTAATAATAATTACATTGCATTTTTCAGAATAAGTTCTTAGTGATTCAAGCAGATTAATTGTCCCCAATGTATTTGAGGTAAATGTAGAATAAGGATCGACATAAGAGTCTAAGACCAGGGGTTGTGCTGCTAAGTGAAAGATAAACTCGGGTTTATTTATTCTAATAATCTCTTTAAGGGCGCCAAGATTTCTAATATCTGCCTTCAAGTCGTTATCAAAAATATTAACAATACTATAATAATGAGATGGATCTGTTCCAACTTTATCAGAAACACCAATCAAATTTGCACCTAATAATTTAAGCCAAACAGAGAGCCAGCTACCCTTGAAGCCTGTATGCCCAGTTATTAATACCTTTGAGCCTGTAAAAGTTTTATCAAAATTACTCATTTTGTTTTAAAAAGAATTCATATACATTTTTATTAGTTGGAAGATTAAAATAATGTTTTAAGTTTATAGCATGTTTTTGAGTATTCGAATTTATGTCATGACGTAAAAATTGTTTTATTTCATTATCCAAACTATCAATATCGTTGAATGATTTCCACAAATTTCTTGGAATAGAATCTGGGATTATACTTTCAGGAATTAATTTAGAATGATTCAATATAAAAGCTGGAATTGAATGAACAATACCCTCTAGGGCAGCACTGGATGAAGATGTGATTATAATTTTTGCATATTGAAGCAACATATCAACACTAGATAAATTATCAATAGTTACATTTTTTGATTCTAAGCCATGTTGAGAAATTTTTAATTTTCCTGCTCCAGGATGAGGTTTAATAATGAAAGTAATTTCTGGATGTAATCTTGCAGTTTTCAAGATTATCTCCATCATTTCTTGAAATTCATTAGGAAAAATGGATGGCAGAATTAAAAAGTATTTTTTATTTTTTGAGATATTATTCTTTAAATGCTCGAACCTAAAAGCTGGTGCTATAAATGCATTTGTTGTCAAATCTAATCTGTTTAAAATCGGAAGAAAGGCTTCCCCAATCACACCAATACTGTTTGGGACTACACTACTTAGATTTTCTTGCTTACTTGGAGATAATTGAAATGAATATTTATTTGGAACAAAGCCCATATATCCTCTTACACTTGTCCTAGGGAAGAAAGAGTTTAATGCTAAATTTAGACCTTTATCCATTGGTGTATTTTCCCACCAATCTATAAAGTTAATAATCTCAATCTGACCCTCATGATTTAAATTTTTGATAAATTTAAAATTTAAAATGCCTTCTGCAGATAAACTATTAAACGGCTCATTTTGTAATGAATATAAAATTAAACTTTCTAAATTATTATCATTTGTTTTTTCTTGAGCGTCTTTTGAGAAACTGAGTTTGGATAATCTTTTTTTATAACTCACAGCATCTAATAAATCATTTAGACCAAGATATAGCTCTCGAAAAAAGTAATTTTTTTTATCAGTTTTAATATTTTTTATTATTTTGAAAAAATTAAAAATATTGGTGTTAATAATTGTTGGAACAAAGTAAATATCTTTTGTTAGTGTTGAATCTATAAAAGTATCTATCTTGGGATAATATCGATCAGAATTTTCAGATGAAGATAAAAATACTTCTGCAAGAGTGATTGAAAATTTATGTCTAAATTTTAAAAATAAAAAGTTTATTGCAAGGACATGAATAAATTTGTTAAAAAAGAAGTAAAGAGGTCTAATACTATTTTTTATAGAAAAATACTGGCCAACTTTTTTAGTCTTCACAAATATTTTAGGGCAATCCGCACCCAATATTTTTTCTAAAACTGCTTTTTGAGGCGGGGAAGAGACTAGGAAATTAAATTTTTTTTCATTTCCGTTCAATTGATTAAAAGATTGAATTGTTTTTACAATACAAAATTCTCTATAAAGAGAGTTTTTTACCCAACTTCTTGAAGCAGTTAGACTAACCCACCAATATAAATTTGCAGAATGAATTCTAGAAATTTTATCTAACATCAAAGCAAAATCTTGAGAGCTTTGCTTGAAAATTTCTTGAAAAATTTTTAAAAATTCTTCATTTTCAAAAGAATCTTGTGTTGTATCAATGAACCTCAGATAATCCATTCGTTAATCTAAATATTGCTTAGAAAGTTTATCAACGGCCATTAAATCCCTTACCAATTCAAGATCTGCCTGAGTATCAACGCTTATGGCTTTACTTTGAACTTTTGTACAGCCAATTTTGATACCATGTTCTATAGCTCTCATGTATTCTATCGATTCAATTTTTTCTATTGGTGTTTGTTCTAAAGCACAAAATTTTTTTAAAGCTTTTTTTCTAAAACTAACAACATGATAGGCTTTCAAAAATAATCTCTCGGTCTTGTTAGCATGAAATGGAATATCTGCTCTTGAAAAATATATAATTTCATTAAAAATATTTAAAACTACTTTTATATCAGACAGGCTTTTAGCATTATTAAATTCTGTAACAAGCATTCCTATATCTATATCAGACCTATCGATAAGTATTTTAGATGAAGCGTCTATGTCCTCTGGAGTTACCAAAGCTTCATCACCTTGAATGTTTACGATAATATCAGCATCAAGCTCTCCACTTATCTCTCCAATTCTATCTGTACCAGTTTTATGAGTATTTTTTGTTAAAAGAAATTTGCAATTATTTTCTTGAGCAACTTTACAAATCTCCTCTGAATCTGTGACTAGATAGAGATCATCTAAACTTTTAGCTAATTGAGATCTCTGTATCACATGAGAAATCATTGGTATTCCTGATATTTTTGCCATTGGTTTATTTGGTAATCTTGTGGAACTCAACCTTGATGGAATAACCCCTATTACTCTCATAAAACTAATGGTTTGAGGCAGCGAAAAGAATGAATGCGTTTTAAATTATTGTAATAGGGCATTTTAGCAATATTTTTCCAATCTGAATTATATGAAACAAATATAAAATCAAGTTGGAATTTTTTTGCAGCTTCATAATCTGAATATGCATCTCCAAAAAAGATGCCTTGAATTTTATGATTTTTATATTCCGTAAGCGCTTTCAAAAGAATTTCTTTTTTTGTCTTAGGACTACCATATATATGAGAGAAGTATTGATCAATATTTTTTGAAGCTAAAATTTCTTTTAAATCAATTTCATCTGTTCCAGAACAAACAATTACATATTTTTTTTCTTTATTTAATTTTTTTAGGAAATCTCTTACACCTGGAATAAGCTTTGCTTCTTTAAAGAGAATCTCCATAGATACAAGAGAAAATTTTTTGAGCAAAGCACTAAGCTCTTCTTGAAAGTTTTGTTTTTCAAGGATATTGCGTAAAAAGTACTCAAACTTAATATGCCTTGAAATCCCTCCATTTAATTCATGATAAGCAATAAAATAATCTACATAATTTTTTGGATAGTCTTCTAAAGTTAGCCTAAAGGCTTTAGATTTCAATTGATTAGAATCCAGTATGACTCCATCACAATCAAAGACATATAATTCATAATTATTGAGATTTAGTATTTCTTTATCTTTCAAAGTTATAGAATTTTTAAAAACCCATGATTAGATGGTGTAAGGGAACATGGTTCCAAGGAATTTTTTGAATTTAAATATCTAGTAAAAATTCTATTAAGCTCGTTATGACGTGTGTCATCTTTAGAGTATCCATCAAAGCCAGCAAGGAATAATTTTTTTGGAGATGCCTGCATTAAAAAAAGCAAAGCATATGCTGTGACTTCCTGCCATCCGGAAAAACAACCTCTTGCGTTTGATTTAAATGCATCCTGCTTGATTGACAGACCATAATCTAAGATAGAGCTTTCTGATATTTTTTCTTTTACTATTTTAGAAAAACAGGATTTTGGCAGAATGACATTACATTTTAAAGTCGTATATAAATCTAAATCTAATAAAATCCTATTAATATTTGAAGCGATAATGGAATTTATATAGTTTTGATTGATATAAGGATTAACATTAAGAGTTATCACAAACGGCTTGTGTTCTTGAATAAATGAGGTAATTTTCTTTAAATGGCTTTTTACAGAAGGTCCTGAGCCAATCAATAAAACGCTTTTACCTTTTAAGTAATCTGTTGCCTTCCAGGTTCCATTGTGATGAAGATCTGAAAAATATGTAATTTTAGAAAGCATTTCCTCGTTATAGGAGGAGCTTTTAATATCTTTGAGATGATTTAATGTTTGGATAACATAATCAGAAGAATATCTTTTGTCAGCAAGCAACCTTTGTATGTAAGTTGGATGTATTTTATGCTTAGCAGCAAAATGGTATATTGCGTTAGGCCCCCAATCATATTTCTTCTTTAGTATTTCAAAAAACTTTAAGGCTAATTGCATCTTTGAGTTATCGTAATCTCCTCCTGTTTCTAAAAGCAGGCTTTCTGTTTGGGCATTACCAGCCCCTCTTCCCATGCCAAAAAAAGTACTATCACAAAACCTACAGCCTGCTTCACTAGCACCTATTGCATTTGATAGTGCTAAATGCATATTATTATGCGCATGAAATCCAATATCTTTATTCCAATTTTTTTTAATTTGTTTAATCAGTAAGTGAACATCGTTTAAAAGCATTGAACCTAGAGAATCAGCAAAATACAAAACATCGACTATCTCCCATTTTTTAATGTGCTTTATTACTTGGGTAAGTTGTGTTTCTGGATATAAATTAGCTTGCATTAAATTTACCATCACCGAATAGCCCAAGGCATCTAATGCTTTTGCAATATGTATACATTTTGGAGCACTAGGAAGATCGACAGCAATTCTGACAAATGAAATTTTTGAATTACTAGCTTTCTTAAAAGATTTTTTAATCTCTTTTGTGGGGTTTCTTAAATTTAGATATTCTTGAGCATTTATCATAACTCCATATAACTTGTTTTGCGGAAGATCTAATGTCCTTAAGAAATCATCTGATGTGTAAGCAAGTAATCCAAGGTCTTTGCTTTTATCAACAAATCTAAAACCTAATTCAACGTAAGAAACTGAAGAATGCTCAATAGCTTCAAGATACTTTTTTATTAAACTATCTTTAAAACGCCAGGAGTTATAATATCCACCATCTCTCAATGTGCAGTCCAGTATATTTGTTTTAATGTTTGTCAAGATGGAAATAGGTAATGAGTGAATAATTCTTTAATTTAATTATAAACAATAAGCATAAAAGTTGTAGATGAAATTAATTTTAATGGTCGGGATGGCCGGATTTGAACCGACGACCACCTCACCCCCAGCGAGGTGCGCTACCAAACTGCGCTACATCCCGAAAATAAATCTTATCAAAATAAAATACTATGAGTAATTTAAATACGAGTAATTGGCTGTTAAATTGTTGATATTTATTTTACTTTGATAATAAAAAACTAAAGGTAACAAGCGCTCTCTATAAACTTTGCAATAATCTATTCATTGGTTATTTTTAGAAGAATAGTTTAAAGTGTTTACAAATTTGCTATTTAAACTAATAATTGCTTAAACTATGAGTACTATATACGTATTTTTTAAATGCATACTTTCTTTTTTATGTTTACAAATGTTTTTAAATCAATAGAATGTGCTTATTGTAAATGTATTATTGCAAATTTATTGCACGAAAATGCTAATTTGCGATAAGATATAACTTTTAACGTAGGAATTACTAATGGCTAAATTAAAAAACAAACTTAACTTTCTTCTAGCAGCAGTGTTTTCTGTACTTAACATTGGTTATGCTAACAATGTAAGTGCCGATGATGGGGATAAAAATAAGCCTAAAGCTGGTGGGGATGACGCAGCCAAAGAAGCATCTGGTAGCTTAAGCGCTGGCGCTATTGCTGCAGCTGTCGCAGCAGCCGCTGCTATAGCCGCTGCTATCGATGATGATGATAGTCCTGCGCCGATTCCTGCACCGACTCCTGCACCGACTCCTGCACCGACTCCTGCACCGACTCCAGCACCGACTCCTGCACCTACAACTATTGAAGAATATGTTGTTGAAACAATTGTTGAAGAAACCACAGCATCGGCCACTATGACCGACGGAACAGAAACAGTTCCTATAACTGTAGCCGGAGCAACTTATACTGAAGAAACTCAAGCCCAAGTAACTGCCACAAGAACTGTTGCAACAGTCTCAACCAGCACTCAAACATACACTGCAACATCTACCATAGCTGCAGACGATTATAGAGGAGCAGGTTCTGCTGTTGATAGTGGTGACGACGATGGATCTGGCAACGATATCTATATCGTTGAGTTAAACGATCAAGAGGTTGAAAACACAACTATCAGCGAAGAGACATATGATGTACAAAGCCAAGTAATTGAAGAGTTAACTGAAGTTCTAGATAGTACTGAAGAAGTTGCCGCTCAAGTACCAACTACTGTTGACGTTGTAACAACTTCACTTGTAACAAGTACAGCTACAAGAACTAAGTAGCGTCCAACATATTTAAAAAATACCGGCTCATGCCGGTATTTTTTTATCTAAAATAAGATATAAATCAAAATTTATAAAAAAATTCTATATTTAACTCTGAAAGATAAGGGTGTATTTTTTGTGTTGATTTTTTGACCATCCCTAAATTCTGATCAAGCTCATAAGTATTGGTATAACTCCAATCAAAAGAGCTTGTTATAACCTCTTCGTAAATAATGCCCAAATAATGATCAGCATAGATTTGAGCAGTCTGAGTAATCATTGCGCTAGGATTTGTTAATTCCGCTAACCTAGATTGAGTAATTGGTAAAAGATTAAATTCAGGCAAGCTCTTGCCAGTTAGAAAATTTAAATTGTGATCCAATCCTACTGTTCTAATAATTTTTCCATTTAAAGTGTAGATTCTCTCTTCATCAGCAGAAATCCACTCATATATTCCATCCTCGATGAAAGCCAGTGATAAAATAACAGGACTAGATCTACCAATTTTTATTTTTGCAAAAGAATACTCTTGTTGATCATAAAACTCGTCTGAAATATCTATATCTTTGTAGCCCATTAAGTAGTTTTTAACTAACGGAGCTGCTTGAAAGTAATCAAAACCTGAGCATGAGCTCAAAGCAATGATTAATATGTATGGGTAAATTTTATTCATATAAATCATCCCAATCACGATTAAATGAAGATGCTGAAGCACTTTCTGTAACAGCATATAGTGGATGGGAAACATTCAATTTTGCAGCGCCATCCCTCGTTACAGGCCTTATTCCAAAGCCAGTATGCCCTCTTTGATAATTAGAAAAAAAGGATTCTAAAGGAATCCAAAAATAAAATCCTTTATCAAAACTTCCTTCGCCGAACTCCTCTTTACTAATATCAGTTCTTGCAGCAAAAATACCGACACTCATACCACTCTTAAATCTTCTTGAGATATCTAACCTAAATCCAGAATCTCCAGCAAGGAATTTCCCTCCTTGCAATAAAGTTGTGACTTGGTATAGAGGTTGATTTAAATATAATGAGAGCAAACCAGTGCTCGTCTCATATTTCCGAAATCCAAACCTTTGCTTGTACTCACGTTGCCTGGCTCTCCATGCTTCTACTCCTATGGCATAGTTTTTATGAAATGGTCTGTAAAGAAGTTCTCCTCCAGCGCAACCAAACATGGCTTCACATATTCCTGCTGCAAGTTTTGCATATAAATCTTTTTTTGGATTACTGAAATAGTTCAATTGAAATAAATCAATGCTGAACTCTCTTCCATCCTTAAGATACTCGACGATGTCGGTCCTAACATGCGGGAGAATACTATCTGACTTCAGCTTAAGTTCATCAAAGTTATCATAGAGAGAAGAAGATGCTCCAGAGAACAGTGTAAGCTGTTTAGTGATTAATAATTCAGATTTAAATAGCAATCTAACATCACCGAAATAAAATCCATCTGGACCCCCAATTTGTGACTTTATATCAGGAGTAATTTTCCAAAAATGTATTGGGTATTTTGTTTCTGGCTGAAATTCATAGCTTTCTTTATTATATTTAGAAGATTCAATTTCTATATCTCTTGAGGCTAGCTTATAAAAATTATATGGTTGGTATTTAGCAAAGGACTGTCGATCTATTTTTACTGTATGCATTCCCATGTTTGCATTTACAGATGTAATATTAAAGGATTTAATTTTTTCGGGCATGATCTCATTCAAAGTTTGTGCAACTCTTCCTGTAGCTCTTACAGAGCTGTTAAAGTGATTTTGCATATATGCAACTGATAAGGTATCTTGATTTTGTGAGGCAGCTTGAAGAAATAAATCTTTATCATTCAAAAAATATAATGCTGAACGATATAGATAAAAATCACCATCATTGCTGATTTGTTTAACAGCATCTGAATCTTGAATCTTTTTGTATTTATCCCTCTTAGGAGTAATCGGGTTTTTTTTAGAAAAGTTTATATCAAGGTTAAAGCCAAATGATATGGTATTTCCCTTAGTGTAACTTAATCTTAGATCAAGATAGTCATTAACAGGACGAACAAGACCAATATTAATTCTTGAAGATTGAGTTCTCTGATTTTTAAATAATAGCTCGTCATTTCCCTTACCAGGATTAAATCCTTCTTCACCATAGTTTGTACCATCATATTCAAGCTTGATTCTACTCCCCCCTAAATTAGGAAGAAATAGCTCAATTCCTCCGAATAATCCTGCATCTCCTCTAAAGTATTTACCTGGATCAAATTCCCCCCCTCTTGTATCCAAGTCATAAACTCGGCGTTCAAATCTATCGCTAATCTTGCTCAGAGGATTAGATATTCTATTATTATTTAGAATACCCCACCCTATACCGAAAGTTACATCAATATTTTTATAAAATTTTGATGCAACGAGATACTCCGATGAAAAGATACCGCTTCCAGCAATATCTCTAATGCCAAGCGCAATTGCAGGAAAAATATCACCTTCATTAATTAATAAGAATTTGGTATCAAAACTTTTATCTTTATAAGTTTGAGAGCCACTGAAAGAAGCAATATTACTATAAAGGGCATTATTAACATCAGTATATTGATAAGAAGCTTCAAACCAACTAAATGGATACGCAACTATTGAGCCGCGAAGATATGGATCATTATCTGTCCATGAAAATGCTAAGGTTCCCTCAGAAAACATTCTTGCATTTGGCATCTGAATTAATCCTAGTGTTCCATAATTTGAAAAACTAGGTGATTGTGATGGATAAATATAATCTTTAATTGAAGCAAAACTAAAGGTAGGTAATGAAATTAAAAAAATAATATATGCAAACTTTAGGAATATATAGATAATGCCCAAAGTCTTATAGATCATAAATTATAAAACTTAGAATTCTTTAAAAAATGCACCTAGTCATTAATAGAGTTTAATGAAGCTAATGAAATAGCTAGACTGCTCAAAATTGGAGCAAATGTAGCTGCAAATTTGATGCCCTCAACCCTTCCTATATCTCGTGAAACATAAATGATACTTCCAGGATATATATCAGGCTCTAAACTAAATGGTTTTAAGAAAGAATTTTTGTAGAAATGTGTTTTTCCATCAGGATCTATGATTATCAATTCCTCAGTAGAAGTATTCTTAAAGCCCCCTGCAAGTGAAATATAGTCTTTTACAGAATGATCAGGATTATAAACTCTGACTCCAGGTTGATTAAACTCACCAAAAATATAAACATATTTAGGTATAGGTGGAATAATAATCTCATCACCATCTTCTAATAAAATGTCTTTAACTGGATAATTCTTTATTTTCTCTACATCAAATTCAGCTATGATTCGCCCTGCAGGTTTTCTACTCTTTAACTCTTCAAGCAAAAGAGATAATGAATCAGAAGCGCCGCCAACTTCTTGAGGGTTTGAAACAATATAATTTATAGTGTCATTATATATTCTTTCGTTAAATTCTTTTTCTAATTGTTGTGCAGAAATCCTAAATAATGCTCCGCCAAATGCATACGCATTTTGCTTTAGTCCGCCAGCTCTTATTAATAAAGATGACAGAGATTCATCTTCATCAATGCTATATGATCCTGGACTATTAACCATTCCAGAAAGCTTTACTTGTCTAACTTTTAATTCTTCAGTGTCATAAAAAGGCAAATAAAGAATATCTCTAGGCTGAAGAATAATTTTATCTAATGAAGAAATTTTAATTTTCGATAAACTTGTTTTTCCATTGCTAAGCCTTTGCAAATTTACATGCTGCAAGCCATAGAAAGAATCTGAAAAACCTCCAGCATATTTGATAGCTTGCTCTATTGTCTCACCTGGCAAAGTTTCAAATATTCCCTCTCTATTAACCCCGCCAGAAATAATAGTATCGAATGATTTTGGATGAACAAAGATTACGTCTCCTGCTCTTATAGGTTCAGATTTGAATGTATTTCCAAATACCATAATATCAAAAAGATCAAACGTCCCAAGACTCTTTCCGTCTCTCTTATGTTCAATTTTGCGATAGGATCCATTTTTACCTATCCCTCCGGCCACATTAAGAGCATGCAGAATATTAGTATTACCTGGAAGAGTATATAAACCTGCAGTTGCGACATCTCCAAGCAATAAAACTTGAATATCTCTATAACCTGAAAGGGTAACGTATGGTGTAGTTCCTATAACTGTATTACTGATCTTACTCTCAATAACATTTATAGCTTTTTTTAATGAAAGGCCCCTTAAATATATTCTGCCAATTTGATCAATGCTTACAGAGCCATCCCTTGAGATTAAATACTTATCCATACCAGCAAATCTTCCAACTAATTGAATCGAGAGCTCATCCCCATAATCAAGAATATAATTATCATTAGCATTCGGCACATTTATAGGAGAAAAGCTTGTTTGTATAGAACTAAAAAAATCCTCTCCAAATCTTGGTAAGCTTTCATTGAGTTCAGGATTGATAATAAGCTTCAACGAATCAATTTGTTGTTGAATTTTCTTTAGTATTGCTTTGTTTCCAGAGACAGAAGTATCAGCTCTAAAAAGAACCTCCACATCATCTTGTGTTTGAATATCTTCAGTAAGTTTTTCAGCTACATCTGATGGCAGAGAGTCAATGAAATCTTGATCAAGTTCTTGAGAGTATAATTCTGATGAGTGGATCAGAAGTAGGATTGAGACAATTGCAAGAATATAGCTATGTATGTTTTTCATTGTAAGTTGCACTCCATAAGTATGTATTTTTTAGACAGAAGTTAAATAATTATATACCAAGTGCTTTAAAAAATGAGGTTTAGTATCTTAGTAAGATTTACCTAAAATCCTTTCCCAGAGATTTATTGTTTTATTAGCAATAATATCTTGAGAAAGCTCAATTTTCACTCTTTCAAGACCTCTTTCACCCATTTTTTTACATAAAGACTTATCATTAATAAGCTTTTCTATTGCATCAGCTAAAGCTTGAGGATTTTTTGGGGGAACAAGCAAGCCACTTATATCATTTTCAATGGCTTGCCTGCAACCAGGAACATCAGTGGTAACAATAGGTTTAGCGCAACTTGCTGCCTCTAAAAGTACCTTTGGGAAGCCTTCTCTATAGGAAGGAAGACACACTATTGTTGCTTTATTTAGTATGATTGACATATTTTCTTCAAAGCCCCAATACTCAACAATATTACTTTCAACCCATTCGGAAATTTGAGACTCTGAAATGCTTGCAGGATTATGAATATCTCGCTGCCCTACTAAAATAAATCTTGCATCAACATGTTTCCTTTTTAAAATATTTGCTGCATTAACAAAATCACCAATCCCTTTATCCCATAAAAGCCTGGCAGGAAGAATTATTAATGGCGTAGATCCAATTACTTGATCATTTGTTGGAAAGAATATTGTTGTATCAACCCCAGAGCCTTGTATCAAAGAGATGCTATTTTCTTTGATCAT
>Ga0181557_1004815_pt1 | contig 12489 bp, 14 predicted proteins | sample 011ome_23_FD_148632 | JGI IMG/M metagenome (GOLD analysis project Ga0181557, IMG submission 148632) | Coastal salt marsh microbial communities from the Groves Creek Marsh, Skidaway Island, Georgia - 011506CT metaG (spades assembly) | ecosystem: Environmental > Aquatic > Marine > Intertidal zone... | reverse complement strand
AAGAAATCGATTGGAGCAACTCAACACTCTTAGCACACAATACTTCATTCGACGGGTACATACTCACTCGCTACTATAATCTCATACCTCGGTACTACACTGATACCGCAGCAATATCTCGAGCGTTACACCCTGGTCAATCTGCCAGCTTGAAAGATTGCGCGATCCGTGAGTTTCCAGAAGACTCAACAAAGCGCAAAGGTGATGAACTCATCAAGACAAAAGGTGTCTATGACCTTGACCCAGAGCTTGAAGACATCCTTGCAGGGTACTGCATACAGGATGTTGAGCTGACCTACGCGCTGTACAAAAAGATGGCACCACTGATGCCGATGGATGAGCTGGATCTCATCGACATGACCTGTCGTATGTTCTGCGAGCCAAAGTTCATCGTGGACCTCGAGGCGTTGATCGCGTTCCGTGATGAAACTATCGCAACCAGCGAAGCACTCATCAAGGCTGGAGGTATCGACCCAAAGGTCTTAGCCAGCAACAAGATGTTCCCTGCCTTGATCGAAGAGCTAGGTATTGTTGTCCCCACTAAGGTCAGTCCGTCAACGGGCAAAAACATACCAGCACTGGGTAAAAACGATAAAGCGTTCACCCAGATGCAGAAAATGTATCCTGAACACCAGCATATATGGGATGCACGAGCCGCAGTAAAGAGCCGCATCAACGAGACGCGAGCTCAACGATTCATTGATGCAACGCACGATGACGGCACGATCTCAGCACCACTTCGCTACTATGCAGCGCACACTGGCAGATTTGGTGGGACAGAAAAGATCAACATGCAGAATATGCCCAGACTCTCACCCCTGCGGCTCGCGTTAGGCGCGCCTGCTGGCAAGCTCGTATACGTAGCTGACTTATCTAACATCGAGGCACGAGTACTAGCGTGGTTAGCAGGCGAAGAAGAACTGCTCGAACAGTTTAGATCAGGAGCGGATGTCTATTGTAACTTTGGTCAACAAATATACAGCCGTGAGATTAACAAAAACGACCACCCCACAGAACGCTTCGTCGCTAAGACAGCTGTTCTAGGACTCGGTTACGGCATGGGTGCAACCAAGTTCCAAGGCACACTCGAAGCAGGAGCGATGGGGCCAGCGATGAAGTTCAGCTTTACCGAAGCGCTCGATGTTGTTTCAAAATATAGAAACAGCTTCTCTGGCATACCAATGCTATGGAAAAAGCTCGAAGACAAACTCACAAGTACAATAAACGACCACTACTATGAAGAGTGGCGGTGTTTAACTTTCACAGACGACAAGATCTATCTGCCCAACGGCCTTGCCTTGCACTACAACAACCTCGGTATTGAGTGCGGGAAGCTGACCTATGACTCACGCACTCGCGAGAGCACATGGGGTGGAAGAATAGCAGAGAACATAACACAAGCGCTGTCGCGATTAATAATCACGGACGCCATGCTACGGATACAAGCTGACAAGGCATTAGACGTGGATATCGTACTCACCGTACACGACGAAATTGTCCTAATCGGATCAGATCAAAATCCAGATGAAACTATGAATAAATTAATAGCCCATATGTGTACACCACCAGTCTGGGCACCAGATCTCCCGCTTAATGCAGAGGGCGGCTACGATAGCCGTTATAGTAAATAGATGCCTAGATTAGTGCTAACACGGAAGTTGAACGAGAACGTAATTATGCATGATGACGACGGTATATTAGCGACGATAAAAGTATCGCGCATTACAAAAAACCAAGTAAGGCTGTCTTTTGAAGCAGAGGAGGACATAAAAATCGATAGAGAAGAGCGGTACGAAAGTCAAATCCAAGACAAATAAATGCCAGATAATTATTATCTGTGCTAATATCTTAAACCCTTCTGGCGGTAAGCAAAAATGGTTCTGACTTTCTTAGGAGCTGCTAATGGCGCGCGGCTCAGCAAACAACACAAACCCTTAACGGGGTTTACGCCGTATCCACACGTCAAAAAAGTTAACTCATATGAACACACCATCCCGTTAGACTCAACGGGCTTGTCTATGCTCCACCAGTTGATCATAGACCATAGTGCTCGAGGTCATTGCCTACTTAAAGGTAATCTTAAACGGACACTTAAAGACGAATCGCGAGCGGGTAAAACTGACCGTATCGCGTATTCAAACTTATTAGTACTCGACATCGACGGCCTGACTCTGCCAGGGCACAGAAACCCAAAGATGTTTACCGCAAGCGACGTTACAAAGCTTGCAAAGACCATTCTGCGGGAGCTGCATCCTATGCTCCAAGACTGCGCTTTCATCGCGCAGGCATCGAGCAGTCTAGGCATGAAAGGCGATGCGGTATCACTGCACATATTTATGCTGCTAAAAACTGCTATGCCGCCCAAAGCTATCAAGCTGTGGTTACAACAAGCAAACTTCGACTCAAAATTATTTGAGTCACAATTAGAGTTGTCATCGAACGGGCACAGTCTCAAGTACCCCTTAGACGTAAGCGTTGCTGATAATTCTAAATTAATCTTCATCGCTCCTCCGACTTTCGAAGATGAATCACACAATCCTTTCTCTGTAGCAGGAGACCGAATGGTGTGCGTACCAGGAGCAACTGACGTGCTAGATCTCGCGAGTTTGATGAGCGATATAAGCCCAGAGCTATTAGCCCAGAAAACAAACGAAACAAAGAATCGATTGAGAGCACTTAAAGGGTTTAACGCCAAGAAAGAAAAGCTAACAATCGCAGCTGTAAATAACAAGACGGAAGAAATTCTGTTAAACCCAGATCAAATGAGCATCGCAATAACAGACGATACGTGTCCCCCTTTCATTAGATGTAACGTGAATGGAGGAGACAGTAACGCTTATTATTTTACGCTTAATGATCCTACATACATGTTCAACTTTAAAGGTGAGCCAATATGGAGCATTGAAAAAGCAGACCCAGATTTTTTCAAAACCATTTTTGACCACTATGAAAAGGAAATGACTATGAACGGTAAAGCACACTATCCTGTCGCTCTGAGAGATTATTACACCGACACACATTACAACGGTGTATTTAATCCAAACTTGAATCAATTTTCAGACGACTTCCCACTACTGCCTTGCTCTCCAGCAAGCATAGAAGGCTTCATGCGCAGCCACGGTAGAGCGAAACCAGACTTTATACCTGATGCAAGGGTAACATTTGACCCTGCTTCTAATAAGCCAGGCGTTAATCTCGAGACCATACCCTATACGATAAATATGTTCCGAAGAACAGAGTACCTGCTGTCTACCCTTGAGCACGAAGCGTTAAGCATAGGCCAGTCACACAAGATCGCGGAGGCCTGCCCATTAACATACAAGCTCCTGACGCACATACTAGGTGGTCAAAGCGTAGAAGTTGAGCATTTCACAAACTGGCTTGCGTATATATTTCAAACACGACAAAAAGCAATGACAGCATGGGTGCTGCAAGGTGTCCCTGGAACAGGAAAAGGGATCTTCTATACGAAGATATTACGCCCTCTTTTTGGCAGTGAGCATGTACCAATGCGTGCGCTGCAAAATATCGAAGAGCAATTCAACCTGTACATGCGCCAAGCAATCTTCTTAGTCGTAGATGAGTTCCATATGGCATCAGCTAATGCGGGAACAATCAAGATTGCAGACAAGCTAAAGAATGCAATCACTGAGAACACTATGACTATACGCGCCATGCGCAGCAATCAAGTTGAGATGCCTAACTTCACTAACTTCATCTTCCTAACCAACCGTATGGACGCAGTAAAGATTGAGGAAGGAGACCGCCGCTATAACATTGCGCCACGACAAGAGAAGAAGCTAGAAGAAGTCTACCCCGAAGTAATCGAAAACATCGGAAGTATAAAAGATGAGTTGCTGGTATTCGCAGCAATCTTACGAAACTTTAAAGTTAACGAACAGTTAGTCCATACACCTATATCTAACAACGCCAAAGCGCATATGGCTCAAGTGACCATGTCAGTTATAGAGGAGTTCTTCTCTGCCGTACGTCACGGTGACTTGTCGTTCTTTATGGACATACTCGACATCCAGCTAACCAACGTATTGCAAGGCGCAGAGATCACCACCGCGCAGCGCTTAGTTAAACAGTGGGTAGTAGAATCGAAATGGCCTTACTCAGTAATACCAATGGAACACTTACGCACCGTATACAGCGTATTAACTGACGAGCGCATATCTCAACGAGAGTTCCAAAAGAAAGCAGAACGAAATGGTCTCGTTAAAGAACGTAAACGCGTTTATGGCAGCAAGCAAAATACAAACGCTTTAAATGGAGTTATAGCAACGTGGGAGCTAGAAGATGCATATTTTAACGAAGTTATTGAGAAGCACTTCAGTGAAAAAGATATGAAATTACTTGCTGTTAACTCTTAGTATTAGGTACACTAATACGCATTAAATTTCACGGAATTAATATGATCAAGCTGACTCAGGACAAGAGCGCAGAAAATCTAACAGACTTCGAAAAACCAGAAACACTTGGCGAAGTACGTGCCTGGAGTTACTCAGCCTTAAAAGTCTATGAAGAGTGCCCCTACAGAACTTACATCAGCAGAGTCAAGGGCATCAAAGAACCGTCAGGTGCAGCTGCCGACCGTGGCACACAAATTCACCAGTATGCTGAAGACTATGTCAATGGCACTATGGGTGAGATGGCTACTGAGCTATTCAAATTCAAATCTCAGTTTGAAGATTTACGTCAAGGATTCATTGACGGAAAAGTTGAGTTAGAAGGTGAGTGGGCATTCGACCTTGATTGGAAATCAGTGGGCTGGATGCAGAAAGAAACTTGGGCCCGCATTAAGCTAGACGCATTGGTGCAAGAGGATGATACATCTGCCCGTGTAATCGACTATAAAACAGGCAAGAAATGGGGCAATGAGATCGCTCATAGCCAGCAAGGCTTGCTCTATGCAATCGGTACATTCTTCCGCTACCCGCATTTAGAATTTGTACAGACAGAGTTCTGGTACTTAGATCATGGTGAGACGACCACCAAGCACTATACAAGAGATCAAGCCATGTTGTTTGCCCCCGCTTACCATAGGCGAGCGATCAAGATGACAACTGAAACAGAATTTAATCCAACGCCTAGTAAGGATAATTGCAGATGGTGTTCTTTCCGTAAAGGAGATGACCCCGAATGCACCTGGGGCGTTGATTAGATAAAGTATGCGCCCCCCCTGCGTATGCTTTTCTGCCCCTCTTCGGAGGGGTTTTTTTTCACTAAAATTCTCGATAGGAATAAAACTTATCCCCATGAAACATGAATAGAGAATCCCAATGAAACTATTAAAAACCTACTTGGCTAAAGGGCTCATGCTTGTCATGGGTCTTTTTAGCCTAATTATCTTTTTATCAATTATTGCCCAGGTCATCAGCCTCAGCTTCTATACAGCTTTACTGTTAGTAGTTTTTGCTGGCATTGCCTATTTTTACTATCGGAGTTCAATATGATTATTGCAGGCTTGCTTTCAGCACTCGGACTTTTATTCCTAATATTTAAATTCGGCATACGTCGCATGATCACTTATGACATCCCTATTGACATCTTAGTCACAGGGTTCCTGATGTACGCCTTTGCTGGCACTTATAGCGGGATGTTTGCTGCTATGGTCGGGGGCCTCATTGTATCCGTTACATTGTTTGTAATGAAACGCACCATGAACCGCGAAAAGCTAACCGTTGTAAAAACAGAACAATTCCCTTACCGCGCGTACCAATGGGTTGGCGTAAAACGATGAAGACATACCTGCATGTAAACCAACACAACATCAAAGCCAACAGTAAAGGCGCAGACACACCAGTCCTCACTGTAAAAGATTACCAACAAAACAGAAAAGGTAATCGTGCAGTCATTAGAGACGCAACAGGCAATATTGTTGCGGAGCTAATTTACCGCCCAGACAAACCACTGTCGTGTGGAGCAAAAGTATGGATAGAAACTCATCTAAGCGTAGAGGTACTAGAAAATGACAACAATTAAAGTTGTAAACACTGCGGGCGAAGGCCGTAACGGTCTAGTAAACAAGCTATTAACTGCGTTCATACAGAACAAGGTAGCAGTAAGACCAGGGGTAGCGGTGTTGCTGCTAGGCGATGACGCCAAAAATTATCTTGCGAGTAAGAACGATGCAAAATGAATCAGTGTGGAAGGAGCTTATATGCGGATCACTAAAGGATGCATTCAATGACACCAATAACTGGGATGAAGATGTTCTACAAACGAGAGGGGAAGTCAGTCGAGTACACCATGTCGACGAACCCCCGCGAGGCTATGTACTGGTCAACATACAGGCTGCAGAAAGGCGATATCTCGCTGGTTATCAAGTTGGATCGATCAATGACAGCGCTTTTGAAACAGGAGATTCTAGATGACATCATTAGCCGAGAACCTAATCCCAGTAAGAAATCTGCGCCCAGCACAGACGCGGTACAAGAAAGGCGTCAAGCCATCAAGCCTCAACATGTTGAAAAGAGGCAAACAAAACAAAAAGCTAGGCGATAAAGTCACTGTCAAGATGTGGCAAGGCATGACAATGTACAGCTTGTCACTTGAAGAACGCGCTACCTGCCCCGACGATTGCGCCCAGTGGGACAATTGTTATGGCGACAATATGCCTTTCGCCCATCGCTTTGACCATACAGACCCTAACTTTATCTCGGACCTAGAGCGCCAGTTGTTGTCTTTAAACGACAAGCACCCAGAAGGATTCGTAGTTAGGCTGCACGTGCTAGGAGACTTTTATAGCGCCAAGTACCTTCTTCAATGGCAGAGATGGTTGTACGAGATTGAGAACCTAAATGTGTTTGGCTACACCCACCACGCATACACATCGCCTCTAGGTTCGATGATCAGCAACATAAACAAACTGCACGGGTCCCGCTTCCGTATTCGTTTCTCCGACGATAGCGATACAGAATTCAGTGCCCATGTCGGCACAAGTACTGAAGAATTCGGCGGCATTATGTGCCCCGAACAAGTCGGTAAAACAGACTCCTGTGCAACCTGCGGGTATTGCTGGTCTAGCGAAAGACCAGTCATTTTTATTGAACATTAGTATTAGGTAGGCTAATATTAAAGACCATCAACGAGTGATGCTATGCTTAAACCTTTCGAACACCAGTCAGTAACAACTGACCATATCCTCAAGCACCCTAGATGCCTGATAACGTCAGATCCAGGCACAGGCAAGACTCGGTCAGTACTCGATGCGCTACTGAACCGTGGGTCGCGAGTCTTAGTTCTTGCACCGTTGTCCATCTTGGAAGCTTCCTGGGCTGATGACATCGCCAAGTTCACACCCCAGATAACGTACGCAGTAGCGTATGCAAAAAACAGAGAACAAGCTTTCAGTGGTGACGAGCAAATAGTCATCACCAATCACGACGCTGTTAAATGGCTGCTCAAGAACAAAAAAGTGCTCGCAGGATTCGACACGTTAGTCATCGACGAATTCACAGCGTTCAAGAACAAAGATAGCCAACGATCCAAAGCACTTAAAAGTTTAACGGATCAGTTTGACTATCGTATCGCGATGTCCGGTACGCCTAATAGCAATACGATTCTAGACATCTGGCACCCAATGCTGCTAGTCGACGATGGTGAACGCCTTGGTCATCGATTCTTCTCGTTTCGCGGGTCGGTATGTACATCACGGTTCAATGGCTTTGCAAACGAATGGGTCGACAAAGATGACGCCGAGCTATCAGTGGCAGCAGCAATCAGTGATATCAACATTCGATATCAGTTAGAAGAATGCATCACGATGCCAGAGCAGACTGTCAGCACATTACAGGTACAACTCCCTCCAAAGATCATGAAGCAGTATAAGCAGCTGAGTGAAGACAACGTTCTGTACACCGGCACGGCGACGATTAACGCAGTACATGCAGGCGCGAAAGTGAAGAAGCTTTTGCAACTGTGTACAGGTGCGATCTATGACGAACACGGTGTAGTACAGAGCGTACACCCCGAACGCTATGAGTTAGTAATGCAGCTAGTGTCTGAGCGTAAGCACAGCCTAGTAGCGTTCAACTGGAAGCATGAAAAGAAGCACCTGACAGCTATGGCTGACGCTATGGGCATCAAGTATGGCGTCATAGATGGCGACACCCCAGCACACCATCGCAAAGATGTAGTAGATCGAATGCAAGCTGGGCAACTCCAGGTTGTGTTCTGTCACCCGCAGTCTGCAGGACACGGGCTGACGATGACGAAAGCAACAGCGGTCATATGGGCCTCCCCGACCTATAACGCTGAGCATTACCAGCAGTTCAATCGACGTATCTACCGAGCAGGGCAAACGCAGCGCACTGAAATAATCCAGATCGCAGCTCGCGATACGTGGGAGCCAGACGTGTATGAGAAATTAGCAGGGAAGTTAAAACGCATGGATGAGCTGCTCGATATTCTGAACAAACTAAAACAAGCCGCATAGGAGATGCAATGAACATCAACGAACTAATCGAAGCCAGATCAGAAGTCAAAGACACTATCGCAGGGCTAAACGCTCAGCTCAAAGATGTCAATAAACTAAAAGAAGAGTTGGACTATCAGCTCTTAACCAGATTGGACGAGCAAGGTTTGTCACGTACCGCTAATGACAAAGCTAGTGTGTCCATAAATGCAGACACTGTTCCTGAAGTGACGGACTGGGATGCTTTTTACGCCTATGTTCTCGAACAACAGGACTTCAGCCTGCTTCAAAGGCGAATCAGTTCAGCCGCTTACAAGGAGCTACTTAAATTAAGTGCAAGTATCCCTGGTTTGCAGCCGCGCGAAATTCGTCGCATTAACTTTCGTTCTTTATAAGCTCGATCCTCATGAATCATGAATCAATATAAAAGGTAAACATTATGTCATCAGCAGCAAAAGCAGTATCAGCAGCACCTTCACTTGTATCTTCAAACGATACATTGCCAGCCCACCTCAAAGCTGTCGAAGGCGTAGGTCGAGGTAATGAGAACGTCGGGACTAATGTTGCTATCCCGCGCATCAAGCTACTGCAGAAAATGTCTAACGAAGTTGACAAGCACCACGCCAACTACGTCGAGGGCTGTGAGCCAGGGCACTTCTTCAACACTCTGACTAACCAGAACTACGGCAACGATATCTACGTCATTAGCTTAACGTTCAAAACTGAGTACGTGGTATGGCGTCAGTTAGAAGCAGGTGGTGGTTACTTGGGTGCGTTTGCTAGCCAGCAAGAAGCGCAAGACAAAGTAAACGAACAGGACAAGCCGTCCGAGTATGACATCAACGAAACCCACGCGCACGTCATCCTGCTCAAGAACCCTACGACAGGTCAGCTCGACCGTACGCCGTGCATCATGGACTTCGCCAGCTCTAAGCTCCGCTCATCCAAGAACTGGAACAGCCAGATCGGTATGCAAGGTGGTGATCGTTTCGCAGGTCTGTGGAAAGTATCGTGCGTCTCAACCGAGAACAAGCTGGGCAAAGCCTTCATGAACTGCGAAGCGTCTTGGGTAGGTTGGGCAATGGAGGAAGACTACAAAGCCGCAGAAGCCTTGTACGAGCAGTACAACTAGCGCTTAGCTTCGGCCTTATATATTAGCCAGACTACTATATAAGGCCGAAGCCCCATTTTTGAACGAACACTCCTTCATTAAATCCATCCATAAACACCTGCATCCAGATGTTTATAAGTGGAAAATCCATGACACCTATACAGGAGGCGTCCCCGACGCCATGTATTCTGGCCCTGGAGGAGTTTTGTTCGTCGAGTACAAATACGTTAAAGCTTTCCCTAAACGGGACAGTACAACGATCAAAACGTCCGTGTCCTTGTTGCAACTACAATGGCTAGAACGCATGAATGCTGCAGCGAAAGCCGCGTTAATTGTCGGAGTTGAAGACTCTGCTGTAATAATTACAAGCGACTTTGTTGTTCGGTGTGCTAGTATTCGCTCACGGGATCTACGAACTCACCCAATCAGTCGAAAAGATATTGCTAAATGGGTAAGCAGTCAGGTCCTACTCTCTTAGGATTAAGGGTGAATTTAGGACATGAATACCAAACGAAGCACCTCAGACACCACGCCCATTGCCGTAAAAAATCTCAGGCGCATATGGGAAGCTAAGAAATCAGATATGAAGTTTACTCAGGTAACTGCCGCTCAAGAATTAGGTTGGTCACAGGGGCTAATATCTCATTACTTAAATAACATCACAGACCTTGGCCCATTAGCAACAATTAAGTTTGCTAATTTTCTGGGGGTAGATCCTCGCGACATAGATCCAGAAATAGTTGATGATCTACCTAAAACTAAAGGCCATCACTTTAAATATATCGCAAATGATATGACTAAAGTAATTAGTAAGACAATTGACATCGTGTACCCCGAAGATTCATTCATGGTAGAGCTAACAGCAGATACCATATGGAAAAAAACCACGATAGGCCAACTGGTTAAAGGGGTTCCCGAAAACTTTAGCGGCACTATAGGGACACTGGCAGCTAGGGTCGCGCCGTTAAAATCGTATCCAAAAGCCAAGTGGATTGTATACACACCCAAAGGAGAGAAACTCTTACATATAACTCCAAGATCCGACTATAAGCCCTCCAAAACGCACACTAAAGTGTTTGGCGTACTACTGTTCGCGCTCCTATAAAGTGCGCGTATCAATTTAGTTTAATCCTTACGCAATCAGAGCTTAAAAATTACGCATTAATAAAATATATACAAACTTAGGTCTATATTTACACGACCTCTGTGTTACTATCGTACTAATGTATTAGCTCAGATAATAAAAACGGAGAGTGTGTAGTGGTTTTAAGTGGTGTTTTAATTGAGAAGTACGGCCCGTTCATGGACACAAAAGAGCTAGCAGAGCTTTTTAAAATAAAACAGGCTTCTCTATATCAGCAGCTCTACCAAGGTAAGTTAGATATACCCCACGCAAAACTCGGCAAGAAATATCTTTTCCCCACGCCAGCCGTTGCACAGTATATGACCAATCTTTTAACTAGTTCAGCAGTACCTCCAAAACCGTCGCTCAGGTTAATAGTCGACTAAATTTTCGGCTCGAAGATTCACATACCTTGACAGCTGGTCTAGTGTGGCATGACCCGACACTAACCTAACTTGCTCAACCCGCATACCCTTCTCAAACATGCGCGAAATTGCCTCGTGCCTCAAATCGTGAAAACGTAAGCCCTCAATCCCAACCTTCTTGGTTAGCTTGGCAAACTTGTCAGAAATGCTTGACGCACGCTTCACGCTAAACAGGCTATCCTCTTGCCCAAAGCTATTCCGCGAGCGCAGGAGCACCTCTCTAACGCCCTTAAATAGCGGTATTCTGTGCTTTTTACGGCCACCAATAGACTGTTTATCCTTGCGCATCAGCGTAATTATATTGGATTCTTGGTCAATGTCAGACCACTTCAACCGATGTATTTCACCCTGGCGCATACCAGACTCCACCGCGATCTCAATAGCGGGCCCAATCCAGTGTCCTTGTGCTGCGTCAAGCAAAGCCTCTAGCTCACCTTCCTCTAATCGCCGGTCCCGTACTGCGCTAGCAGTTATAACTTTCTTTTTTACCAGCTCTTTAATGGCTATCTCGACTGCATTCTCCGCGAGTTTAATTCTGCTGTTGTCAATCGCCTGTCTAAAGTAATACATTTGTTGCTGGAGTGTGCTCGGGCAAATTTTCTTTCGCCGCAGTGCAGCGAAGCCTAAGACATCATCGATTGTTATGTCGTGTATCGATATGCCTTCGAAGTAAGTAGCAATAGAATTGAGCTGCGTAAGCTTTGGGCCTGCAACAGGTATGTCAAACCGCTCGAAACTGTAAACGAGCTCATCCATTATGTGGTCAATGGACGTGGACACCGATTCGCTGGTATCGACCCACGTACCGTTGTCCATGCTCGACTCTATACGACGCCCCCAAGCGAGAGCAGCGGGTTTAGTTTTGAAGGTTTTTCGTTGGGTAGGAAGGCCTTTCTTTTTGACTATAGCTTGGTAACTATTATCGCGCTTTCTTATCGTCGCCATGTCTAGGGTGCCATATGGGTGCCAGAGCTGTTTATTCTCCAGCTTTATCCATATAAAACAAGCACTTAAATGTATGGCGGAGAGAGAGGGATTCTCTGCATCTTTCGCCATATTATTGTTCATTATCAATAGCTTAACTAGGTTTTACTAATTTTTAGTCTACTAAAGCGCGACCCTCTAAGTCATTGTTTGTACTCGTTATTACGTTTTCGATCTAGATGGCGGGTGCCAATGGCACCCTAGAAAATAGTACAGCTAAGCAAAGCGATAAGTACCCCGATTCTTCTTGCGGCTTACCACACTTACGTTACTGCTCTTGTTATTCGTTGGGTTGCCATCTTTGTGATGGACATCTTTTTTGTCGCCTTTTGTCGCCTTGCCTGAAGCCAAAGCTGCACGACGGGCTTTGTTACGTCCAGCACGTCGTGCCTTCTGCTCAGCAGTTTTATGGTACTTGTATTCT
>Ga0181557_1004785_pt1 | contig 12534 bp, 10 predicted proteins | sample 011ome_23_FD_148632 | JGI IMG/M metagenome (GOLD analysis project Ga0181557, IMG submission 148632) | Coastal salt marsh microbial communities from the Groves Creek Marsh, Skidaway Island, Georgia - 011506CT metaG (spades assembly) | ecosystem: Environmental > Aquatic > Marine > Intertidal zone... | reverse complement strand
GGTGGCAAGAAGCCTTAATGCTCGCACGCGTATTGCCATGGCGAGGCTCTATCGGCTGAATTTCGATCATGAGACAGACCCGGATGTTCGGTATTCACTGGCTGTTGCTGTGGCTCTGGAATACCAGGCGGCACTGCGCATCAACCCCTACCATTCCGGCGTCAGGCGCCAGTTCGCTGAATTTTTAGAGCAAAACCCAGAGCTTCTGGCGTTACCGGAAATCGAACTGACGCCTTTGCAACACTTTGAAATGGCAGTGGCCCTGCGGCCCATCGCCGTGGACGTGCAGTTGGCCTTTGTCGATTTTCTCGAACGTAATGGCCAGCCAGAAGCGGCCTATGAGGTGCTCACCGGCGATGCGCTGAAATGGGTCAATAAGCGGCAAGATGGCTTTTGGCAAAACCGCGAACGGGTCTGCGCTCTGTTGATCCAGCGGGCCCAGGCGCGCCATGACCTGCCGGCGCTGGAAAAATTGGTGGCGACGGTGGACCCGCTGATTATTAATAAAGTGATGTGGGATTTACGTGCTGAAAAAACCGCGGTGACCAGTGCTTCGCCGAGTTTCTAGGCTCAGCGAAACCGCATGGATAAATCCACGGCCTGGCAGTGTTTGGTCAGCGCGCCAATGGAGACGAAATGGACGCCGGTCTCGGCAATGGCCACCAAGTCCGTCTCCGACTCGATGCCGCCGGAGGCCTCGAGTTTGATGGTGGCGGGCACCTGGCTGACGGCGTCGCGCATATCCGTCAGGGTAAAATTATCCAGCATGATCCAGTCGGGTTGGGCGATCAGCGCTTCCTGGAATTCCGGCATATTTTCGACTTCGACTTCGACCTTGCATCCCGGGTGTAGCTGGCGTGCCCGTTGAATGGCCCGAGTGATGGAGCCGCAAGCTTGAATATGATTTTCCTTGATGAGGAATGCGTCAAATAAACCGATCCGATGATTCAATCCACCACCGCAGGCTACCGCATACTTTTGAGCCAGCCTTAGACCTGGCAGGGTTTTACGGGTATCCAACAGCCGGGTTTGAGTGTGCTTGATCAGATCGCTGTAGTGCCGGGTTCGGGTTGCGGTGCCCGAGAGGGTCTGCAGGAAGTTCAGGGCCGTGCGCTCGCCAGTTAATATTTGGCGCGCGTGACCTGTCACGGTAAACAGTAATTGATTCGGGGCAACCAGGTCGCCATCGTCCACTTGCCAGTCCAGGGTCAGGCTCGGGTCTAGCTGACGAAATACTTCCGTGACCCAGGGTCGACCGCAGATTACAGCCTTCTCGCGGGTGATCACGGCGGCGTTGGCGGTGGTCTCAATATCAATTAATTCTGCGGTAATATCGCCGGTGCCGCAGTCTTCAGCGAGTGCGCGGGCGACGGTGTCAACCAGGTCGGCGAATAAATCTTTGGTGGTATCCAGGTTTGGCATAATGATTATTCCAGGTATTGAGTCAGGGTCAGGGAATCGCCCCGCTGAATAAATTCGATTTGTTTCAGGGCACTCATGCCCAGCAAAATTTGTGAGGCTTGCATGGCCGGATTGATGCTGGCGCGCACATCAAACAGCGTAATAGCGCCAATGCTCAGTTCATCCAGTCGGGTTTCATAGACAGTGATGGGGCCATTGGCGGTCATGGCCCGCATAGGTCTGCCGCGGCTGATGTTCAATGATCCTGCTATTATCTCAGGGATAACCACGTCAGTGGCACCGGTATCCAGTAAAAACTCTGCTGGCTGGCGATTGATCGTGCCCGTTACCAGATAATGGCCAGCACGATTACGCGCCAGTTCCACCTGATGCTGGGCTTGGCTGCTGTGGCTGACGGGTAGCTGATTCGGGTTGCGCTGCCGGTCTTCGACGTCGGCAAAAAACATGGTCAGCAAGCCCATACCGACGGCGCAGGCCAGGATCATCATGCCACGTCCTAATGTTTGTGTTTCCATCAATTGCCTGCGAATCAGTCAGTGTTAGCAATGCAGGCGAGATTAACACATTACCGGGGTTCAGCGCCCGTGAGATGCCCGACTGTGTTAGAATATTTGCCATTATAAGGTAGGGCAAACAGAGCCTATGGAAATCGATCATGGCTGGCTAGATGCTGCCGAACCGCAGCCAAGCCCAAATTGCGATACGCGTCCGAGCGCTGAGATCAGCTTGATTGTCGTGCACGGTATCAGTCTGCCCGCCGGTCACTTCGGCAGCGCCTATGTGCCGGATTTATTTCTCAATCGGTTGGATGTTTGCGCCCATCCCGATTTCGCAGATTTGGTGGGGGTTTGTGTTTCCAGTCATCTGTTGATTCGTCGAGACGGCCAGTTAATCCAATTTGTGCCCTTTCACGAGCGGGCCTGGCACGCGGGTGAGTCGAGTTTTCGAGGCAGACCGGGGTGCAATGATTTTTCGGTGGGTATCGAACTGGAAGGCACTGATCACTCGGGTTACGACCTGAAGCAATATCAGCAACTGGCCGCTGTGTGTCGATTGCTGCTGGCAACCTGGCAGATTCCCGCGGATCATATTGTTGGCCACAGCGATATTGCGCCGGGCCGTAAAACCGATCCAGGACCCCAGTTCGACTGGGCTGAATTTCGTACCATGCTAGCGGCGGATCCCAGCGCTTTTGATTCTGTTCGTTAGCGGTTGAATGGGGCCTTGTATGAGCAGGTTTATGAGCACTTTTAGATAACACTTCATATTCGCATTACTATTAACTTTTTATCAGCGTTACAGTGAGTCTCTACAGTAGAGGTCAAGTATGAATTTCCTGGTGGTTTTAACCGTAGTGCTGGCCTATAAGAGTTGGCCGGGCAGACGCCTGCTGCGTGATAAAATTCCTTTTGCGGCTTATCAAAATTGGTTTTTGTCGCGCTCTCTTGCGCCCAATGCCCAGTACCTATTGTGTGTGGGGCTGCCCGTTGTTTTGGTGTTCGGCCTTGGCGTCATGCTGGCATCGGGGATATGGCACATCCTTTGGTTGTTGCTAGCACTGGTGGTACTCGGCTATTCCATTGGCAGCAACAACCTCATCCAGCGAGTCGCAAATCAAACTAAGTGGTTGCATGGACTGTCACGGGCTGAGCCAATGACGCAAGTGATTGTGGCGCAAAATCATTATATAGCCAAGACCACCTATGGGGTATTTCAGAGTATTTATCCCGTACTTTTCTGGTTTCTATTGATGGGTCCCGCTGGTGCATTAGCCTACGGTTTGAGCCGTACCTATCTGAAAAATCTAGAGCGTGATGACCCGCAACGTCAACTTGTTGAAACGGTGATGTATTGGATGGAGTGGTTGCCGGCACGCCTGACTGGTTTTATTTTTGCGTTGCTGGGTAACTTCGGTCGCTGCTTTGAAGCCTGGATCGCTGGGTTGTTCGACACGGGTCAGTCTCAATCTCACTTGTTGAGGTCGCTGCTTGGATTGGCTATTGCTGAAGCAGATTACCAATCGGTACAAACACTGCCAGAATTTGTGGCGCTTGCCGAGCATGATATGCAAAGCTCTCGCGACTTATTAGAGCGCACGCTGTTCGGCTGGCTGGGTCTGGCCGCTATTTTGGCGATCATCGGTTGGTAACTCACGGCTCAAAATATTGCACGGCAGGGCTTGGCCTGCTTTTATCCGTCGCGTTGATATTGTGGATGCCCGCCACGGCGGCTGCGACGCAGATCAACGTCAAGGATGATACGGGCCTCTGGGTCCATTTACCGCGCCCGGCTCAACGAATTGTCAGCCTGTCGCCGCATCTGACCGAGATGCTGTTTGAGTTGGGCGCTGGCGATCTAATTGTGGGCACCGTCAGCCACTCTGATTTTCCTGCCAGGGCCCAGCGGATTCCCAGAATTGGCGATGCCTTTTCTGTGAACGTGGAAGCCGTAGTGGAGCTGGCGCCAGATATTATTATCGCTTGGCAAACCGGGGGTGCTAATCGGGCATTGCAAAAACTCAGGAGCCTGGGCTATCCGATCTATATTAATGAAGCCCCAAGCCTTGAGTCGATTGCTGCCTCGGCGCGCAAAATAGCCCGTCTTGTTGGTCAGGAACGCCGCGGTGGCGAACTTGCGGATGAGTTTTTGACACGATTGGCGGGGTTGCGCCAAAGGCCAGATAGAGCCCGCGTGTTCTTTCAAATTTCAGACGAGAACCTGTATACGGTCAATCGTACTCATCTGATCGGTCAGGCGTTGTCTTTGTGCGGGGGCGCGAATATATTTGCTGAAGTCTCGACCCAGGTTCCACTGGTGAGCCAAGAGTCGGTGCTCAGCGCTAATCCTGCCGTCATATTCTATACCCGCTTGCCAGGCGATAGAGACGGTGTCTGGGTCGGTCGTTGGTCTTCGATGTTGGTTGACGCACGCCTGATTGCCATCGATCCAAACGTCATTTCTCGCCCCAGTTTACGCATGTTAGACGGCGTCGAGTTGATCTGTAACGGTATCGTTGGGAATTAGTGGTTCAGTTGGCGTTGGACTAACTGTAAGATGTTTTGATAATCAGCTGATCTTGATTGGCATCAGTGTCAGCGTCAGGAGAAAATCATGGCCACGGACACAATATTGAACGACGAAGATCCGTTAGAAACTCAGGAATGGGTTGAAGCGATTCTCTCGGTACTCGAGACTCAAGGCGCTGATCGTGCCCAGTATTTGTTGCAGCGCCTGTCGAGCAAGATTACAGAAACTGGCGGCCAGTTGCCCTACGCCATCAATACCCCCTATCGCAACACCATTCCTGTTGCTAATGAAGCGCGCATGCCTGGCGACTTGTTTATGGAGCGGGGTATACGCTCACTCATTCGTTGGAACGCTATGGCGATGGTGATGCGAGCCAACTTGGGAGATAGCACTTTAGGTGGTCACATCTCCAGTTTTCAATCGAGCGCGACCCTGTACGATGTGGGTTTTAACTATTTTTTCCGTGCCAGAAACGCAGACCACAAGGGTGACCTGTTGTATATCCAGGGTCACAGTGCACCAGGCATTTATGCCAGGTCATACCTTGAGGGTCGCTTGAATGAGGAGCAGCTGGATAAATTTCGCCAGGAAGTTGATGGCGATGGCTTGTCGTCGTACCCGCATCCTTGGTTGATGCCGGAGTACTGGCAATTTCCCACAGTTTCCATGGGCTTGGGTCCTCTACAGGCGATCTATCAGGCCCATGTTATGAAATACCTGAGCCAACGAGGCTTGTCTGATGCGGGTGACCGCAAGGTCTGGTGTTTTGTTGGTGATGGTGAGATGGACGAGCCAGAATCACAAGGCGCCATTGCTCTGGCGGGCCGGGAAAATCTCGACAATTTGATTTTTGTGATCAATTGCAATCTCCAGCGCCTTGATGGCCCAGTGCGCGGCAATGGCAAAATCATTCAAGAGCTCGAGGGGGTTTTTCGCGGCGCCGGCTGGAATGTTATTAAGGTGGTGTGGGGACGTCTCTGGGACCCGCTGTTGAAAAAAGATAAGTCGGGCCTGCTGCAGCAGCGAATGGACGAGGCTGTGGATGGCGAGTACCAAAATTATAAGAGCCACGACGGTGCTTATACCCGCGAGCATTTTTTCGGTAAATACCCCGAGTTGCTGAAAATGGTCGAAGATATGACCGATGAAGATATCTATCGCCTGAATCGTGGTGGCCATGATCCCTATAAGGTGTTCGCGGCTTACGCGGCTGCTACCAAACACAAGGGTCAACCTACGGTGATTCTTGCCAAGACCGTCAAGGGTTACGGCTTAGGCCTCGCCGGTGAAGCGCAAAATATTTCGCATTCAGTCAAAAAATTGGATATTGAAGCGCTGAAGAAATTTAGAGATCGCTTTGATATTCCCCTGCCTGATGCTGAGTTGGAGAAGGTTCCCTACTATCGACCACCTGCTGACAGCGCTGAGATGCGCTATCTTCGCGGTCGTCGAGAGGCCCTTGGCGGCTCATTGCCAAGCCGCAACCCAGAATTCGAAGCATTGGAAGTGCCAGGTTTGAGTTCGCTCGAGGCGGTGACGAAGGGTACCGGCAAGCGTGAAATTTCAACTACGATGGCCTTTGTTCGGATTCTCTCGAGTTTGATCAAAGACAAGCACATCGGCCAGCGGATTGTGCCAATCGTGCCTGATGAAGCCCGAACATTTGGCATGGAAGGGATGTTTCGCCAACTGGGAATCTATTCGTCGGTGGGCCAATTGTATGAGCCCACTGACACCGGTCAGGTGATGTATTACCGTGAGACGAAAGATGGTCAGGTGATGGAGGAGGGGATCAATGAAGGCGGCGCCTTCGCTGCCTGGTTGGCAGCGGCAACGTCCTATACTAATAATGACTGTCCGCTGGTGCCGTTCTATGTCTTTTATTCCATGTTCGGCTTTCAGCGAGTAGGAGACTTGTGTTGGGCAGCAGGAGATCTGCAGGCTCGAGGTTTTCTGATCGGTGCAACCTCCGGACGAACAACTCTGAACGGCGAAGGTTTGCAGCATCAGGATGGGCACAGTCATATTTTGGCGGGCACGGTACCTAATTGTGTCACGTACGACCCGACCTATGCTTATGAGCTGGCCGTGATTATTCAGCATGGTTTGGAAGAGATGTATGTTAAAAAATTGGCCAAGTACTATTACATTACTGTGATGAATGAGAACTATGCCCAGCCTGCCATGCCCGCAGGATGCGAGGAGGGCATTATCAAGGGTCTGTATCGACTGCAGGGTAATATTAAAAAGACCAGCAAGAAGGCGGTACAGCTACTCGGATCAGGTACGATCCTCAGGGAGGTCATTGCCGCCGCCGAGCTACTCAAGCAGGAATTCGATATTGATTCAGATGTTTGGAGTGCAACCAGCTTCAATGAGCTGCGACGCGAAGGCCTGGCAACGGCGCGTTGGAATATGCTGCATCCAGAAGAGCAGCCACGCATCAGTTATGTGGAGCAGTGTTTGGGTGGGGCCAAAGGGCCAGTTATCGCATCGACGGATTATGTGAAGAGTTACGCCGATCAGATCCGTGAGTTCGTTCCTGCCCACTATTCGGTGCTGGGTACCGACGGTTTTGGGCGGAGCGATTCCCGAGAGCGGCTTCGGCACTTCTTTGAGGTCGACCGGTATTTTGTTGTAATTGCCGCCTTGAGCGCGCTGGTCAATGAAAATTTGCTGCCATCCTCGGTCGTGAGTGATGCCATCAAAAAATTCAATATCAACCCAGAAAAACCTAACCCGGCTGTTTCATAGGAACTCCAAGACATGACGATTCAAGTGACAGTTCCTGATGTAGGGGAGGCCGGTGAGGTCGAAGTCATTGAGGTGCTGGTGGCAGTGGGTGATATCGTCCGTAAAGATGATTCGCTGGTGGTGCTTGAGTCAGACAAAGCCAGTATGGAGATTCCATCACCCTATGCGGGCAAAGTGGTCACCATCGCCGTGAAGGAAGGTGACTCAGTCGAAGAAGGGTCGCTTATCGTTGAGCTGGATGTTGAAACGGCTACCGATGTCGACGCGAGTGCAGCGACAAGTGCTGCGACGAATGTGAAGGCTGCGGCCGAAACGCCCAGTAAAAGTCTATCGGTCGAGCCGCCAGTGCCCGTGACATCACCGGCAGCAGCAAAGGCCAAGAGTGCTGAAACAACTGCTGACATTGCAGCTGAAGTACCATCTGAAGTACCACCTGAAGTACCAACTAAAGTACCGGCAACAACCCCAGACAGCGGCGAGTCGCTGGAGCAGTTAGTGGTCGTGCCTGATGTAGGTGATGCCGGCGAGGTCACGGTGACTGAGTTGCTGGTCAAGTTAGGGGATGTGGTTGCCGCGGATGATTCTATTCTCGTGCTTGAATCTGATAAGGCCAGTATGGAAATTCCGTCGCCCTTTGCCGGTGAAGTGGTTGAGATACTGGTTGTAGACGGCTCTGTGGTGAGTGAGGGTGACCCCCTGATCAAACTTCGGACCACGCAGCATGTGCTTGCCGCCACAGTTCAGTCAGGTGACGAGCAGGCGGCAGTGCCCGTCGGTGCTGCCACTGACGCTGGCAAAGTTGCTGGAAAAGATGTTGAAAAGGTTGTTGAAAAGATTGTTGAAAAGGCGGCTGAACCGGCTGGCGAGAAGCTTGTCAGGCACGCCGCTATTGTTCCAGCCGCTGAGGCGGTGAGTGACGAGAAAATACACGCCGGGCCCGCTGTTCGAAAACAGGCCCGAGAATATGGCGTGAACCTGGCCCAATTGACCGGTACCGGACAGAAGGGTCGAATACTCAAGGAAGACGTTCAGGCGTACGTCAAGGAGCAGCTTCAGTCTCGAACAGGCGTTCAAGCTAAATCTGAAATCGTGACCACCGGTAGTGGCATACCTCCGATACCCCTGATTGATTTTAGTAAGTTCGGTGAGATCGAACTGCGACCCTTATCTAGAGTCCGACGGAGTAGCGCCCGTAACCTGCATCGCAGTTGGTTGAATGTAGCCCATGTCACCCAGTTTGATGCAGCGGATATCACTGACCTTGAGGTCTTCCGTAAAGCGCAAAACCTGGAGCTAGCCGGAGCCGGTGACAAGCTGACGCCATTGGCGTTTCTGATCAAGGCATGTGTCCACGCACTGATCAAGTACCCGCAGTTTAATTCTTCGATCGATCCGGACTATCAACACCTGACCCTGAAGAAATATTACAACATTGGTATTGCTGTGGAGACCCCCGATGGCTTGGTGGTGCCGGTTGTAGTAGACGCGGACAAGAAGGGGGTGGTTGAGTTGGCGCGAGAGTCGGCGCGCCTGGCCGGCCAGGCGCGAGACAAGAAGCTGCCCTTGGATGCCATGCAAGGCGCAACATTTACCATCTCCAGTCTCGGTGGTATCGGCGGAACCGCATTTACGCCTATCGTCAATGCACCTGAGGTGGCGATTTTGGGCGTTTCTCGTTCGTCAATGGAGCCGGTTTGGGACGGTCAAGCATTTGTGCCGCGGATGCTGTTGCCCCTTTCGCTATCGTATGATCATCGGGCGATCGATGGCGCTGAAGCGGCCAGATTTACCCATTATCTGACCCAGGTGTTAGGCGATATGCGCCGACTGATCCTCTAGGCTTGAGGCTGTCTGGGTGATACTGACAGCCTGGCTTAAGCCTGTTCAGATGAGATCTTTCTGCCAGAGCACTTCATTGACACCTTGGCTTTTTGCCGTGTAGCGCGCGGCAACAAACAGGTAGTCTGACAGCCGATTTAGATATTTCAGACCTTCTTCGTTGATGGTCGTATCAAGCGCGAGCGTGACGATGTCGCGTTCAGCCCGACGACAGATACTCCGAGCCATATGAAAGGTTGCGATCAAGCGTGAACCACCTGGGAGTATGAAATTCTCCAATGGTGCGAGGTCGGCATTCAGTTCGTCTAAGCGGATCTCAATGTCCGTCACATGCTTGGCTGCGATAATGCGAAAATCTGGAATCGACAACTCGCCGCCTAGGTCGAAGATTCGGTGTTGGCTGTAACGCAAAAATTCACCAATCGGCTGAATCCCCGCGTGTTGTTGGTCAATAATCTCTTCAATCAACAAGCCGAGGATGCTGTTAAGTTCGTCGACGCTGCCCATCGCTTGTACGCGCGGTGCATTCTTTTTAACTCGATTGCCGTCGCCCAGTCCTGTTTCACCAAGATCTCCTGTGCGCGTATAAATTTTGCTGAGGCGTTTCCCCATGGGTTGTTTTCTCCTTTAGGGTGTCAGGTGTTTAACTAGTATTTTGTCAGACTCGAAAGCGTTGTCTAAATTCTGTTGAGCGGTGCGGATAATGACCTGAACGTTTGGTGGCCCAGAGTGGGCCTCGCTGGCACAAATGCTCATGCCGATGTTGGCGGGTAAATAACCCACGGGCGTATTATAACTTTTCAGGTTCACCCCATCGTAAATGCGTTGGTAGGACTGTGCGCTGCATTGCTCGATAGACGGTTGGATCAGCACGAGCGCAAATCGACCTGGCTCGAAATAAGTGACAATATCCATAGGTCTGACGAGTTGCTGAATTTTTTTGGATACGGCAATAATTAACTGATCGGCCATTTTTTGGTCATATTGAGCGATGACATCCGGGTAGTTTTCAACGCTGACCATCAAAAAGCAGACCGCGCCACCCCGGGATTCAATCTGTCGAACGCTATCACTGAGGGTCTGCTCAGCAAGGCGACGATTGCCCAGTCCCGTGAGGGGATCAATCAATTGATTTTGCTCCAAGACAGTACAACGGGTCTGCAAATCTCGTGTCTCGGTCGTCAGATTATTGATGGTAGATGCGGCCCTGGCGCCAGCCTTAATTTGCTGGGCCAGCATACGCAGTTGTTCTGGTTGGTCATCAACCGGGATAAAAGCATCAACACAAGCTTCAAGACCATTCAGTACCGCTGCGTTTGGATGTTTACCGACGATAATGAGATAGCTAAAATGCTGCCGGTCCGCATTGATCTCTTGAATAGCCTCCGCGATTTCAATGTCGCTCATGTCGTCGAGGGGGCTTTGGATGATGATGACGTGGGCTGGGTTTTCTTCCAGGCCCTGGAGTGCCTTTACTGCGCCCTTGTAGACCTGTTTGGCGCTACAGTCAGTGAGAGCATCCGCAAACAGATGCTCGTCTGATTCGCGATTGAGGATAATGGCCACTGGTTGTTTTAACATGGTTGCGACCGCTCGAATCTATTCTGATATGCTGGAATGTAGGAGCGGTCATTGTAGATAACTTGGAGGTAAATAGACATGCCATCTTTTGACGCTGTATCGGAAGTGGATTTACAGGAAGTGAATAACGCGGTGGATCAGGCCAATCGTGAGCTTTCGACTCGATTCGACTTCAAGGGTGTTAATGCTAGATTTGAGCGTAAGGACAACGAGGTGACCATGACTGCCGAGGCTGATATTCAGTTAGAGCAGATGTTGGACATACTCCGCTCCAAGCTGATCGCCCGGAAGGTTGATGTCAAGGTGCTGGAAGTCAAGGACCGGACGGCTAGAGGCAAGTTGCTTCACCAGGTTGTCTTGGTCAAGCAGGGCATTGACATCGATCTTGCTCGAAAAATAGTCAAGTTGATCAAAGATCGAAAAATGAAGGTGCAAGCGGCTATTCAGGGTGAGAAAGTCCGGGTGACTGGTAAAAAGCGCGATGATCTGCAACAGGTGATGGCGTTATTGCGTGAAAACGAGCTAGAAATGCCGCTGCAATTTGATAATTACAGAGAGTAGCCGAGCGACAGTTCATATGAGCCTAATTGACAGCCAAGAACGCAGTTTCCGGCGTGGATAAACCGAGCCCTCAACAAAGCCATTTTGGTGATCCGCAGCTTAGTTGGCGTGAGGTGATCTCGATCTATCGCAATCCCCGTGTGATAGCCATGGCCTTTTTGGGATTTTCTGGCGGCCTGCCGTTCCTGCTGGTTTTTTCCACACTGAGCGCCTGGTTGCGAGAGGCGGAGGTCAGCCGATCAACCATTGGCTTTTTTGCCTGGGTCGGTATTACCTATTCCATTAAGGTTTTTTGGGCGCCGGTGGTGGATCGTCTGCGACTTCCCGTGATCGGTGCTTTGGGCCGGCGACGTTCTTGGATTTTGGTTGCCCAGGTTGGTATCGCGCTGGGATTGCTGGGCATGTCGATGATCGGTGCCCAGGATTTGCTGCTGTTGTCAGTGTTTGCCGTGCTGGTAGCATTTTCGTCGGCGACCCAGGATATTGCCATCGATGCCTATCGTATTGAGGCGGTGGCTGATCGTTATCAGGGTGCCATGTCGGCGGCATATATTTTCGGCTATCGCGTGGCCTTGCTAGTGGCCGGTGCAGGTGCATTTTATCTGGCGGAGTATCTGGGCTGGACTCTGGCTTACCAGGTGATGGCTGGGTTGATGCTGATTGGTATCATCACAGTGTTGTTCATCCGGGAGCCGGCGGCGAGCGGCATGGTAGAGCAGATTGCTGACGATCAGATCGTCAGGGCGTATCTGGCGAAACGCGGGTATTTGCCGCTCAGAGTCCAGGGCACCCTGACCTGGTTCTTGTCTGCAGTGGTTTTTCCCTTTGTCGATTTTTTTAAACGCAACGGACGTTTTGGGCTGGTTGTTCTGCTCTTTATCGCTGTTTTTCGCCTGAGTGATATTGCCATGGGGATCATGGCGAATCCCTTTTATCTGGATATGGGCTACAGCAAAACGGATATCGCTAACGTGGCCAAGGTGTTTGGCTTTTTTATGACCATTGCGGGTTCAGCGCTCTGTGGTGTGCTGGTGGTCAAGTGGGGCATATTGCGGCCGCTGCTGATGGGCGCGGTGGCCGTGGCTGTGACCAATTTGTTGTTTGCGCTGCTGTCGACGCTTGAGCCCAGTTTGACCGGCTTGGCGATCGTGATCAGCGCGGATAATATCAGTGGCGGGTTTGCTGCCACGGCATTTATTGCCTACCTCTCCAGCCTCACTAATCGCGCCTATACAGCCACTCAGTATGCGCTCTTCAGCTCCCTGATGACCTTGCCGGGCAAGTTTATCAGCGGTTTCTCAGGGGTTATCGTCGACGGCTGGGGTTACCTGCCCTTTTTCATTTTCGCCA
>Ga0181557_1004771_pt1 | contig 12560 bp, 10 predicted proteins | sample 011ome_23_FD_148632 | JGI IMG/M metagenome (GOLD analysis project Ga0181557, IMG submission 148632) | Coastal salt marsh microbial communities from the Groves Creek Marsh, Skidaway Island, Georgia - 011506CT metaG (spades assembly) | ecosystem: Environmental > Aquatic > Marine > Intertidal zone... | reverse complement strand
CACCGCAGGGCTCGTGCTCGCTGCCGGTGCCGGCACGCGCTTCGGCCAGCCCAAGGCGCCGGTCGTCGTGGATGGCGAGCGGATGGTCGATCGGGCCGTGCGGATCATGACGGAGGCGGGGTGCGACCCCGTCGTCGTCATTCTCGGTGCCTGGGTCGGCGACGTCGACGGTGCGAACGTCGTCGTGAACAACGCCTGGCCCGAGGGCATGGGCTCGTCCCTGCGAACGGGGCTGGAGCACCTGCGCGACACGACCGACACCGACACCGTCGTCGTCACCCTCGTAGACCTGCCCTGGCTGACCACTGAGGCTGTGGAGCGCATTGCAACCCAGTCACCCTCGGCGTCGATCGCTCAGGCCACCTTCGAGGGTGAGCGTGGCCATCCGGTGCGCCTCGCCCGCGAGCTTTGGGACGAGGCCATCGATGTCGCCCAAGGTGATGAGGGGGCAAGGCGACTGATCCGTGGTCGAGATGACGTTGCCCTGATCGAGGTCGGTGACGTTGCCGGCGGTGACGACATGGACGTGCCCTGACGGCACCCGCGCTCGATGGTCGCGAGGCGGCCGTGATCATCAGGCACAAACGGGATCCCGTCGTCGTCGACTCCCTCGCGCACCCCCCCCCGTTGACCACTACGGCAACAGGTGGGGGAAAAGGCGGCACAAGTCTGAGTGGCCTTCTCGCCCTACGTCAGTCCTACGCGGTCGGCGTTGGCGCGGGTCTCGGTGGCGACCTGCGGCCACAAGGCCTTGGGCAGGTCGTGGCCCGCTCCGCGGAGGATGCTGAATCGAGCGTCGGGGATCAGCTTGGCGGTGTCCTGGCCCGCCTTGACCTTGACGATCGGGTCCTCGTCGCCGGCGAGCACGAGGGCTGGCGCCGTCATCGTTCGGAGCTTAGGCCCGTGCCACTTCGCGCCAATCTGGCGGCTCTGCGCCTTGGTGTCACGCGGACCCGTGTCCACCTGACGCTCGATCCACTCGCGAGCCTCATCCTCATCGAACGGGTAGGTGCGGCTGGCGACGCCGCGGGCAACGGCAAGGTTCGCCTCGATGTCGCCCTCGCGGCCTTCGGGGAACTTCGCCCGAGCCAGCTTGGCGAGCAGCCCGAAGCGCAAGTAGCGGAACACCGAGACGCCGGAGGCGTCGCTTGGCACTGCGGCCGACGACACGATGGACAGGACTCGGTCGGGATGGCGCAGTGCGATGCGTTGGGCGAGCGTGCCGCCCATGGAATGGCCGAAGACGTGCGCGCGTTCCCAGCCCAGCGCGTCCATCACTGCGACCGCGTCATCCGCCATGTCCTCGGCCGTGTAGCTCGCGCTCTGGCGCCCGGCCAGTGCAGCGAATGGGTTGGACGAAGAGGTGTCCGGCATTCGGGTGGACTCCCCGGCGTCGCGCTGGTCGTAGCGCACGACCTCGAAACCTTGGTCGGCGAAGGTCTCGCACAGCTCCTGGGGCCACCAGAACCGTGATGTCCCCAGCCCCATCACCAGCAGGAGCGGGTCCCCGCTCGAGCCGGCGAGCCGGTCGAAGGCGATGCGTACCCCGTCGTTGTTGGCGTACGTGGTCGGTGACCACGCACCCAGGTTGTCGCTAGACACGCCTTATCCTCCATTACTGCTAACACTGTTCGCAGTAGGATAGCCGAGTGGTGACCGACACGAGCCCATCGGGGGTAGCTCCCAGCGTCTGGCTACGCACCCAACGCGGATCCCGCGGCCCGGCATCCCAGTGGTCCCGCGACGATGTCGCGGCAGCAGGCGTCCTCCTCGCTGACACTGCTGGCTTGGGCGCCGTCACGATGCGGTCCATCGCGGCCGCGCTCGGAACGGCCGGCGCATCGCTGTATCGCATCGTCGATTCGCGCGACCACGTCCTGGAGTTGATGGCCGACCGAGTCATCGGGGAGTTCGACTACGCCGACGCCCCGGCCGGCGCCGGCCTCGATGGGCTTCTGCGCCTTGCCGGCCAAGCGCGTGCCATCTACGCACGCCACCCCTGGATGCTTGCCATCTCGAACGCCAGCCCGGCGCTCGGACCGAACGCCATGACCTACCTCGACCACGCGCTCGGGACCATCGCGGATCTGGGACTCACCCGTCGCCAGCGATTGGAAGCGGTCGGCATCGTCTCGGGCCTCGTGCGCGTGCTCGCTCTCGACGATGCCAGGTCCGGTCACGGGCGCCTCTCGCCCGAATGGCAGGAGGCGTTGACCGCCAACCTTCGCGCGGCAACCGACGCCGACGCACACCCGTTCCTGTCGCAGGCCCTGCTCGGCGCCGAGTCCATCACGGAAGGCCCCGACGACCGGTTCGAGTCAGTGTTACGTCCCGTGATTGCAGCGCTCCTGCACCCCTCCAAGGGGTAGCGGTGGTAGCACGCCCATTGCGGCTAGCCCCCCATGGGACCAGGTCCCCACCGTCAGCATCATCTGCTGAACTCGATCATCTGCTGAACTCGGAAGACCCCCAAGATGACCCGGACTACGGCTCGGGGTTCGGGTATGTCGAAGCCGACAGTCATCCGCCACGCGTGCTTTCGTGAAGGTGCCGCTGTTGCGCCCGCACGTCCTGCTGAGCCGCCACTCAGACTTGTGCCGCCTTTTCCCCCACCTGTTGCCGTAGTGGCCCGTTGAGTGGTGAGTTGTGCAGGCGACACGCCGTCGCTTCACCTGCACAACTCACCACTCAACGGAGGGAGGGGCGCCTGTGGGCGCACCGGAGGCAGGAAGGTCAGCCGCCGTGCACGTGACCGGCGCCGCCGCCGAGCAGCATCACGCCGACGACGGCCAGCATGATCATGCCCATGCCCACGGCCACCATGGCCTGGTGCGTCGCCGCGGGCGTTCGCTCCCAGCACAGGAGCACGGTGAGCGCGAGGAGGAGCAGGACCGGGAGGGCGAAGCCAGGCAGGACCATGGCTGTCACCATCGCCGCGAGCATCACCGGTGAGCATGATGCAACGCACCGCACCCCCTGTCGCACGCCATAGCGCCCCGGACTTCCCTCGTAGGGCACGGAGCTGCACGAGCGCACGAGTCGGTGCATGACCGGCATCACCTGATAGAGACCGGCAGCAATCCATGCCACCGCGATCCAGAAAGGTGTCCACGTGATCGCGTTCATGACCAAGTACGCCGGCACTCCCGCCGCGAACCAGATCAGGAGGAAGCCGCCCAGGAATGCCCAGGCCCGTGGGGCGGATCCGTCGGAAGCTCGGAGCATCGGACGGACCGTCGTCGGGATCATCATCGCCACCGACATCGCGATCCACATCAGGGCGAAGGAGCCCACCGCGGAATGGTCACGCGTAACGGCAAGAACCACCCACCCCACGCCGACGAGGACGATGCTGGGGACGATGACGGCAGCGGGCGCACTCCTGACCGCCGACGTCATTGCCATGGGTGGACGGTAGTCCTCACGCGCCACGAGGGCTACCGGAAGGGCTCAGGTCAGGACGACGATCTGCCGCCTGCCGCGCTCCTTTGCGAGATACAGCGCCTCGTCCGCACGAGCGAGGACCTCTGAGGCTCCCTCACCTGCACGCATGAGAGTCAGCCCCATGCTGACGAAGACATGGATCGAGCGGCCGTCCGGCAGCGTGATCGGTGAAGCCACGGCCAACTGCAGCGATTCGGCCAGGCGCTCGGCATCGGCCAGGGAGCGGATGCTGTGCAGGACAATGACGAACTCATCTCCACCGAAGCGCGCGACGGAATCCTCTTCGCGAAGACACGACCGCATGCGCGTGGTCAACTCACGCAGTACCTGGTCGCCCGCGTCGTGCCCGTAATCGTCGTTGACATCCTTGAAGCGGTCGATGTCGCAGAAGATCACTGTCGCGAGATGACCTGTCCGACCCTGCAGGACCTTGAGTTCCGCAAGGTGCTTGAGTGCAGCGTTTCGGCGCGTGGCGCCCGTCAGTTCATCCGTCTGTGCAAGACGCAGCAGTTCCTCCTGCTGCGCCACCACCGTGGCGGTCGCTCGCCGGCTAACCTCCGCCACGACGACCGAGGACACTCCGGCTAGGCCGATCACGGCCAGACGCGTGAGAGCGAGCGTCCCGATGAACGGATCGCGGCGTCACCAGACCTCATGGTGCTGGCCAGCAGGCCGACACTCACCGAATCGTGTCACGTCGTGGCGAGCCACGGGGGATTCAGAATCGATTCGAACTCTCCGAGGCATCTGGCACCAGCCCATCATCAGGACTGGCTCCACCCGAGGAGTCAGACAGACGAGCGTCCTTCCTCGGCCACCCGCACGGGTGGCACCTGAATCCACGGGAATCGGATCCACTTGTCGGTGGAGCGCCACGCAAGATCCGGCGCGTAGGTCGTGCCGGGCTTCTCGTAGAGCACGGCCACATGCACGATCGCGTCGTCGGGCAGCATCGCTCGGACGAATTGCAGCGTGGCCCCCGTGTCCGCGACATCGTCGGCTACGAGAACTCGCTTGCCTGCAAGATCGTGGAGATAGGGCGCTTGGCCGATCAGCACTGGTTCGGGCAGCGTCTCACCGGCATCGGTGTAGAACTCGACGTTCACGTGCCGCACGTCCTTGATGTCCAACGCGTAGGCAATTGCGGTGGAGACGAACAGGCCGCCGCGGACGACGCCCAGGATCACATCCGGAATCCAGTCTCGTGCCACGAGCTGCTCAGCCAGCCAGCGGACTCCCGTCCCGAATTCCTCGTAGCTGAAGATCTCGAGTTCGGACTCCGGCGGCATTCCCATAACGGCAGTCTCGTCAGATCTGCGTGCGGTGGAAGTTCGCGTACGAGCGCGAGGGAGTCGGGCCGCGCTGCCCCTGATAGCGCGAGCCGTACTTCTCCGAGCCGTAGGGATGCTCAGCAGGAGACGACAGCCGGAACAGGCACAGCTGCCCGATCTTCATGCCTGGGTAGAGCAGGATCGGCAGCGTCGCGACGTTCGAGAGTTCGAGCGTGATGTGCCCGGAGAAGCCCGGGTCGATGAACCCGGCGGTCGAGTGGGTGAGCAGACCCAGGCGCCCCAGCGAGCTCTTGCCCTCCAGCCGACCGGCAACGTCGTCGGGCAGGGACACCACCTCATAGGTGGAACCGAGGACGAACTCGCCGGGGTGCAGAACGAAGGGGTCGTCACCCTCCGGCTCGAGCAGGCGCGTGAGGTCGGGCTGCTCGATGCTCGGGTCGATGTGCGGGTACTTGTGGTTCTCGAAGACGCGGAACATCCGGTCCAGCCGCACGTCAATGCTGGAGGGCTGGATCATCGTCTCGGCGTAGGGATCGACACCTACGCGTCCAGCGGCGATTTCGGCCTTGATGTCGCGGTCTGAGAGCAGCACGAGCCGAGGCTACCGCCCCAGGACCGCCTGGAATGACGGGATCCCACACACGTCGTGGACAGGTGGAAGACCTGCACCTTCTCTGAGGTGGCCGGGAGTCATGATGAACATCAGGGATCCCGGGACACATCGACTGAGGACGGAGATCGCTCGGGATGCCTGTCGGCGTTACGGAAAGGCAGCGGGCACCCGACCGGTCGTGTCCACGAACCCTGACGCGACGAGCCCACCGGGGCACTAACGTCCGATCGTGGCCCTGCGCATTCATGACCCGGACAACGTCGCGCTGCGGCGAGCCGTGCGAGCGTCAGTCGCGCTACCCGTGGCACTCGCCCTTGCGCTGTACATCGTCGATGACCCCATGGGCGCGGGGTTCACGCTGTTCGGCGTCACGGGCCTTCTCATCAACTCCGACTTCGCTGGCTCCGCCACCCGGCGCACCGGCGCCTACCTGATGACCGGCGTTGCCGGGAGCGCCGCACTGCTCATCGGATGGGCGGCGTCCTCCACGACCGTCACCGCTGTCGTCGTCACGATGATCGTGGCCTTCGGGCTGACCTTCCTGAGCGTCTTCCGCGGCTCCGTCTCGATCGCCCTGTCCGCAATGCTGCTCGTCTTCACCCTCGCGGTGTGTCTTGGTGGGCCGGCCGCGTCCCTGCCCCACTACCTGCTCGGCTGGTGGATAGCCGTCGCCGTCAGCACGCTGACCGCGCTGCTCATCCTGCCCAGACGTCGACGCGGCTCCCAGCGCCCACCCCTGGCCGAGGCATTCAGTGCGGGTGCGCGGGCCGCCCACGCGGCATGGGTCGGGCAGCGTGACGAGGCCGCCCTGACGAACTACGTGAAGGAGTTCGACGGCGCCATCGACCGGCTTCATCAGGACGACGGCAATCTCCCCACTCGCGCCTCCGGAATCAGGCAGCGCGACTCAACCCTGAACGCGCTCGCTCACGTCATGACGAGCATCCGGCTTCTCGTCGACGAGGCGCATGAGACGGAGCCGCTTGGGCAGGTGCGTGACTTCACCGAGCGGGAGGTACTTGCCCTCGCCATCGTCGACGCCCTCGACCAGCTGAGCATGGCCATGCTGGATCCCACCCTCGTCCTGAGTGCCAAGGAGCTGGACACTGCACGCGAGAGGCTGAAGGACGGCGTCGATGCCTGGGTCGTCTCCGCTGCTCAGGCAGACGTGACCCCCGATCGGATATCGCAGGAAATCGCCTCCTTGCACCAGCTGCGCATCTTCGCCCTGAGCGTCGAGCAGATGATCGAGATGGCCCGCGTCGCGAACGGTGGAGAGGTCGAGGACCTCGATGTACAGCCGCCGATTCCGCAGAGGTCCCTGCGACGCATCCTCGGTGCGCAGTGGAACTGGCAGGCTCCCTGGCTGCGCAATGCCATTCGCAGTGCCGTCGGACTCGGACTCGGCGTCCTCGTCCTGAACCTCACGGGAGTGGGCCATGGCTTCTGGGTCCTTCTGGGCGTGATCTCGGTGCTGCGCTACGACTCGTCCGGTACGCGCAGATTCGCCGTTCGCGCCATCGTCGGCACGGTCATCGGCGTGATGATCGGTGTCCTGCTCATCACGACCGTCGGCTCGAACCCCGCCGTCTTGTGGATCCTCCTCCCGATCCTGACCTTCATAGGTGCCTGGGCCGCTGGGGCCGTCGGCTACGCCTACGGACAGATGGCGTTCTCGGCAATGGTGCTCGTGGCTCTGGGCCTCCTGACCTGGCCACCACGGACCGCGGACGGGATCGTGCGGATCGAGGACATGGCGATCGGTGCCGCCGTCGCCCTCGTCGTCGGCTTCATGTTCTGGCCCCGCGGGGCTGCCGGGTACCTGCGGTCCCGCATCGCTGATTCCCTGCGCAGCTCACGCGACTATCTCGGGGCAGCCATGCAGGCCTTCGGCAGTACGACTCTCACACCCGATGTGGAGACTCGACACCGCAATGCGATCGAGGATGTCTATCGCGCCAGCGAGACCTACAACGTGGCCATGGTTCAACGCGGGCCCGTCGATGATCTGCAGGTGTGGGACCCCAGCATCAGCCTGAGCTACCTCGGAACGTCGGTGGCACGCATCATGGCGTCATTCGCGAGCGAGGATCCCATCGTGAGCACCCATCCGACTCTCGGTCCAGCCGTGGCCCGAGCCCGCACAGCGAGCGACGAGCAGTGGACAGGCCTCGCGAACCTCGTAGACCCCGCCGTCGACACGACAGGGGTTCGCCTACCCGCCATGCCACAGCTTCCCTACCCGACATTGACGCCGATCGCGACCCTGCAGGACGCCCACGCTCTCGTCATCGCCGTATGGCTGACGGACTGGGTGACGCACCTCAGCAGCCTGACCCACTTGGTGGCGCCGGATCCGTCGCCCGCGGTACCGGAACACCGCTGACTCCGGACGCTCACCATTCACAACCCCCGACCCGAGCAGGCGATGAAGCAGATAGACTCGAGGGCGCGGAGCTGAGCTCCACGCGGGTGTAGTGAAATGGCATCACACAACCTTCCCAAGGTTGGAGCGCGGGTTCGATTCCCGTCACCCGCTCTCATGACAAAGGCCCAGGGTTGATCCCCTGGGCCTTTGTCATGAGATGGGAGGACACGTCGGGAATCGGGAGGAGACTTGCGTGAGCATGTCGACGGCTCCCGTCACCCGCTCCACAGACCTCTCCATGAGCTCCTGGCACCTTGTCCGAAACGCACATGTGAAACCCGTCCGCACTAGAGTGAAGCCGTGGCCGAGTCGAACGGTTGGCATGGCGACGTAATCGTCGTAGGGGCTGGCCCGGCTGGTTGCGCAACCGCTGCGACGCTGGCCCGCCTCGGCGCAACCGTCGCAATCGTTGACGATGGTCGACGCCCGGCCTGGCCCGGCGAGACGCTTCCGGGCGGCTCAACCGCGGTGATCAACGACGTGTTCGGCGACGGGATTCTCGACCCGCATCAGCAGGCGTACGGTGTGCAATCTGCGTGGGAGACCGAAGACCTACAGATGACGGATGGGCTCGCCAACCCACTCGGTGAGGGTTGGCTTCTGGATCGCCGGATCTTCGATACGGACGCTCGCGAGGCCGCAATCCGCCAAGGTGCCTATCACCTGATCGGGCATGCGCGGGTGCATCGTGATGCCGACTCCTGTTGGCGGGTCGAGGTCGCCGGTCATCGACTACGTGCGCCGGTCATCATCGATGCAACGGGACGTTCAGCAGCGATCGCTCGCCGTGCCGGTGCTGGTCTCGAACGGGCCGAGAGGCTACTTGCCTGCATCGTCACCGTGGATGACCCGGGCGATCCGGTGCAGGCGACGACGGTGGAATCGGTCGCAGATGGCTGGTGGTACTCCACGCCGACGCCGTCCGGGGGTCGTGTCTTGGCCCTTGTGTCCGACCAGGCCATCGTGCCGCGTGGCATCGGCCGCTCCGAGTGGTGGCTGACTTCCCTCGAACACACACGCCACATCCGTGGGCTGATCTCGACTCCCATCACAATCGACACCGCGGCAGCGCACCTCCGGGTGAGCCGTGCCGGCACCGGCTGGCTCGACCATGCCTGCGGTTCAGGATGGGTCGCCGTAGGCGACGCCGCCGCGCACTTCGATCCTCTTTCCTCGCAGGGCTTGCTTACAGGGATCTTGATGGGGGCTCGGGCTGCCATAGCTATTGCAGAGAACACGCTCGAGGAATGGTCCCTTGACTACCGAATGATCGTCGACGAGCATCGAGAGTTGGCCAATCACTACTACGGCAGCGTCGAGCGCTGGCAGACCTCTTCATTCTGGTCAACGAGGGCCAGTCGGGTTTTAGGAGTTCGGTGAACGTTCTCTCCAGACGGGCATTCCTTACGTCCGTTGCCGCCATGGCAGCAGCCACCGCCGCCCCGCGATCCGCGTCGGCCAGTTCGGTGCGCTCAGACTTGTCCCGAGTTGTTTCCGTTGCAATCCATCCGGCCATAGGCATCGCGCGCGTCGGCAACAGCACCGACGCCTTCTTCTTCGCACCTGAGGTTCCGGGCGCGGTACCGATGGGGCCATACAAGGACGAGGCCGGTGCGATGGCCAAGCAGGTGGCTCGGTTCCGGCTCTACGGCTACGACGCCGACGGCCGAGTAGTCGATGAGATCACCGCGGCCGATGCGCGTATTGACTGGTCGGTGATCCTCGGCAACGCCAAGGCCGCCTGGTACGGGGCCGATGAGCCGCTCGACCTACCGACTGCGCAGCCGATGCCACTGCGGAATTCCACTATCCGCAACCGAGACTCGCTCGCCGTGCTGAGCGACGTGGTCAGCGTGAGCGGAGCAGGCGCCTCGCCTCGAACGCTCAGCGGCGGGCGATTCCTCGGTCGAAAAGTCAACCTTGGCGAGATACTCACTGACTCTGACGGACGGTTGATGGTCATGCCCGGCAATGGCCGTGCGATCAACTCGCCGAACGCGCCTCCCCTGTCCGGTTTTGCGGACAATGATGGCTGGACCGACACGACGGCCGACGGTCCAGTCTTCGCCAGGGTGCAGCTCGGCGACCGTGTGCTTACGGCCGCCCCGGCACGGGTCGTGTGCGGCTCACCGAACTACGGCCCCGGAATTGCCGCGGCTATGACGACTCTCTACGACACTGCGTTCTCAGCACTCGTGGTCTCCGGACGGCGGAGGCGTCCACGCACCGAATACTTCCGCGATGTCCAACCGATCTTCGATCGAATGACGGATATGCAGTGGGTGAACAGCGGATACCTCACCACGAATGGATGGGGGTCACTGCGCGACTGGACAACGCCGGAATGGCGGGCAAGGCTTGCCGACGGATCACAAGCGAACTCAAAGCTTAGGCAGGCGATCCTCGCCATGTTTCGTGATCCCTTCCACGGCACGGTGCAGCCCTCGCTTGAGCCGCAGGAGTACGGCGACATGGTCGCAATCCCCCCGAACCGGGAGGAGCCCCGGCAGTGGACGGCCCTCGCCCCCGTGCAATATGCCCACCTTCGATCTTGGGCAGAGGGAGACTTCACTCTGGGCTGGCGACGCGACGTCGCTGGCATCGAGGATGCGCCCGTGCAAGAGCAGCCCACGATGCTCGACCGGGCGTCGCTCGACGGATGCCTGGGCGGGGCTTTTCATCCGGGCGTCGAGTTTCCGTGGATCGCGCGGGTGCCGTGGATCTGGACCGACGACCTCCGCCTTCGATCCGCTGCCAGGCGTCCAAACCTGGGGCCCTACGGAGCAGAGCTCACCCCAGCAGTCGCGACCTCGCGCACCGGTCCGCTTCGATCCCTCGGCCCAGGAGACATCACCAAATGGATGGGAGTGCCATGGCAGGCCGACTCGTCCAGGTGCCGGTTCGGCTACCAGGAGACGGTGTCGATCACGCTTCCGATGTTCTGGCCGGCGCGCATCCCGAATTCGGTGCTGACCACCAAGGACTACGAGATCGTGGTGGACACATCCCGCACACTCGAGGAACGGAGATCGGCCTTCCTTCGCCGAGCGCAGTGGGAGCGCTACATCGCAACGCCACAGAGCACCGAACTCTTGTCTCTCATGGTCCAGGACTGGTCGCGACTCGGCGTAGTGCGCGAGCGGCCAGGGCCCAGCGATGGTGCATTCCCTCGGCGCATCAAGGTTGAATCGCGCCTGGAGTTCACTGGATCTGCGCCTGACACGCCAGCGTGGGCAGACCGACCGCAGCTCTCGCGCTTCCCCCTTGTGGTGACGAACTCCGGTGACAACCGGCTCCGGTCGATCGACTCCACAGGGGCGGTAACCCTCGTCACGACTTCCGCTCTCCTAGGACGCCCTGAGGGTATTTCCGCAGACGCCATGGGCAACCTTTACGTCGCGGCGATGGACGAAGACATGATCGTGCGCGTCGCACCCGACGGCACCACAACACCAATTGCCACCGGACTCGACGCTCCCGTGGGGGTTGCATGCGACGCGTGGGGGAATGTGTACGCCGGAGGCATCGGGGGCGCCGGATGGGTGGTGAAGATTTCGCCCGACGGCAAGGTGACCGACTTGCTCGTCGGGAATCCTTCCGACATCCAAGTACACGCGTTAGCCGTCGCGCCCGACGGTGCTCTGCTCATCGCCGAGGAGAACCTCGGCCGCATCATGCGGATGGATCCGTTGCTTGAAGCCATGCTGGATCCGAACTGGATCTCAGACCTCGACCGCCCCAAGAACATGGCCTGGGACTCCGTGGGCAACCTCTACGTCGTGCAGGGTGGTTCGAGCACCGTCACGAAGTACGACGCGTTCGGCCAGCCACTTCCGTTCACATTGACCGGAGCGGAATTGGATGATCCTTTCGGCATCGCGTTCGACGGCGTCGACACCCTATTCGTCAGCTGCGCGAACCCAGAGAGAAATCTCATCAACGCGATCTCGCTGCGCGGCGATGCTGGCGTCATATCGGTCTTCGCGTCCGGTTTGGCGAACCCGGGAGGCATGGTGTTTCAGGGGAACCTCTCGCCTGTACCCATGACCTGAACTCTGATCCCACCCCTTGGGTGACTCGTCGGCTCTGAGTTTCCAGGGCTGGAAATTGCTGGTTTTCGTGGGGGGTTCTGGCCTGTTCCTAGGTCTGTCTCGGGTCGTGTTCTGAGCCTGGGTGTCTTCTGTGGCGGCGTGGATGGGTGTGCCTGCCCTGTCCGCCGCGTTGCTGCGTCCGAAATGGTCGTGTGACACCGCTCCCATGTGTGCGGCCGCTGGCTCCCGCACTTCGCGAAGCCTCCTCATGAAGTGGTGGCCATAAGTGGTGGCCATGAAGTGGGTGGCCGCGTCGAAATTCCTGCCACCGAAGTGCACGTCACGGGGCTCGTGGATTTTCGTGGAGGCTCCCCTCATGCCAATGGCCCAGGGATAATCCCCTGGGCCATTGGCGTGAGCAACTCGGATGGGTGCTACTTGACCACCTTGATGGTGCGTGTGACGCGCATCGCTGTGAAGCCCGGCACCGCCGGTGCGAACTCCACGAGGGTGAAAGTGCCCTTCTTCGCTCCTGGCCGCAGGACCGCGCGGATCTGCGCCTGATCACCGATGTAGCGGAACGAGACCGACTTGACCGAAGACGAGCGGCCGGTAGCACTCAGCTGAGCCTCGTGACCTGCGTTGGTGTCGAGGTTCTGCGTGTTGTTGAAGGTCTTCCACTGGTTGCTCTTCACCTTGGGGCCGCCGCCGGTCCACATCGGACCCACGAGCGCCTGCTGCTGAACGGGAGC
>Ga0181557_1004768_pt1 | contig 12563 bp, 7 predicted proteins | sample 011ome_23_FD_148632 | JGI IMG/M metagenome (GOLD analysis project Ga0181557, IMG submission 148632) | Coastal salt marsh microbial communities from the Groves Creek Marsh, Skidaway Island, Georgia - 011506CT metaG (spades assembly) | ecosystem: Environmental > Aquatic > Marine > Intertidal zone >... | reverse complement strand
CGACTCTCTTCTATTCTTCTCGCTCTGGTTTTGGTGATGAGTGTCTTTTGGAGGAATCATCGTCGTCGCGAATAAACGCGCGAGCGCGCGCGTAACGAGGAGAGAGAGAGCGTCTTTTCGGGAAACAAACGCACAAGAGTTCGTTATCACGAAAAAAAAAATGTCAACGCGTCTCGGTAAAGAGGAGGAGGAGAACAAAGAGACGACGACGACGCGTGTGGAAAAGCTGCGAGAGAGAAGAGCGCGATTGCGCGACGAGCTGGCGAAGAAGATGTCGTCTCTGATGACTTTGAAGGAGACGACAGAAAGGACGACGACGACTCTGGTGGCGCGCGATCGTCGTCCGTGTCGTCGAAGTGGATTTTTGAACGATTTTAACGAAGAAGGAGAAGGAGAAGAAGAAGAAGAGGTGAAGAAGAGAAGAGGGAAACTCCTACTACTAGTGCGCGAGAAGTTGCGCTTGGTGGAGAAGGAAACGGAGAGACGCGCGGCGCTCGTAGAAACGCTCGAAAAGGCGTTAGAGGAAGAAGCTCGTCGAAACGATTCGATGGAAATGAACACGCGCAAACGAGAGGAACGCGCGAGACAAGAGGCGCGAGCGATGGCAAAAAGAGCGAAGAAGAACGAGAACGAGAAAAACAACGCGGACGATGTTCGAGAGTTGATCAAAATCCGATTAAAGAGTTGCGAGTTCGAGTTGCGTTGCGAACGCTCGCGAGTTTTTCGAGACGTAAAGAACGTCTTCGCGTTGGTGGAAAGCGCAGAGGCGACGAAGACGCCGCGCCGAACGAAAAACCGTATCGTTAGTAGTTACGGAAAGAATCTTCCGCCGGATGTGGACGCGTTTGCGTACTCTTCGAAACAACAACAACAACAACAACAACAACAACAACAACAATCGGCTTGCACGAACAAAGAAGATATGGACGCGTTCATAGAGGCGATTTACGGCGACAAGAACGAAAACGAACACGAAATTGCCGCGACGCTTTCGATGATGAATAGGTTTGTCACGCTTTTAGGTAGGTATAGTTTTTGCCCTTCGCTTCATCGATCGACTCCGGGCGTGACGAACGCGACGGAGATATGGAAACCAGTAGATTCAACGACGACATCTTCGAGCAGAAACTTCGAGCGAGGCGGAAAGGAGTCTTTCGACGACGACGACGACGATTACGCGCGAGACGAAGCCGTGAAAGCGGATGAGTTTTTCAGGAAAACGTTTGGAAGCGAAGAGGTGGTTGTGTACGGAGACATCGCCTCGCCCGAGTGCGAGATATTACCGCTGTATTACACTTGCATCGCTTCAAAGAAAAGCGACGAAGAACAAGATACCCGAACGCAGAAGAAACGTTTTCTCCGTGCCTTGCGTTTACTGCAGAAATCGTGCGAAATACTCGCCTCGCACCTCGCCGCAGAAGTTACCGAGCTCGCAACGAGCGATATCTTCGACGAAGACGAAGGGGAGGAGGATGAACATCAGTATCGCTATACTCGTCGCTTGATGAGAGAATTGAGTGGAAATATTAACAACAACAACAACAACAACAACAACAACAACAACAACAACAACAACAACAACAACAACACTTGTCGTAGCGGTCCGTTTTGCTCGTTACTGGTAGCGTTTGAAGCGCTCGTTGAAATCGCGGAAAGAAAACGATTGCGGGATTTGTATTACTGCTCGAGCGCATCTTCATCGTCGTCAATATCGTGCGAAGAGCTGTTCTCCTCCGATGACGAGGATAACGAAGGTCCCGAACCGGTTGTTGTGGTATCCTCCTCTCTGCGAAACATCGATAACACGGCATTATTCAAAACGACGACGACGAAAATGAAGAGCAAAAAGAGCGGCAGCCGTAAGAGACAACTCGCGGAGAAGAGTAAATCGATGATTAAAAGCGTATGGGGCTTCGTCGCCGAACCGACAAAGAAGATCGAGAAGAATTTGAGATTGGCGCGAGTGTTGGAAAACAACGAAGAAGACGACGATGAAAACGAAGAAGACGGATGGGACGTCGTCGATGTACCGCACACGCTCATCCGCAAAACGTCCTCTAGCAATAGCGGAGACTCCAAGACGAAGACGAACATCCGTTTACCGCCGCCTCCGTGCGAGGAAGAAAATCTAGACCACTACGTCCGCGCAATGTTCACGGATAAACAATAGAAGCATGTAGAATAGCAACAAGACTCGCGGCGAAAACGCTAGCCAAATTTGTTTGTAAATATATAATAACTGTTTGAATAGAAGTACTACCACAGCAACAGCACGCGGCATGGTAAAATTGGCCAGGGCCCGTAACCTTCTATTTTAATCTTCTTCTATTTTTACATACACAACAACGAATCATTCTACTTCTTCTAATTGCTACCGCCTGTCTCATCCTTCTCTCTCTTACTCCTAATCTCTTTCATAATGCGCTCGATATCTCTCTCCGTCTCCTCCAGCGACTTCTCGGTATCCACCACCCACGTCGCTCTCTTCCGTTTCTCGTCGTCCTGCATTTGCATCTCCCGAACCTTTTCGAACTTTTCCAAACTCATCTTCGCGCCTTCCGTTCTATTCATCACTCTCTCCCTTTGCGTCTCCGGCGAACACGACACCACTAAAATCCCATCCACGGTATTCTCCAACTTCTTTTCGAACAACAAAGGCACGTCAAACACCAACACGTCCGCCGCCGGCGCCGCCGCCCGCTGCGCTTCGACGAACCGTTTCCGCTTCTCCTCCACGAGCGGGTGCACGATCGCTTCCAGCTTTGCCATCTCCTCGGGGCGACCGAGAACTTTCTCCCCCAACCGCTTCCTATCGATCGACATCCCCCCGGTGTTGGCTTCCAGCACGTCCTCGCCGAACAGTTCCCGTATCGGTTTCACCGCGTCGCCGTTTACGTCGTACAGCTCGTGGACCGATTTATCGCTGTCGTACACCGGAACGTTCAGTTTCTCTCGAAACATTTTCGAAACCGTCGATTTGCCGGTGCCGATAGATCCAGTCAGACCGAGTTTATAGCACCATTTTTCGTCGTCGTCGTCGTCGTTCGCGGAAGACGGCGCGACCATCGCCGCCGCTGCTGCTCTTCCTCCTCTTCCTCCTCGGTGACGACGACGACGACGACGTTCTTTGTTGTTGTTGTTGTCGTTGCTGTTGCTAATCTTTTTACCGGAAAAAGAAGGAAGAAACGCCGACGAGAACGATACGAACACGCGCGATATCATGCAACAACGACGCGGGGGGAAGTGCTGCGCGTGTGTGGGGGGAGAAACCCGCGAGAAAGAAGAAAGCGCTCGCTCTCGCGGTCACGCTTTTCTCTCCGCCGCGCGTGATTATGACGCGAGAGAGAGAATTTGGAGAAATCTCTCTCTCTCTCTCGATGAAAACTCTTCACGCGGGAGGAAACACGCTCTCTTTCGAAGAGCGACGATCGGAAGAAGGGTCGAAGAAGGAAAACGGCGAAGAAGAAGAAGAAGATAATAAACAAAACGAGAGAAGAGACACATGCGCTCTGCGTACAACACAAACCGGATATATATACACGTATATACAGTTTTACTTTCTTTTCTCTTTTATTCATATCACGCGTTGTGTGTGTTTTGTTTCTCTCTTCTCACTCACGACGACGACTTGTTGAATCCTAATCCGTTATCTTCGGCGTATCTCGTCATGAAGCGTAAAAACCTCTCCCACTCTTGCGAACTGCGCATGATGTATCGCGCTTCGATGCATTTCGGTTTCCCGTTCACGAATTTCGCGTTCACGTCGACCTGTTTGTAAAAGAGGATATCGCAAAGATTAGTCTTCTTCAGTCGTCGGTGTGCCGAGAGAGAGAGAACGAGAGAGAGAAAAAAAATGCCGTCCCAGACGATTGCTTGAACGATGCGTGCGCGTGTGAGCGCTGTGATACGCGCGCGCGGCGCTTCGTGTGATTAATTCCCCGCGAGAAGATACAAAATTTACTCTCGTGGAAGAACAAGAAGAAGAAGAAGAAAAATCCAATCGCGCGCAACGACGAACGATACAAAAAAATGAGACACACGTACCGTGGTCATCTCGCCTTCCTCGTCCGTCAAATACATCCCCGTGATGTCCCCGCTGGCGCTTTCAAACACGTCCGGGTTTTCAAACGTGAAAAACGCCGTCCCCGAGGTCCCGTCTCTGCTCTTGGTGAGTTTCACGTCCGGGACGGACGTCTCGACCGTGTCGCGAACGAAGGAAATCGTCGCCGCGTTGGTGACGACGAACGCGCGTCGCGAGACGGAAGAAGAGGAGGAGGAAGAAGATTTGATGCTAGTGGTGACTAATGATTGCGAGCGGAAGGTGGAGGTGGTGAGGGACGCGCGCGCGGATAAAGTCGTCGACATTGTCCGAGATGTGCTCCTGGGGAAGTTTTAGATTACTTTTTTGTGACGTCTCGCTCTCTCGACTTTTCTCTCTTATCCTTTTATTTATTAAAGGTCGTTCTCGAAAAGCTACGTAAAGGTCGGTAAAAGAAAGGCAATTTTTTTAATTCGTTATCACACACGTAGTAGCGGTATTATTAGTACAAAACAACAGCAACAGCAACATATCGGCAGAGATGATTGTCCTTTTACGCTCTTTTCTCGTCTTTTTTTTTAAAGCGGCGGCGGCGGCGGCGAATCCTCCAACTACTAAGGATAGTAATCGAACCCGTTGGTGTTCGGATCCATCCGTCGGATTTCTTTCTCGACCTCGACGAGTTTCTTCTCGGCTTTTTTCAAGTTGATGTCGAAACCGACGTCGTTTTTACCGTCTTCGTTGCCAAAGGCGCGCTGCGGACCGGCAATTTTTTGTTCCGTGGCTTGTTCCAAGCGGAAGAGGTTGCTCTCCAACGCTTTGATTTCCGAGCCGAGTGCTTTTTCAATCTTCGTGATGTCCGATTCCAAAATTTTTTCCACGTCTTTACCGACCAACTTTTCCGTGATTTTCTCCACGTCTCTCTCGACGACTTTCTCTACCGCTTTGACGTCGTCGCCTAAGGTGTCCAAATCGGCGATGTTGGTCACTTTGACTTCCTCGGGCGCTTTGCACGAGTTATCGGTGATGATCATCTTGTTCCAATCGACGTTCACTTTCTCCGCCGCCGCTTTCATGCGCGGAATAAACTCCGGTCGCAAGGTTGGCTCAGTCGCGTAGACGACGGCGCCACCGTACCCATCCCACGCGTCGTTCGTGCCTCGATAATACACGAAAGCGACGCCTTTCTCTTCGTCGGCGTAGAAACCGTCCTTCGGGATGATCCAATCGTCTTGGTAGTGCAATTTCGTTTCCGGGTTCCCTCTGTTCAAGAAAATCGCCTTACCGTCCTCCTGGTAAAATCGTTGCACGTCGCCTCTCTCGTAAAATTGCCCGTTTGGCCTGTTCACTCTCCAATTGATTTTGATGTACATCTTATCGTCGTCGCCTTTCACGAAGAAGTGCTCTTGACAATCGAAAATATCGAAATCTTTATTCAACCCGGCGACGATGTACCATCGCTTCTTGTTCGTCCAATCGTCGATGGTGACGTTCTCGCTCGTCTCAATCACGTCAAAATCAGGCACCGGATATTCCCCGGTCGATTGTCTCTGCGCCACGCACGCGTTCCTAGTCACCGCGCACGTGTTAAATTTTTGCACCGCCGGCGAAGCGTACAAATCCCCGCATCGAATCTGACAATCCGCCTCGTCCGGTTTCCCGAAACACACGTTCAAGCACGCCAAAGACTCAACGCACTTCTCATCCGCCAAGCACCCGGCTAACTCAGCTTTGCAATTTTGCAACAAACAATCCCCCGTGCGCTTCGCCGTGTTTTCGATGGCGAACGAATCCATCGGATTTCCGAGTAACGTCAACGCCGCGAGCGCTCCGACGGACGCGCTTTTAATCCTCGTTTCTGATAACAGAGAAGAAAAAAAGAACTCTTCTTCAAAAACCGGTAGTCTCTTCCTTTCCTCTTTTACGGAAGAAAACAGCGACGACGACTTCTTCGCTCTCGTCGTCGTCGTCGTACTTCTTCGCCTCGCGCTGCTCGAGTAATCATCAGTCCTCGACCTCATTCCAACGCCGTTCATCATTTTCGAACAAGAAGAAGAAGAAGACGAAGAAGAAGAAGACGAAGACGAAGAAGAAGAAGACGCGAGACAAGAACACGAGGGGATTAAACTCGCTCGCATCGCGCGACGCGCTTTTCTCTCTTTTTCTCTCTCTCTCGCGCGCGTGCAAACCTCTTCTCGCGATGAAACAAACGAGAGTTATAAGATATACACTTCTCTTCGCGAATGAAGAGAGAAAAAAATTTTTTGACACACTCATCATTAAGAGTGACTGTTTAAGGTGTCAAATCAAACAAAACGTGCGCCACCGTGAGTGATGGACACAAAATCTTCTCAGAGAGAGAGAGATGAAGAGATCTTTCGAGAAGCGACGAGAGACGTCGAGAGACGTCGAGAGAGAGAGAGAGAGGAGGGAAAAAAACACACATCGCGACGAAAAAGCATTTATAATGAGTGTTTGTTTATTCATTTCTTCTTCACACGAAGACACGCGCGCGCGCATTTAAAACGAGTCGTTCGTCGCGTGCCACGAAGTAACGCGTCTACCACTCACTCGCACACACACACACCGCGCGCGCGCGCTTTACTCGCGGGTTAGATCTGGAAAAAACAGAGAAAAGAGGAATTTTGAATAGGGATTTTATCTCTCTCGAGGCAAACAAAAATAAAAGTTGAATAAAACAATGTTCTTCACCGCGAGTGTTAGCGCGACCGCGAGAGCTGTCAACGTTTCTTCCTCGTCGTCTTCTTCTTCTTCCGCGAGAAGCAGAGGGAGGAGAGCGACGGTGGTGGTGAAAAGCAGCAGCAGCAGTAGCAACGGGGAAAAGAGAAATTTGCTTTTTTCTTCCTCTGCTTTGTTGCGTTCTTCTTCTTCTTCTTTAAGAGGAGTGAAACAAAAACGGGACGGTTGTCGCTCGAGCTCAATTCTCAGAGTCAGCGCTGGAGGAGGCTATCAAATGTCCCCGGAAATTGAAGCGACTCGTAAACCGACCCCGCCGACGAATCCGAACCTTCCGAAAGTTTTAGTCGCCGGAGGTGGCATCGCCGGTTTGATCACCGCGGCGGCGTGCAAGCGCAAAGGTATGGAAGTGTTGGTCTTTGAGAAAGTGACCAAGTATAAACCGTTCGGTGGGCCGATTCAGTTGCAGTGCAACTCGCAAGGGGCGCTGGATTCTATCGACCCGAAGATGGCCGAGGAGGTTTTTGAGAGAGGGACTATCACCGGCGATCGCGTGAACGGGTTGTTGGATGGTATTTCCGGCGAATGGTTCTACCGCTTCGACACGAGGCAGCCGTGCTACATGAACGGGTTACCGCTGACCTTGGTGCTGTCTAGATACGATTTATTGGATATCCTGCGAGAAGGTGTTGGGGATGAAAACATCATGATGGGCACGATCGTCGATGAGTACGAGCACACGAAAGATGGCAAGGTGATCGCCAAGTTGACGGACGGGACGACGCACGAAGGAGACGTGTTGATCGGATGCGACGGGATCCGATCAAAGATTCGCAAGCAAATGCGCAACGGACAAGAAACAAAGTTGGCGTACGCTGGTTACGCGGTGTACACCGCCGTGTGCGATTACTCGCAGCCGTTTCGAGAGCCAAAGTACACGGATCCGAACAAGGTTGGGTACCAAGTGTTTTTAGGCCCGAAGCAATATTTCGTCTCCTCGGACGTCGGGGAAGGGAAACAACAATACTACGCATTCTTGGAAGTCCCGGAAGGCGGAACAGATGTCTACGCCTCTTGCGATGACTGGCCCGATTACAAAGAAATGTTATTGGACCGATTCGGCGGTTGGGCACCGGCGGTCAAGGAAAGATTGGAGTGCACGAAACCGGAAGACATCGAGTTGAGAGACGTTAACGACGTGTTGCCGGATCCGAGATGGATCGATAGAAAGGTCGCGTTGCTCGGAGATTCCGCGCACGCCGTTCAGCCAAACTTGGGTCAAGGTGGCGGTCAAGCCATCGAATCCGCGTACGTCTTGGCGGATGAATTATCCAAGTGCGAAGGTAAGAAGGGCATCGAGTTGGCGTTGATGCGATACGCCACCAGACGCTTTTTACGAACCTCGAGCATCCACGGTTTGAGTCGATTCTCGTCGCTGATGAACACGTTTTATCGACGATATTTGGGCGATGAACCGTACGATTGGTATCCAGAGCCGGTGAAAAAGTTTTGGGAGAGCGTGTCGAAATTGAAAATTCCGCACCCCGGTTCGGTCATGGGTCAAATCATTCTCATGGCATCGATGCCGGTGATTTTGGAATACGTCGGCGCCGGTTTCTTTGGTTTGTTGCCGGAATGGTTAGCCGGCGCTGCGACTGGAAACGGCAAAGATCGCGTGCCGAAAAACCAAGTTCCGGGCATTTCTGCGCCCATTCGAGACTTGAAACCGGATGACTTCAAAATGAAGGGCATTCCGGGGATCGCGAAGTAGCTCACTTATAAAAATACAAAATTGTAAAAGTATAAACACCGAATTACATCACGCAAAAGATATCATGTTTAAAATAAAATCACAACTTTTTGGTACAATGAAGCTCCTACTTTCTCCTTCACACGCTCTCTATTCCTTTTCTTCTCTTTCCTATTTGTAGGATTCTGGTTGGATGCATCTCACCAACGACGGGTTCGGTACGAACAGCATTCGCATTCCTCCGACTTCAATCAAAGCGTGCGAATGCAATCTCGCCCGTTGATTTGTTTCTATGGGTTTGTTGTTAATCCATATCGGTCTTTTTCCTACGTTTCTCAGCGTGAACTCCCCGTTCCATCGCAACTTCAAATACGCTTGCACTCTCGAAATCTTCGCGGCGTTTCCTTCTTTGCTCAAATCCACATCCACGGCGCTATCTGTCGTGCTCCTGCCGACCGTAGACTCTCTCTTCGTCAGCGTGAACATCGTGTTCTGTCCGATAATTTTCGCGATTATGCCACTTCTTGTCATCGCTCTCGACGCCACCGTCGTCAAATCCTTCTCTAACGTTGCAATTTTATGAATGTTCCTCTCTTTTCTCTTCAACTCTTGTCGTTTCAAGGTTTCGTCCAACTGCGCTTTGGATGGTAAAGGATCGCATTCGGTGAGAATAAACAACTCCGCGTCCTTGAAAAAATTCACCGCGTTTTCTTCTTTTTCGCCCGGAGAACTGGAAGAAGCAATCAATTTCGGCACCTCTTCTCCTTTCTTCTTCTTCCAACTCGTCCTAAAGTCGTCGCCAACGTTTGCCTCTACTTTCGGCGCCGGTTCCTTCTCCATGTACTCTCTCAATCTCTTCGCGACTTCGTACGCGCTCTTCTCGCCGAACAAAATCCCTCTCCATCGTCGCTCGATCTCTTCCAGGTTATACTCTTTCGAAAAATTCACGATGCTATTCCTCATCGCTAAACTTTCCAACGCGCAGCCATTCTCAACGCATTTGATCAGAAGAAAGTCATCCGAGACTGGCCAATCCTCGACGTTGATTTCCTCTTCTTCGTCGTTCTCGTCGTTCTCGTCGTCGTCGTTCTCGTCGTCGTCGCCATCCTTTTCTTTCTTCTCCTCGCCGGCTTCCTCCATCGCGTCTTCTTTCTCGTCTTTCTCGTTCTTCGTATTCTTCTCGTCTTCCAATTCTTCGTCCCTATTCGGCGGAGGAGGTGCCGCCGAAGGCGTTGGAAATTCGACGGTTTGATCGAGCGCCATTTTCTCTTTCAAATCTTCCGCCGCGCCCGCTGCTGCTGGTGCTGCGGCAGTAGTGGTCGTGGTGGCGTCAATTGCAGTGGTAGTAGCATCAGCGGGTGCCGGTGGTGGTGACGTTTCTTTTTGCTCCATTTTTTTATGGCAATCTTAGGCGGCGTTAGAGTGTTTTTAGCACAGTACGTAGGGCAAAAATTCGAATAACACAACATACTATACGAATACGTTCGCGCGCTTCTCTGTTTATTTAGATTCCATTCGATTTAAAAGCATTTAAAACAAACAAACACAACGCCTCTCTCAACAGAAAACGAACATGTCGTTATCTTTCTTCTCCACCTCTTTGGTTTCTTGAATCATTTTCTTGCCTCTTTTGGTACCGCAGACGCGTTCAATCTTCAAGGCGTCGAGACGCGTGAATAAAGCGTGTGCGGTTTTGTTGCCGCTCATTCCACCTCTGTTGTTGTTGTAACTCTGGTTTTTATTATTTCTCGCTGGCGCTGGGTTTTTCATGAACGCGCAGACTTCGGCGTAGAAATGCGGGTTTTCTGGCAAGGAGTAGAAGAAGACGGAGTTGACGCCTCGGATGTTGCGTCTTTGGTAGAAGTAGGCGCGTTCGGAAAGGAGTAAACATCTTTTCCGACCGTCCGCGAATAACGTGCGCGCTCGAGCGGCTTCGGCGATGTCGGTATATTCGCTGTTGATGGCAAAGGACACCTCTCGATCGACGAGGAGGTTTCGCACGCGGACAAACTCAAAGTACGTGGCGCAGAAGATGAGCTGGCCTTGGTCTGGGTTTTCGCGGATGCGAGGGAGGACGGCTTTGGCAAAGTGGCGGAAACGAATGTCGTCGGCGTCCTGGATGTTTTTCTTGGAAACGCGGACGAGCTCAAACTCTTGCCTAGAGATGAGGTTGGGTAACGTCACTGATTCGTTTTTCCGAAGATTTCTCGGATCGTCCGGAGAGGCGACCAAGCCTAGAACGCCTACTTCTTTCGTCGCCCGCAAACGAAATTTCCCCTCGACGTTTGCGCACAACCTCCCATTAAACGTCGCATTAATTTCTGCGGTTTCGAATTGCGACAGAAATATTGTCTGTCGCGCGCTCGCAGCGGCACCGTTCAGGTGAAACTCGTGACATCGATTCACGTCCACGTCTTTGGCATCGTTCGGTAACTGGTTGCACTTTTCCAAAACGGTTTCCAGGTGTTCCCAATTTTGCATGGCGATGACGTCGCATCTGTCAACGATGACGAGTTCAATGGCAGAAAGGAAATCAGCGGCGGTGATATCGTCATTTATCGCGGTAACAATGCCTAGAGGTGAAGCGAAAACAATATCGGCTCCAAAAAAATCAACGAATGGACGCACGGCTGCTTTCGTAATTTTCACGCCCAACCGAAAATGATCGTCCTGATTGCCTCGAAATAGCTCCTTATACTCCAAAGGCACGTGCGTTTTGTATTTCTTCCTCTTTTTGGTCACTTTGTTTATTTTCTTCTGCATTTTCTTCTTCCTTCGTTTTAATTCTTCGTCTTCGTCTTCATCGCTCGCGTCCTCGTCCGAGGATGTCTCGTCGGACGAATATCCGGCGAGGAAGTCATTCTCCAAACGTTCGAGCTTGTTCACCGCATCGGCTCGACCGTGTGCATTCGGGCATAATTTCAAGAAACGCATGATGGCGCGACCGCATACGTTTCGCATTGGCGAGAGGAATAAAACCGTTGGTCTCGCAAAACCTTGATCTCGCGGCGTGTCGTCGATTGAAATCTCCTGACCCGCTTTCACTTTCTTCGCCAACTTTTCGTTATTTTTAGTCACGCGGTTTCGCGTTCGGTGAATGTGTGTCATCGCGTGGATGAGTATCGCATCGAGTTCGTCGTCTTTTTGGTTCCGCCAACGAAGAGTGGAGTCTTCTTTTCTTCTTTTGTGCGATAAATGCGATATATCTGGAATGCGTCGGGTGTGCGAAATGTCCGCGTACGTGCTCGCCAAATGATACAACTCCGCCTGCGCTCGATTTTTGAAACACGACGGATTCTTGTTCTCTTCGCCATCGTGTTCTTCTTCATCTTCATCGTCGTTGCCGTCATCGTCGTCGTCTCGAATCTCATTTGCCCTGACGGTTTTCCAATGCTCGCGAATTTTCAGTGGAATGTCGCTTGGAAGCGCCAACGGATCTTCTCCTTCGTCATGGTTGTTCTTTTTCTTGTTCTTTTTCTTCTTCTTGGACGAAAAGTACGACTCGTCTTGAAACGCCAATGGCACATTCGTCGCGTTTTCGCTCATTTCCCATCGCGTGTTGCTCTCTATGATCTCTCCTTTTCTCTTGGTGTTGCTGCCGTTATTACCGTCTTGAAAAATTGGTTTAAACGTCACTCTCTTCTCCCTTCTTTCTGCCAAAGTCTTCTCGTCTTCGTTTTGACATTTTTTCAAATGCAGCGTCAACGCGTTGTCCCTGTCTTCGTTTTCGACGTCATTCGCGTTCAAAGATCTCATTTCTTTCGATTCTTCCGTCTGTTTAGTCTTCTCTCCTTCTCTTTCTTCTTCTTCTCCTTCAGATTCATCGTCGCTCGACGATACGTCCGACACATCGTCCTGCGGTCCCATCTGGTCGAACCGTTTTTGCGCCTCCTCCGGGATTGGTTCCCACTCGAGCACTTTGTCCACGTCGTTGATATCTTCCCCATCTTCGTCTAATTCTAGCATTTCCTCTGATTCTGATTCTGATTCCGATTCGTCGTCGTCTTCATCGCCTTCATCCTCGTCCGATTCTGACTCGTCTTCGTCTTCGCTCTCCTCCTCCTCCTCCTCCTCTTC